>WBZT01000460.1_pt1 | contig 32917 bp, 31 predicted proteins | sample 5204241 | NCBI WGS metagenome assembly WBZT01 (sample SAMN12344358, study PRJNA552823) | activated sludge metagenome | biome: Activated sludge suspended growth; feature: Nitrification reactor; material: Wastewater; isolation source: activated sludge from nitrification reactor of wastewater... | reverse complement strand
CCGTGGCTCTGGCGAGCGCGCCGACCGCTCGACGACGACGAGGGCATCCGCCGCGAGCCACCGGTGGACGACGAGGAGGGTGAGCACGTCGGCGAGCCGGTCCTCGGGCAGTTCGTAGGGCGGGTCGAGGAAGACGACGTCGAAGCGCTCGTCCTCGGCGGCCCCGGAGAGCAGGGCACGTTCGGCGAGGTCGGCCAGGACGAGCACCCGCTCGCCGAAGCCGACCGCCCGGGCATTGGCCCGGATGACGGCCGCAGCGGTGCGGTCCGACTCGACGAGGACGACCGAACTCGCCCCGCGGCTGGCCGCCTCGAGCCCGAGCGCCCCGGAGCCGGCGAACAGGTCGAGCACCCGCGCGCCGGCGAGCACGTCGAGGTGGTCGAGCCGGGAGAACACCGCCTCGCGGACCCGGTCGGAGGTCGGGCGGGTGCGCGCACCCGGCGGAGTGGACAGCTGTCGCCCTCCCGCGCTGCCACTGATGATCCGGGTCATCAGCCCCGCTCCAGATAAGCCGCCTGGTCCTCGTCCAGGCGGGCGGCCACCCGGGCGGCCAGCACCGGATGGTCGGCCAAGTCCGGATCGCGGTCGAGCAGCTCGAAGGCGTCCTCGCGGGCGGCGGCGATGAGCTCCTCGTCGTCGCGGTGCCCCATCCGCAGGAAGCGGACCGCCGACCCGCGACCGCTCTGCCGGCCACCGAGTACGTCGCCCTCGCGCCGCAGCTCGAGGTCGCGCCGAGCCAGCTCGAAACCGTCGTTCGTCGCGGCGACCGCCTCGAGCCGCTCACGTGCCACCGGGAGCTCGCTCGAGGTCATGAGCAGGCACAGGCCCTTGGCCGAGCCGCGACCCACCCGGCCACGCAGCTGATGCAGTTGCGAGATCCCGAACCGGTCGGCGTCCATGACCACCATGGTGCTCGCATTCGGCACGTCCACGCCCACCTCGACGACCGTCGTGGCGACGAGAACATCGATCCGTCCGGTCCCGAAGTCGGCCATCACGCGCTCCTTGACCTCCGCGGGCAGCCGTCCGTGGAGCACCTCGATCCGCAGCTCGCCGAGCGCCGGGTGCGCTCGCAGGAGGTCGGCCACGGCATACACCCCGGCCAACGGCCGTTCGCCGGCCTCACCCGCGACCCCGTCGCCGACCATCTCGCCGCCCGCGCCGGGCCGCTCGCCGCCCGCGCCGGCCCCCTCACCGGCGACCCCGTCGTGCCCCTCATCCGCCCAGCCGGCGTCCTCGTCGGACGTGTCCGCCGTGAGCACCGAACCGTCGGTGGGATCACCGATCTTCGGGCACACGACGTAGATCTGGTGACCCTTGCCGACCTCCTCGGCAACCCGCGCCCAGGTCCGCTCGACCCACCCCGGCCGGGCGGCATCGACGACGTGGGTGTCGATCGGTTGCCGACCGCGGGGCAGCTCCCGCAAGGTGGCCGTCTCCATGTCGCCGAAGACGGTCATCGCGACCGTCCGCGGGATGGGGGTCGCGGTCATCACGAGCAGGTGTGGCGGCGTCGTTCCCTTCTCGCGCAACGCATCTCGCTGTTCGACTCCGAACCGGTGCTGCTCGTCGACGACGACGAGGGCGAGGTCGTGGAAGCCGACGTGCCGCTGGATGAGCGCGTGCGTGCCGACGACGATTCCGGCCGCACCGCTCACGGCGTCGGCGAGGGCGGCCTTGCGCGCCGCGGTCGTCTGGCTGCCGGTGAGCAGGGCCACCCGGGTCCCGCTTTCGGCGCCGCCGAGCATCCCGCCCATCGCGAGGTCGCCGAGCATCGCCGTGATCGTCCGGTGGTGCTGGGCGGCCAACACCTCGGTGGGTGCGAGCAGGGCGGCCTGTCCACCGGCGTCGATGACCGCGAGCATGGCGCGCAGGGCAACGACCGTCTTGCCCGAACCGACCTCGCCCTGGAGCAGCCGATGCATGGGCACCTGCGCCGCGAGCTCGGCGGCCAGCAGCTCCCCCACCTCCCGCTGCCCGGCCGTGAGGGCGAAGGGCAACCGCGTGTCGAAGGCCGCGAGCAGCCCGCCGGCACGCGGCATACGGGCTGCCGTATGCCGTGCCCGCGCGGCCCTGCGGCGTTGGCCCAGGATCGTCTGCAGGACGAATGCCTCGTCATAGCGCAGCCGGCGCAGACCCGGCTCGACGCAGGTGTGCAGGGCGGGCCGGTGGACGCGCTCGAGGGCGGCGCGCCGACCGGGCAGGTCCCGCCGGGCGAGCACCTCCGGCGGGATCGGTTCGCGGATCTCGTCCACCGCGTCGAGGGCGAGAGCGACGAGTTGGCGCAGTTTGAAGGAGGTGACCTTGCCGGTCGTCGAGTAGACGGGGACCTGGTGGGTGCGCAGGTAGTCCGCGCGCTCGGCCGAGAGGCTCTCGTCCATGAGTTCCATCTCGGGGTGGGTGAGCTGCAGACGCCCGCCGTAGCGGGTGACCGTGCCCGCGAAGACGCCCCACTTGCCTGCCGTGAGACCGAAGTCCCACGGCCGTTTCGCGAAGAGGGTGACGTCGAGCTGGGCCCGGCCGTCGGTGAGCACCGCGGTGGTCCGGAAACCCCGGCGGGCGCGCATCGGCACTGTCTGGGCGCGCTCGACCTCGGCGACGACCATGACGTCCTCGCCCTCGCGCAGATCGCCGAGGTCGGTGAGCTCGTTGGGCCGCAGGTAGCGGCGGGGCACGAAGTCGAGCAGCTCGCCGACGGTGCGCAGCCCCTTGTTCGTCGCGAGCGCGGACGCCGCCCCCTTGGCCACCAGCCGGGTGAGCGGGGTGTCCTCCGTGTATGCCGTGAGCATGGCTCCCGTGCGCCTCACTCCACCCCGAGCAGGAGCGGGTAGAGCGGCTGCAGGCCGCGGATGACGGTCACCTCGAGCTCGCGCCGACGGATGCGTGCGGCCGCGACGACGGTCTGGGCGAGATCGTCCGGGGCACCGTCGCCGCTCACGACGGTGAGCAGTTCGCCGTCCGCGCCGAGCAACCGCTCGACGACCCGTCCGGCGACCTCGGCGAGGTCCGATCCGATGATCGCGAAGTCGCCGTCGACCACCCCGAGGACGTCGCCGACGTGACACACCCCCGCCGAGGTGAGCGCCTCCTTGCGGGCGATCGTCACCGCACCGTGCCGGGTCGCCGAGGCGGCGTGCGCCATCGCGTCCGCGTTGGCCTCGAGGCTCGCCTGCGGGTCGAATACGGCGAGTGCGGCCACGCCCTGGACCGCGGTGCGGGACCGGACGACCCGCACCTGCTGCCCCTGCTCGCCGGCCGCCCCGGCGGCGGCCTGGGCCGCCATCTCGGTGTCGGTGTCGTTGGGCAGGACGAGGACCTGGCCGGCCCCGCTCGCCTTGACCGCCTCGAGCAGCTGCCCCGCGGAGGCCCGACGGCCCGGCCCGCTCATGACGACGGTGGCCCCGGCGGCGCGGAAGACCTCCGCCAGGCCCTCGCCGGCCGCGCAGGCGACCACTCCGAGCCGGTCGGGGTCGAGTGCGCGCGCGATCTGGTCGCCGAAGTGGGTGACGACGATGCGGTGCGGGCGCCCAGCCTCGATCCCGGCCTCGATCGCCGCCCCGGGGTCGTCGACGTGGACGTGGACGTTCCACGTGCCCTCGGCTCCGACGACGAGCAGCGAGTCGCCGAGCGCGGCCAGCCGCGCCCGCAGCGCCTCGACCCTTGCCTCGTCGGTGTCGGTGAGCAGGTACATCACCTCGTATGCCGGCCCGGTGCGGTCGTCGTCGGGATGCTCCGCGGGAGTGGGGATGCGCCCCGGCGGGGTGGCCGGACGCGACCACGCGGCTCGGCGGTGCATCGGGTCGTCGGCCGTGTGGCCGCCGTGGCCGGTGACGACGCGTTGGAGGGCTTCGAGGAGCAGCACATAGCCGGCTCCCCCGGCGTCGACCACCCCGGCCCGGGCGAGTACCGGGAGTTGCGCAGGCGTGCGCTCGAGCGCGGCCTCGGCGGCCTGCGCGGCGGCGTCGACGACCGACTCGAGCGACACACCGACGTCGGCCGCGACGAGGGCGCCGAGCGCCTCGGCCGTCGCCCGCGAGACGGACAGGATCGTGCCCTCCTTCGGCTCGGTGACGGCCCGCCAGGCGAGCCGGTCGGCCCGGGCGAGTGCACCGGCGAGGCCGGCCCCGTCGAGATCCGTCGCGCCCGAGTCGAGGACGTGCTCGGCGAAGCCGCGGAAGAGTTGGCTGAGAATGACCCCCGAGTTGCCCCGTGCGGTGAGCAACATGGCCCGGGACATCTCCCGGCACATGTCCGAGAGCCCCGCCAATCCCGACTGCCCGCTCCTGTCGGTGCCCGCGAGCGCGACCCGAGTGGCGTCGAGGGCGGCGTCGAGGGTGAGGTAGAGATTGGTGCCGGTGTCCCCGTCCGGGACCGGGAAGACGTTGAGCGAGTCGACCTCGGCCCGCCTGGCCGCGAACGACGATCGTGCGAGCGCGGCCCAGCGCAGGAAGCCGCCGGCGTCGAGCTCGGTCAACGCTGGGGGCAGCGGACGAGGCAGGGGTCGGTCGCTGGGCACGCGGGGCCTCCGGCGGGGACGGCGAGATCTGCGGCTGCCAGCGTAGCCAGCCCGACCGACTTCGGTCAGCCGGGCACGCCCTCGTGTGCTGGTCCCCGCGAGTCCTGCGCCCCGCCCCGGCCCCCGCGCCCCGCCCCGGCCCCTGCGCCCCGCCCGGCCCCTGCGCCCAGCCCCCCGCCCTGCGACTTCCCCAGCGCCCGGCCCCCGACCCTGCGACTCCCCTGCGCCCAGCCCCCCCGCCCTGCGCCTGCCCCGGCGAGTCCCGGCGCCTGGCCGCTCGTTTTGTCGTCGGCCCGCCTGCTCGGCTATTCTTGGCAAGTTGCCCGCACGGGCGACGTCTCGTGGCGGCTCCAGGTCGCCCGGGCATCATGTACCCCGAGTCTTGTAGGAGTTCCCCGTGGCTGCCACCTGTGACGTCTGCGGCAAGGGCCCGGGCTTCGGACACCACATCTCACACTCGCACCGGCGCACGAAGCGCCGCTGGAACCCCAACATCCAGCGGGTGAAGACGCTCGTCGGCGGCGTGACCCCGAAGCGCCTCAACGTGTGCACCTCCTGCCTCAAGGCGGGCAAGGTCGTGCGCTGACCCCGCAGCACCACCCATACGAGGCCGGTCCCCCCAGGGGGCCGGCCTTCGTCGTGAATGTCGAGCGGGCACAGTTCGGTCCCACCGACCGACGTCGCAGGCACGCGCTCACTCAGGTCCGTCGTACACCACCGCGCTGGACTCCACTCCTTCGCACCGACGAAGTTCCACCCGGCGACATACCGGCCGCGTCAGCTCCGCCGGTGGAAGGTCACCGTCTTGCGTCCGCCGCGGTCGGTCTCGACGGTGTGCCGGTAGGTCGGGTCGTGCACCCGCCGGTGGTGCCAGCCGCACAGGGGCACGGCCAGATCCAGGTCGGTGGAGCCGCCGGCATGCCAGGGATCCTCATGGTGCAACTCGCTCCAGGCATAGGGCCGGTCGCAGCCGACGGCCGCACACTCGTCGTAGACCGTGGCCAGCGCGACCCGCTGCGCCTCGGTGTAGAACCGTTGCGCCCGGCCGAGATCCAGCGGCAGCGACTGCCCACCGAGGACCGCGGGCACGAGTCCGGCCTCGCACGCCAACCGTCGCACCTGACCGGCCGACAGTTCCGTCCCGGTGTCGACTGCGGCACCCGCCGGCTGCGCGTTGACGGCGTCCCGCAGCCGCTCGAGGTCCAAGGTGACGACCACGGTCGCCGCCACCTTGCCGTGGAGCCGATCGGTGGGCAGCCGCTCGAGCAACTGCGTGAAGGCCTGCCCGTAGCGATGAGCCCAGTCGAGCCCGGCATCGATCCCATCACCCACGATGCTGACCGGACCGACCTCGGATCCGCCGGCAGTGTCTCCGGCTGCACCTGGGCGCCCGGGCGCGCCCACTCCCCCGCGGCCACGCCGGGGAGAGGCCAGTTGCTGAAGGGTCTTGCGCAGCACCTGTCCGGCGAAAGTCGGCACCGTGAAGTGCCCGCTCGTCGTGCCGTCGAGGTTGTCATGCATGGTGAGCCGCGCCCGCTGCCAGGCCCGATCCTCCTCGGCGCGCAGCATCTCGTCCTCGTGCGCGGCGACCTCAGCCGCCGACCGCTCGGCGAACAGCAGCGCCCGTCGCGCCGCCTTGCGCAGCCGCGCCGGATCCACCCTCCTGGCCTGCGCCACGAGACCGAGCTCGATCCGCTCCCGTTCGGGCTGCGCGAGTGTCGCGGGCAGCTGCCGGGTCGCCGCGGCAATGACCGCGGCGTGCGCGCTGGACACCTCACCTGCGTGCAGGGCCGCCCGCGTGGCGGGCAACCGGTCGTCGAGCGCGGTGGCCAGCGAGAGCTCGCGCGCGGCCGCTGCCCCCGTGGCGTGCGTGCGTGCCGCGAGCCAGGCGCCGGTATCGGGCAGCCCGCTGCCCCGGGCGACGTCGTCGCGGTCTGCCGCGGCAACCGCCGCGAGCTTGAGTGCCTGAAGCCGGGTGAGCGCCCGATCCAGCGCCGGAACGACGGCTGCGGCCTCCCCACGCCCGGCCCCGGCGAGCCCGACGGCAAGGTCGTCGAGACTCGCGTTGAGCCGCGCCAGCGCCGCACGCGCCAGCTGATGGGGCGTGCGCGGTGCCGTGGTCAGAGCCGTCATGCCCCGAGCATACTCGAACATCTGTTCGAAAACAAGCAGCCAAATCGCAGGACTCGACCCCACACCGACGACGGTTGACACCCGGACCGGGGCGCGGCCCACCTCAGGCCAGGTCCACCTCAGGCGGGGACCGCCTCCCGCACATAGCGGACGACGTCGGCCGCGGCATACCGTCCGCCCCCGGCGCCGAGCAGGGTGGCGACCGGCCCGAGATCGGCGCCCGAGGTGACGAGCACGGGCTCGACCGTCCCCCCGGGGCGACGCTGCGGCATACCGGCGCTCGCAAGGAGGGCGTTACACAGGCACACGCGGCCGGCCTGGTTGGCCTCCCGCCCGCCCTTGCGCAGATAGGCCCCGGTCGGCTCGGCCGGGCACCGGAAGTCCACGTCGCCGCTCTCCGTCCGGTATGCCGTGCGCAGGACTCCCAGGTCGCACACCGGTTTGCGCCCGCTCACCACCGCGTCGTCGGACAGCGTGCCCGGCAGGTCGGCCACCCGGAAGGGAAATCCCGTGGGCGACACCCGCCAGTCGGACCGGACCTGCAGATCACCGGCGAGGATCCGCCCACGCACCCGGTCCTTGAGACCCGGCTCGAAGCCCGACTCGTCGCAGAACGCGAAGGCCGTCCCGATCTGCACCCCCGCCGCTCCCAGAGCGAGCGCATCGGCGAGACCCTCCGGTCCGGCGCAGCCGCCGGCGAGCCACACGGGCAGGCCGAGCTCGAGGATCGCCGCCAGGTCGACGACGTCGCGCTCGTCGTAGACGGGCTGTCCCAGCTCGTCGGTCCGTCGCGGACCGCGCGGCGGCGCGTTGTGGCCGCCGGCGATCTGGCCCTCGACGACGAAGCCGTCCGGTCGCGTGCGCGGGTCGCCGGCCAGCCCCGCGGCAAGGTCGGTCGAGGCGACGATGGCGAGCACCGCCGGCACCGCGAGCACAGCGCGCAGGTCCGACGCCGCCACGGCGGCAGCAGCGCGCCCCAACATCCCACGTGGCGAGAAGGTCATCGCCCCGAGCCCGTCGCTTGAGCGGGCGCCCATCACCCGCACGTCGAGGGTGACGTCCTCGTGTGCCGCGAGCCCCCGCACGAGCGCGGGGATCTCGGCGGGGCTGCCCGCGCCGACGAGCACAGCGTCGACCCCGGCCAGGATCGCCCCGTAGACCGTTGCCGGCAAAGGCAATTCGATCTTGCGCAGCAGGTTGATGCCCACGCGCCCGTCGTGCCCCTCCTTGGCGAGGTAGACCTCGACGAAGCCCGCAGCCACGGTGAGCTCGACGAGCCGCTGAGCGGACGAGAGGGTATGCCGCGGCACCGGCCGGTAGCGCTCGTCCGGGCCGATCCCGCCCTCGACGAAGTAGGAGTCGAGGATCCACGCGGCGATCTCCGGGTCGGGGAAGGCCGCCAACGCACGGCGCACGTGGCCGCCGGGGTCGCCGTCCTGCAGCCGCCGGGCCAGGACGACGTCGATCGCGGTTCCGGAGACGACCCCGAGCTCGCCGGCGAGCGCGACGGCGCGGGCGAGACGCCAACCGGAGACGGCGACACCCATCCCGCCCTGGATCACCTGAGGCAGCCGGCCGTCGCGGACGAGCCGGTCGCGCGGCGCGCCGCCCCGCCGGGCGGGGTGGGCGGCGTGGCCGACATCGGTGGCGTCCGTGGCGACGGCGGCGTTGGCGTGGAGGGCGGTGACGGTCATCGGGGCCTCTTCGATCGGTCAGAACCTACGTTGACGTAACTTACGTTACCGTAGGTTCTTGCCTCGTCCGACACACCGCGACGCGGCGTGGGTCACACCCGGAAGTGGTCCCACCCGCGAGGCGACTGCCGTATGCCGTCCACGCTCACCCCCGCGCCTTCGTGCACCGAACCCACCACCGTCCAGCCCTCGGGGACGGGTCCCGGGAAGCAGGCGAGCAACGAATGCTCTTCTCCCCCACCGAGAACGCACTCCCAGGAGCCCGCATCGCCGACAGCGGGAGCCAGCCGCGCGGCATACCGGGCGAGGGCCGCGCGGTCGAGGTCCAGGCGCACCCCGCTCGCCGCGGCGATCCGGGCGGCGTCGCGCAGCAGCCCGTCGGACAGGTCGAGCATCGCGCGCGCGCCGGCGAGCGCCGCCACCGGACCCTGCGCGAGCGGCGGGGTGGGCCGGCGGTGCATCGCGACGAGCTCCGGGTCGACGTCGGACCGGCCCTGCTCGAGCAGGACGAGCCCGGCGGCCGAACGTCCGAGCGTGCCGGCGACGGCCACGCGGTCGCCGACACGCGCCCCCGAGCGCAGCACCGGGTCCCGCCCGTCGAGCTCTCCCAGCGCGGTGACCGAGACGGCGAGCAGGCCCGCCGGAGCCGAGGAGAGGTCCCCGCCGAGGACGACCGCCTCGGCGGCGCGGGCGGCCTCGCCGAGCCCCCGGGCGAAGTCCTCGACCCACGCCACCGTCGTGCGCGGGTCGGCGAGCAGGGTGACGACCAGGCCGGTCGGGCGTCCGCCCATGGCGGCGACGTCGGCGAGGTTCTGGGCGACGATCTTGGCCCCGACGTCCGCGCCGCTGCACCAGTCGTCGCGCCAGTCCCGATCGCGGACGGCGGCGTCGGTCGTGACGATCGTCGCGCCCCGGCACGCGAGCACGGCGGTGTCGTCGCCGGGACCGACGAGGACCCCCGGGGCCGCGGTGGGCAGCAGCGGGATGATCCGCGCGAGCAGCTCTTCCTCGCGCAGATCCGCCAGTGTCATCGGGGGTTCACCCACCGTTGCCCTCGTCCTTCCCATCCGGCCGGTCCGACCCCCCTCACTCGGGCGGATCGGTCACCGGCACGGTAGCGTCTCCCCAACGGGTCGAGGACGACCCGCCCCCGGCTGGGACCATCCCCCGCCCAACCGTCGACGAAGCGAGGTACCTGCGTGGTCCAGGCATACATCCTCATCCAAACCGAGGTCGGCAAGTCCGCGAGCGTCGCCGAGGCCGTCCGCCAGGTGGCAGGCGTCGCCTCCGCCGAGGACGTCACCGGCCCCTACGACGTCATCGCCCGGGTCGAGTCCCACACCGTGGACGAGCTCGGCAAGCTCGTCATCGCCAAGATCCAGGACGTGCCCGGCATCACCCGCACCCTCACCTGCACGGTCGTGCACATCTGAACCACGCGCACGTCCCGACGGGGCGGCCACCGCGACGACCCACGACGCGGTATGCCGCCCCGCTGGCTGCCGTGGCCCTGCTCGCCGGGTGCGCCCAGGGGCCGGGGCCGGTGTCGGTCGCGCTGCCCCCCGCAGCGTCCAGCACCTCCTGCCAGGCGCTCGGCCCTCTCTGGCCGGCCACCGTGTCGGGCAAGACATCGCGGACGATCTCGGTCGACTCCCCCGCCGCCCGGGCCTGGGGCGAGCCGGCGATCATCGCCATCTGCGGCTATCCAGCCCTCGAACCGACCACCCTCGACTGCATCGGCGTCGACGACGTCGACTGGGTGGTCCAGCCGCTCACCGACGGGGTGAGGTTCACGGCATACGGGCGCAGCCCCACCCTCGACGTCCTCGTGCCCGCCACCTATGCACCCCAACCGCTCCTGCTGCCAGCGTTCGGGGCCGCGGCGAAGGCCCTCCCCGCCAACGGCCGCCACTGCAGTTGAGCCACGGCTCACGGACGGGGCAGCCCCACCTGACGGCCGATGACCCGGGCGGCGGGCGCGCTCAGCGCAGCCCGACCCGCCGGGCCAGGGCCAGGGCGATGAGCTCGTCGACGAGCCGCGGATAGGGCAGGCCGGTCTGCGCCCACATCCGGGGGTACATCGAGTGCGGCGTGAACCCGGGCATCGTGTTGATCTCGTTGAGCACGACCTCGCCGTGGTCGGTGTAGAAGCAGTCGACCCGCGCGAGCCCCTCGCAGCCCATCGCCGTGAACGCCTCCGCAGCCAGCCGCCGGACCTCTGCCGACACGTCGGCCGGCACGTCGGCCGGGCAGACGAGCTCGACATCGGCGTCGGCGAGGTACTTGGCCTCGAAGTCGTAGAAGTCGTGCCCCTTGACGACCCGGATCTCGCCGACCTCGCTCGTGCGCGGGGGCTCGAGGTCACGTCCCTGCAGGACCGCACACTCGAGCTCCCGCCCGAAGATGGCCGCCTCCACGAGCACCTTGGGATCGTGGTCCCGGGCGGCCTCGATCGCCGCCTCGAGGCCTTCGGCGGAGGTCACCCGGGTGATGCCCATGCTCGACCCGGCCCGAGCGGGCTTGACGAAGACGGGGAAGCCCATCGACGAGGACGCATCGAGTGCGGCCGCCCGATCGGCGCGCCAGGCGCGGTCGGTGATGACGGCATACGGCCCGACCGGGAGCCCGTGTCCGGCGAAGACGACCTTCATGTAGTGCTTGTCCATGCTCGCCGCCGAGGCGTGCACCCCAGAGCCGACGTAGCGGACGTCGGCGAGGTCGAGCATCCCCTGCAGGGTGCCGTCCTCGCCCCACGGACCGTGCAGGAGCGGGAAGACGACGTCGACTTCGCCGAGTTCCTCGATCGCACCGGTCGCCGTGCGCACGTGCAGCGCGCGGTCGACGGTCGACAGGGGGGCGACCACGCCGGCACCCGAGGGGTCGACCTCGGGGAGGTGCCCGGGCGCGAGCTCGAGCGCGGCCGGGTCGTCGGGCACGAGCACCCAACGGCCGTCCTTGGCGATGCCGATCGGGAGGACGTCGTAGGCGTCGCGGTCGATCGCGCGCAACACCGACGCGGCGCTCGCGCAGGAGACCGCGTGCTCGGAGGAGCGGCCGCCGAAGACGATCGCCACGCGCGGCTTGCGCCGGGCCGGCGGTGGCTCGGCGGACGTGCCGGCCCGACCGGGCTGCAGGAAGGGATCGGTGCTCATCGGCTCGACCCTACCCGTCCGGCCCAGACCTCCCGCTTAGGCTTGCCGGGTGAGCAGCGCGCCCGAACCCCTTGCCCCCGCCACCCTCGTGGTGACCACCGGCCGTCCGCCCCGCGCGCCAGGCGCCCCGGTCAACGTCCCCGTCGAGTTGTCCAGCACGTATGCCGCGCAACCCGATCCGCAGGTGACCGGCGCCCTCGGCTACGGCCGGGCCGAGAACGCGACGTGGACCGCCTTCGAGGAGGCCGTCGGGGCGCTCGAAGGCGGTCGGGCCCTCGTCTTCGCCTCGGGAATGGCCGCGATCTCCGCCGCCCTCACCCTGCTCCCGCCCACCGGCGCCCTCGTCGCCCCCCGCACCCCCTACAACACGGCCGGCGCCGTCATCCGCGAACTCGAGGCCGCCGGCCGGGAGGTCCGCTGGGTCGACGTCCAGGACACCGACGCGGTACTCGCCGCGTGCGAGGGGGCCGGCGCTCTGTGGCTCGAGTCGCCGACGAACCCGCTCATGGAGGTCGCCGACCTCCCCCGGGTCGTCGCCGGTGCACGAGCGCTCGGCCTGCTCGTGTGCGCCGACAACACCTTCGCCACCCCCCTGCTCGCGCGCCCGCTCGAGCTCGGCGCCGACGTCGTCGTCCACTCGGCGACCAAGTACCTCGCCGGCCACTCCGACGTGCTGCTCGGCGTTGTCGTCGTGCGACCCGACGAGACCGGCGACCGCCCGTATGCCGCCCTGCTCGCCCACCGCACGCGGCACGGGGCGATCGCGGGGCCGATGGAGACATGGCTGGCGCTGCGCGGCATACGCACCCTGCACGTGCGTGTCGAACGGGCCTGCGCCAACGCCGCCGAGCTGGCCCGACGGCTCGCGGGCCACCCGCGGGTAACCCGGGTGCGCTACCCGGGATGGGGCGCGATGCTCGCCGTCGAGATCGGCGGCAGCGCCGAGGACGCCGAACGGGTGGCCGCGTCGTGTCGGCTGTGGTTGGGTGCGACGAGCCTGGGGGGCGTCGAGTCGCTGATCGAGCGCCGCCGCCGCTATCCCGGGGAGTCCGAGCTCGTCCCCGAGACGCTGCTGCGCCTGTCGGTGGGCATCGAGGACGTCGAGGATCTCTGGCGCGACCTCGACGCCGCGCTGCGCAAGCGGGCGTGAGCGTCAGTTCCGTCAGTTCCGTCAGTTCCGTCGGTTCCGTCGCTTCTTTCAGATCCGCTCGTGCTTGCGCTGCCGCGACATGAGCAGGTCGACGATCTCTCGCGGGGTGAGCACGCCGTCGATGACGGCGGCGACGGCCTCGGCGATCGGCATCTCGAGGGCGTGCTTGCGGGCCAGCTCGAGCACCGAGTGACACGACTTCACGCCTTCGGCCGTCTGCCGGGTCACCGCGACGACCTCGGCGACGGACATCCCCTTGCCGAGGTTCTCGCCGAAGGTCCGGTTGCGGGACAAGGGTGACATGCACGTGGCGATGAGGTCGCCCACCCCGGCCAGCCCCATGAAGGTCTGCGGGTCGGCGCCGAGGCGCACGCCGAGGCGGGCGGTCTCGGCCAGCCCACGAGTGATGATCGAGGCTTTCGTGTTGTCGCCCATGCCCATGCCCTCGGCCATCCCCACGGCGAGGGCGACGACGTTCTTCACCGCCCCGCCGAGCTCGGTGCCCACGACGTCGCCGTTGGTGTAAGGCCGGAAGTAGCCCGTCGCGCAGGCGTCGGCGACCCGCTGGGCCTGGTCGAGGTCGCGGCAGGCGACGACGCTCGCGGCCGGCTGCTTGCGGGCGATCTCCCCGGCCAGGTTGGGGCCGGAGACGACGACGATCCGGTCCTGTTCGACGCCACCGACCTCGGCGACGACCTCGCTCATCCGCTTGGTCGTGCCCAGTTCGACACCCTTCATGAGTGAGACCACGGCGGCGCCCTCGGGCAGCGAGTCGGCCCATCCGGCCAGATTGGCCCGCAGTGTCTGCGAGGGCACCGCGAGGACGACGACGTCTGCTCCCGCGAGTGCCGCCTTCGCGTCGGTCGTCGCCCGGATCCCGGCCGGCAGGGCGATCCCCGGCAGGTAGTCCTCGTTGCATCCCGCGTTGATCTGGTCGACCGACTCGGCGCGCCGGCCCCACATGCGCACCTCGGTGCCGGCGTCGGCGAGGGTCGCGGCGAAGGCCGTGCCCCAGCTGCCCGTGCCGAGAACGGCGGCGCGGGTCATCGGGCGCGCACCCGAGGAGACCGAGGAGCCCGAGGAGCCCGAGCGGGTCCAGGTGTCTTCATCGACGTCCCTTCCTCTGCTTGGTGTAGTTGCCGGTCTCCGGCAGCCCCGCCTTCGCGGGATCGAAGCGAAGCGCGGGAGCGGTTTCCCCGCGGAGGATCTCCAACCCCGCCGTGAGCGCTGCCATGATCCGGTCGGTCGCCTCCCGGACGGTGACGGCGTCGATCGGCCGGTCGTAGAGATCCGCGAGATCCACCGGTGGGCAGGCGAGCACGTGCATCGTCTTGCGCGGCACCAGCCGCAACCGGCCGCGGTAGGTCGGCATCACCTCCTGCGGACCCCACTGGGCCAACGGGATGACCGGGCACCGGGTCTGCAGGGCGATCCGGGCCGCGCCCGACTTGCCCTTCATCGGCCACAGACCCGGGTCCCTCGTGAGCGTTCCCTCGGGATAGACGACGACGCTCTTGCCCGCCCCCACCGCCGCGACCGCCGCGCGGTAGGCGTCGGCGGCCCGGCCACCGCCACGGTAGACCGGGATCTGCCCCGCGGCCGCGAGGAGCCGGCCCAGCACGGGGATACGGAAGACGGCCTCCTTGCCCAGGTAGAACGGAGGTCGAGCGTTGTCGTAGAGATAGAGAGCGCTCACGAACGGGTCGAAGTAGGACACGTGGTTGGGAGCCACGACGCAGCCACCCTCGTCGGGCAGGTTGTCCATCCCGTGCCAGTCGCGCGCGGTGAGCGTGCGCAGCGGGCGGTGCAGCAACCACGCGACGAACTTGTATGCCGTCGGCAGCCGCCGCATTCGCTCGCGTCCCGCTGGGGTCACCCGTCCGTCTCCTTCTCGCCCCTGGTCGCCGCCGGTCACCCGGGTATCCTCGCCGTCCGCCACCCCGATGTCGAGCGCCCGGGCTGTGGTGGCTCAGACTGAGCGTGTGTCCGGGAGCACACCACACGTCCAGACCGCCATGCAGTGGCGCCTCGTCGTGCCCGTCAAGGGCGGCCCCACCGCGAAGTCACGCCTCGCCGTCCCCGGCGTCGACCGGCTCCTGCTGGCCCAGGCCTTCGCCCTGGACACCCTCGAGGCCGCGTGTGCGTGCGTCGGACGTGGCCGGGTGTATGCCGTCACCCCCAGCCGCTCGATCGCAGCCCAGACCCAGGCCCTCGGTGCGCGACTCGTCAAGGATCCCGGCGAGGGCCTCGACGCGGCCATCGCGGCCGGGCTCGACGCTGCCCTGCGCGGGTCGGCGGGAGAAGAAGGCTCGAAGGGTGCCAATGGCAGGGACCTGGGAGTGGGCGTCCTGCTCGGCGACCTGCCGGCCCTCACCCCGGGCGAGCTGGCCACCGCTCTCGGAGCCGCCGCGGCATACGCCCGGGCCTTCGTCCCCGACCACGTGGGGACCGGGACGGTGCTGCTCACCGCGCGGGCCGGAGTGCCGGTGCAGCCGCTGTTCGGCCCCGGTTCGGCGGCCCGGCACGAGCGCTCGGGCGCCACGCGGCTCGAGCTCGACCTGCCCCGACTGCGCACCGACGTCGACGACCTCGCTTCGCTGCGGATCGCAGCCGGACTCGGGCTCGGTGCGAGGGCGCGCGTTCACGTGGCGGATCGCCCCTGACGACTCCGGGCCAGTCACCGCACGAGGTGACCGGCCCGGAGTGGACGTGCTGCGTTCAGGCCTTCTTCGCGGCGACCTTCTTCGCCGGAGCAGCCTTGGCGGGCGCCGCCTTCTTGGCCGGGGCGGCCTTCGCGGGAGCAGCCTTGGCGGGAGCAGCCTTCTTCGCCGGCGCAGCCTTCGCGGGAGCAGCCTTGGCGGGAGCAGCCTTCTTCGCCGGCGCAGCCTTCGCCGGAGCAGCCTTGACGGGAGCAGCCTTCTTCGCCGGAGCAGCCTTCGCCGGGGCCGCCTTGACTGCGGCCTTCGCCGGAGCCGCCTTGGCGGGGGTGGCCTTGGCGGGTGCAGCCTTCTTCGCGGGAGCGGCCTTCGCCGGGGCGGCCTTGACGGCGGCCTTCTTGGCCGGGGCGGCCTTGGCCGGTGCCGCCTTCGCGGGAGCGGCCTTGGCCGCGGGGGCGCGGCCGGTGGCGGTCTCGCCCTTGGGCAGCGAGCGGGGGTCGGCGACGTAGCCCTTGAAGGCCGTGCCGGGGCGGAAGCGCGGGACCGTCGTCTTCTTGATCCGCACGGCCGCGCCGGTGCGCGGGTTGCGCCCGGTGCGGGCGGCCCGAGCGACCTTCTGGAAGGTGCCGAAGCCGGTGATGGCGACCTTGCCGCCCTTGGCGACCTCGCGGACGATCGAGTCGAGGACCGCGTCGAGCGCGTCGGTGGCCGCCTTGCGGCTGCCGAGCGTGTTCTCGAGCGCGAGGACGAGTTCTGCCTTGTTCACATTGTCCCCTTTGAAGGAGTGCGCGCCGGGCCAGCCCGGCGCGAAGGAGCGCGAACCCATCGTTCGCCTGAGCATGACGGTAGGGCCGCGGAGGCTCCCAAGTCCAACATCTCGAGGTCTCGATTCTCGTTGTCGCGCAACATCTTTGCCCAAGCAACAGTTGCGGGGCGGAGGAATCCGCGCCGTCGACACCCGAATGCACCGCCCAAAGGGCCCGGTCGTTCGCAGTGATCCGCTGAAGTGCTTCCAGGACAAGGTGATTCGCGGCAACCGCATGGATCGTGCCCGATCGACAGATGCAGCCGAAAGCTCCCTGTCAGGGGCGTCGCGTGGGGCCGGGACGCTCGCCGTCACCGACGTGCGACACGCCGGTCGGCGTGTCGCTTCAGCGGGTGACGGGCAGGTATGCCGGTCGCGCAGCCTCGAATTCGTCGATGAGGTCGGTATGGCGCAGGGTGAGACCGATGTCGTCGAGTCCCTCGATGAGCCGCCACCGCGTGTAGTCGTCGACCTGGAAGGGCGCGACGATGTCGCCGGCGGTGACCGTGCGGGCGACGAGGTCGACGCTCACCTGGGCACCGGGGTCGTTCTCGAGGTACTTCCAGATGAGTTCGATGTCGTCCTGGGCGAGTTGGGCGGTGAGCAGCCCCTGCTTACCGCTGTTGCCGCGGAAGATGTCGGCGAAGCGCGAGGAGAGCACGACCCGGAAGCCGTAGTCCATGAGCGCCCACACCGCGTGCTCGCGCGACGAGCCGGTCCCGAAGTCGGGCCCGGCGACGAGCACCGAGCCGGCGGCATACCGCGGGTTGTTGAGGACGAAGGACTCGTCCGCGCGCCACGCGGCGAACAGGGCGTCCTCGAAGCCGTTGCGGGTCACCCGCTTGAGATAGACGGCCGGGATGATCTGGTCGGTGTCCACGTTGCTGCGCCGCAGCGGCACGCCGACGCCGGTGTGGGTGGTGAATGCCTGCATGGGGGCCCCTCAGTCGAGATCGGCGGGCGAGGACAGGGTGCCGCGGATCGCGGTCGCGGCGGCGACGAGTGGACTCACGAGGTGGGTGCGACCACCGGGGCCCTGGCGGCCCTCGAAGTTGCGGTTGGACGTCGATGCGCTGCGCTCACCCGCGGCGAGCTTGTCGGGGTTCATCGCGAGGCACATCGAGCACCCCGGCAACCGCCACTCGGCGCCGGCCTCCTCGAAGATGCGGTCGAGGCCCTCGCTCTCGGCCTCGAGGCGCACCCGGGCCGAGCCCGGCACGACGAGGCAGCGGACCCCGGCGGCGACCTGGCGACCGCGCAGGACCGAGGCGGCCGCGCGCAAGTCCTCGATCCGCCCATTCGTGCAGGAGCCCACGAAGACGGTGTCCACGCGGACCTCGCGCAGCGGCATACCCGGTTCGAGGCCCATGTAGGCGAGGGCGGCTTCGGCCGCCTGGCGCTCGGTGTCGTCGGCGATGGCCGCCGGGTCGGGCACCCGATCGCCCAACGGCAGCCCCTGCCCGGGATTGGTGCCCCACGTGACGAAGGGCGTGAGCGTGGTCGCGTCGAGGACGACCTCGGTGTCGAAGACCGCGTCGTCGTCGGTGCGCAGGGCGCGCCAGGCCGCGACGGCCGCGTCCCACTCCGCCTCCGTGGGGGCGTGGTCACGACCGCGCAGGTAGTCGAAGGTGGTCTCGTCGGGGGCGATCATCCCCGCGCGGGCACCGGCCTCGATCGACATATTGCAGATCGTCATCCGCGCCTCCATCGAGAGCTTCTCGATGGCCGCGCCGCGGTATTCGATGACGTAGCCCTGACCGCCCCCGGTGCCCAGGCGGGCGATGACGGCCAACACGACGTCCTTGGCGCTCACCCCGTCGGGCAGGTCGCCCGTGAGGGTGACGGCCATCGTCTTGAAGGGCTTAAGCGGCAGGGTCTGGGTCGCGAGGACGTGCTCGACCTCGGAGGTGCCGATGCCGAAGGCCAGCGCCCCGAAGGCGCCGTGCGTCGAGGTGTGACTGTCGCCACAGACGATCGTCATCCCCGGCTGGGTGAGCCCGAGCTGCGGTCCGACGACGTGGACGATGCCCTGCTCCGCGTGACCCATCGGATAGAGCGGAAGGTCGAACTCCGCGCAGTTGCGCCGCAGCGTCTCCACCTGGGTGAGGCTCACCGGGTCGTCGATCGGTCCGGGGGTCGTCGGGACGTTGTGGTCCTCGGTGGCGAGCGTGAGATCGGTCCGCCGCACGCGCCGCCCGGCGAGTCGCAGCCCGTCGAAGGCCTGCGGACTGGTCACCTCGTGGATGAGATGGAGGTCGACGTAGAGCAGGTCCGGCTCGCCTTCCGCGCGCCGCACGAGGTGCGCCTCCCAGACCTTCTCGGCCAACGTGCGCGCCATGCCTCCACCTCCCGGCCCCGAGGGCCAGCTCTCGGCTTCCAGGTTCCTCGGTCAGCATTCGCCACCCGTGTTACCTGCGAACTTGCGTCTCACGCGCTGAGACGTCAATATCATTGCATGGACAACTCTAGTGGGGTCGGTGTCCTCGACAAGGCGGCGACCGTCCTCTCGGCGCTGGAAGCCGGACCAGCGACCCTCGCCCAGCTCGTCGCGGCGACCGGGCTGGCCCGTCCGACCGCGCATCGGCTGGCCGTGGCGCTCGAGCATCACCGCCTCGTCGCCCGCGACATGCAGGGCCGCTTCGTCCTCGGCCCGCGTCTGGCCGAGCTCGCCTCGGCGGCCGGCGAGGACCGGCTGCTCGCCGCGGCGGGACCGGTTCTCGGGGCCCTGCGGGACCACACGAACGAGAGTGCCCAACTGTTCCGTCGTCAGGGGGACTACCGCGTGTGCGTGGCCGCGGCCGAGCGCCCGATGGGCCTGCGCGACACGATCCCGGTCGGCGCGACCCTGTCGATGCTCGCCGGATCGGCCGCCCAGGTGCTCCTCGCCTGGGAGGAACCCGACCGACTCCACCGCGGTCTGCAGGGAGCCCGGTTCAACGCCACCGCCCTCTCGGCCGTCCGCCGTCGCGGGTGGTCCCAGAGCGTCGGCGAACGCGAGCCCGGCGTGGCGTCGGTGTCCGCGCCGGTTCGCGGCCCCTCGGGCCGGGTCGTCGCGGCGGTATCCATCTCCGGTCCCATCGAGCGACTTTCCCGTCAACCGGGCCGGCTGCACGCCGCCACAGTGGTGGCTGGGGCAAACAAGCTCACCGAGGTGTTGCGCCGGGCGCACCAGGCCCCGGCGAGCTAGCCTTAACCCTGGGATGAACTCGTATGCCGTGCCCGCGCGGCATACGGTCACCCGACGGTCCCGACGCCGGAGGAAACCGATGACTCGTGCCGCCCTCGCGCGACGGTTGGCCGCCGCAGCGGCCCCCGCGCTCGTGCTCGGCGTCCTCGCCGGGTGCGCGACCCCGACGAGCAGCGCCGCCCCGGCCCCGAGCACCGTCGCCGTGACGACGGAGCCGACGGCGACGACGGAACTCACGGCCACGACCGAGCCGACGGCGACCTCGGACCCCACGGAGACCGTGACGCCCCTCGCCCCCCCGTTGCTGGCCGCCGGAGCCCAGGGCGACCAGGTCCGCGAACTGCAGGCCCGGCTCAAGCAACTCAAGTCCTATGCGGCGCCCGTCGACGGCGTGTTCGCGGCGTCGACGACCGACGCGGTCAAGGACTTCCAGAATGACTTCGACCTCGTCGCCACCGGCGCGGTCGACGAGGACATGTGGAAGCTGCTCGTGGCGACGACCGCCACGCCGAGCGCGGAGGAGCTGGCAGGTCACCTCATCGCCGGTCCCGCCCTGCTCAAGAACGGCTCCACCGGCGCTCTCGTGCGCGAACTGCAGGCCCGGCTCAAGCAGCTCGGGCGGTGGTCCGGCGACGTGACGAGCACCTACGGCAGCGCCACTTCGGCCGCCGTCAAGGGCTACCAGAAGAAGCGGGGCCTGCCCGAGACGGGCGAGGTCGACCAGCGGACCAAGGACCGGATCTGGTCGCAGACCCGCAAGCCGACCTCCGACGAGCTCAACAACGTCAAGCCCGCGCCGGCACCCGGACTCACCACCTCCGGGCTCGACCCCCGTTGCCTCACCGGCCGGGTCATCTGCGCGAGCAAGGCCACCGCGTCGATCACCTGGGTGGTCGACGGAGTCCCGCTCCTTCGGCTGGCTGCGCGCTTCGGGCGCGCGAGCCTGCCCACCCGTAACGGCGTCTTCTCGGTCTTCCTCAAGGACGCCAACTTCTTCTCGAAGCTCTACCAGGTGCCCATGCCGCTGTCGATGTTCTTCAGCGGTGGACAGGCCGTCCACTACTCCGCCGACTTCGCCGCCAACGGCCAGAGCATCGGCTCGCACGGTTGTGTGAACACCCGCGACTACGCGAAGACCAAGGCGCTGTTCGACCAGGTCCGCCTGGGCGACCGGGTGGTCGTCTACTGACCTGGCGGGCCGCCGACCCGACCGGTTAGCCGCCGGATGATCGGGCTCGCGCTCCCGGTCGGAGCCGAGGATCAGCCTCGGATCTGCTCGAGTGCCGCCGCGATCCGCGCGCGGGCGTCGGCGGCGACCTCGGCGACCTGCTCGCCCTCGATCATCGAGACCATGAACGCAGGGTCGAGTGCCTGGACGACGGTGGCCCCCGGCCGCTCGCTGCGCACGACCACGTTGCACGGCAGCAGGACGGCCACGGCCGGCTCGGCCTGAAGGGCGGCATAGGCGAGCGGCGGACGACAGGCGCCCAGGATGATCTGGCGAGGCACGTCGACGCCCAGCTTGGCCTTGAGGGTCGCGGTGAGGTCGATCTCGGTGAGTACCCCGAAGCCATTGTCCGCCAACGCCTCACGGGTCGCCGCAACGGTCTCGTCGTAGCCTCGCTCGACCTCGACGGTGATCGTGTATTCCATGGTGGGAACTCCTCCTGCCGATGCTGCCGATGCACTCGGATGGGCGGGCACGCACGCGGCCCGCAACGAGGAATGAGTCTTTGCCTGGTAGCCCCGACGGGATTCGAACCCGCGCTACCGCCTTGAGAGGGCGGCGTGCTAGGCCGCTACACAACGGGGCCCTAGCTGTGTCCTCCCGGGGGATCGCCCCGGTGGACACGAGTGGAAACCTTACCGGTCACCGGGGACTTCCACCGAATCGGGCCGTCTCGTCGCCGAACGGACCGGAGCTGGGGTACCAGGACTCGAACCTAGAATTGCGGAACCAGAATCCGACGTGTTGCCAATTACACCATACCCCAACGGGTATCCCCTCCGACCTGGCGCGGGCGGACCCGCGCCGCCCGGAGACGAACCAGCAGCCGAGCATACCCGTCGGGCGGACGGCCCCCCAAATCCTCGCCACCCGACCCCGGGCCGCCGGACCGACGTCCCGGGAAGGTATTCCCTAGACCGTGGCCCGCAGCGCGGCCAGCCGCGCCAGGGTCGAGGTCTTGCCGAGGATCTCCATCGACTCGAAGAGCGGTGGCGAGATCCGTCGTCCCGAGATCGCCGTCCGCAACGGGCCGAATGCGACCTTGGGCTTGACGCCCAGGCCCGTGACGATGGCGGCTCGCAGGTCGGCTTCGATCCGCGCGGCCGTCCAGGCCGACTCCGAGCCGAGGACCCCGACGGCGTGGTCGTCGATGTCGCCGAGCGCACGGATCGCCGCGTCGAGCACGACAGGTGCCTGGGCATCCAACTGGGCGCGGGCGTCGTCGGCGATCTCGACCGCGTCGTCACCGACGAAGAAGGGCCCGACGAGGTCTCCCGCCTCGGTGAGCTTCGCCATCCGCGTCTGGATGAGCCCGGCGATCGCCTTGAGCCGCCCGAGCTCGCCGAGCGACGGGTGACCGGGCAGGATGCCGTCGGCCTCGAGGAAGGGCAGCAGCCGGGAGGTGAACTCACCCAACTCCAGCCGCCGGATCCACACCCCGTTGAGCCAGTCGAGCTTGGCGAGGTTGAAGATCGAGCCGGCCGGGTTGACCTTGTCCCAGGCGAACCGCTCGGCGAACTCCTCGAAGGTGAACACCTCGCGCTCGGTGCCGTCGGCCTCGAGGATCGGCGGGTAACCCTGCAGGGCGAGGAAGTTCACCAGCGCCTCGGGCAGATAGCCCTCCTCGCGGAACCAGGTGAGCCTGGCCCACGGATTGCGCCGCTTGGAGATCTTCGCCTTGTGCTCGTCGCGCAGCAGCGGCATGTGGGCGAACCTCGGCGGCCGCCAACCGAGCCAGCGGTAGAGCAGCAGATGCTTGGGGGTCGAGGAGATCCACTCCTGGCCCCGCACGACGTGGGTGATCCCCATGAGGTGGTCGTCGACGACCACCGCGAGGTGATAGGTGGGGAAGCCGTCGGCCTTGAGGATCACCTGGTCGTCGGGCACCGGGGCGTCGATCCGACCGGCGATGAGGTCGTCGAAGGCGGTCTGCACGTCGTCGGGGATGCGCATCCGCAGGACGGGGGTCGGCGAGAAGCCCGGCAGCGCGGCGCGCTCCGCCTCGGTCTTGCCCAGGCACAGCCGGTCGTAGCCGGGCGGCTGCTTGCGCCGGGTCTGCTCCTCACGCATCCGGGTGAGCCGCTCGGGGGAGCACCAACAGCGGTAGGCGTGGCCCTGCGCGAGCAGCCGATCGGCATACGGCCGATAGGTCTCCAGCCGCTCGGACTGGCGATAGGGCGCACACGGCCCCCCGATGTCGGGGCCCTCGTCCCAGCTCAGCCCGAGCCAGTGGAGGGTGTCGTAGATCTGCTGCTCGCTGCCCGCGTGCAGCCGCGCACGGTCGGTGTCCTCGATCCGCAGGAGGAAGCGTCCCCCTTCCCGGCGCGCGAAGGCGAGGTCGAACATCGCCATGTATGCCGTGCCGACATGCGGATCACCCGTCGGCGACGGTGCGACGCGCAGTCGGACGGCCCCCGGTAGCTTCGTCTCACTCATGGTGGCGCCAGCCTAGCCGTGGCCCGGCGCAACTAGTCTGTCGGCGTGAAGACGAGGATTTCGCTGCCTTCAGTGCCCGAGGTTGGCCTTCGATGAGCGGGGGCCTGGCCGCCCTGCTCGACGACATCGCCGCGATCGCCAAGCTCGCGGCCGCCTCGCTCGACGACGTGGGGGCCGCCGCCGGACGGGCGAGCGCCAAGGCCGCCGGCGTGGTCGTCGACGACACCGCCGTCACCCCACGCTATGTCACCGGCTTCACCCCGGACCGCGAGCTGCCGATCATCAAACGGATCGCTGTCGGCTCGATCCGCAACAAGCTGCTGTTCATCCTGCCGGCGATCATGCTGCTCTCCCAGTTCCTCCCCTGGGCCCTCACCCCGCTGCTCATGGTCGGCGGGGCCTACCTGAGCTTCGAGGGTGCGGAGAAGCTGTGGGAGAAGGTGAGCGGCCACGACGCCGGCGAGGAGGAACCCGTCCTCGTGCAGGGGGGCGACCACGAGCAGACGATGGTGGCCGGCGCGATCCGCACCGACTTCATCCTCTCCACCGAGATCATGGTCATCGCCCTCGCCGAGGTGGCGAGCGAGCCCTTCCTCTCGCGCCTGGTCATCCTCGTGGTCGTCGCCCTCGCCATCACGGTGGGCGTCTACGGGGTGGTCGCCGTCATCGTGAAGATGGACGACGTCGGACTGCACCTGAGCGAGCGGCCGATGGGTGCCGTCCGCGCCGTCGGCCGCGGACTCGTGGCCGCGATGCCCGTGCTCCTGCGTTGGCTCGCGGTCGTCGGCACCATCGCGATGCTGTGGGTCGGGGGGCACATCCTGCTCGTCGGCGCGGACACCCTCGGCTGGCACTGGCCCTACGGCGTGGTCCACCACGCCGAAGAAGCCGTCGCCGCCGGTGCACCCTTCGCGGCGGGGGCCCTTGCCTGGCTCACCAACACCCTCGGCTCGGCGATCGCCGGCGTGCTCGTCGGCGCGGTCCTCGTCGCCCTGGCGCACCTGCTCCCCCGCCGCGGCCATCGCGCACCTGGTGTCACACAGGGTGCCGAGGACCATTGAGCGGGCTCGCCGTGCCCGTGCCTCGCGTCTCGGCGCTCGCAGTCATCCGGCGCCCCGGAACGGGAGCCCTGTTCGTCAACGAGTTCCACGACCCGGTCCGGCGGCTCACCTTCCACCGACCGTGCGGCGGTGGCGTCGAATGGCGGGAGACGGCCGCCGACGCGCTGGCCCGGGAGTTCGCCGAGGAGTTCGGCCTGGGCCTGGTGATCGGGCCCCGGCTCGCCGTCGTGGAGAACATCTTCACGCACGCCGGTCGGCCGGGCCACGAGGTGCTCTTCCTCTTCTCGGCCCAGTTCGCCGACCCGGCGGCATACCTCGCCGAACGGCGGGACTGCCTCGACCAGCCGGGGGAATACGCCGTGTGGCGTGACCCGGCGCTCGGCCACGCCGACCTGCCGCTGTTCCCGGAAGGTCTGGCCGAGTTGCTCGAGCGGTGAGCGACCTCCGGTCGACGGGCGAGTCCCTCAGCGCCGCACGAACGGGTTGTCCAGGACCCCGATTCCCTCGATCTCCACCGAGACCCGCTGCCCCGGGCGGACCGGACCGACCCCGGCCGGGGTCCCGGTGAGTATGACGTCCCCGGGCAACAGGGTGAAGTGGGCCGAGGCGAAGGAGACCAGCCGGGCCACCCCGTGGACGAGATCGGCCGTCGTGCCGTCCTGGACCACCTCACCGTCCAGGCGGGTGACGAGCCGCAGCGCCGACGGGTCGAGGTCGGTGACCACCCACGGGCCCAGCGGCTTGGAGGTGTCGAAGCCTTTGGCCCGCGCCCACTGCCCGTCGTTGCGCTGCCAGGTGCGCTCGGAGACGTCGTCGGCGCAGGTGTAACCCCACACGCAGCCGAGCGCCTCCTCCTCTCGCACGTCCTTGCAGATCCGTCCGATGACCACCGCGAGTTCGCCCTCGTAGTCGACCGTCGCGCTGCCTCGGGGGAGCACCACGGGATCGCCTGGCCCGACGACCGCGGTGTTGGGCACGAGGAACATCATCGGCTCGGGCGGCACCTCGTTGCCGAACTCCTGTGCATGCGCGGCGTAGTTCCGCCCAATTCCGATGATCTTGCTGCGCGGCAACACCGGCGCGAGCAGGCGCACGTCCGGGAGTGGGATCGGCGCGACCCCGGCCGGCAGGACACCGACGTAGAGCGGGTCGCCCGTGAGGGGGTGGATTACCGCACCTTCGCCGTCGGCGCCCGGCTCACCCTCGACGATCCCGTATGCCGGGTCGTCGCCCAGCGTGTATCTCGCGATCCGCATCGGACCACCCTAGCCGCGCGCCGGGCGGACCCGACCGATGCGTGTGGGAGGGGGCTGCGGCATACTGCGGTTCACAGCCGCATCCCCCGCGGCCCGGCCACCGGAGCGACCCATGAGCGCGTTTTCCCTCTACCTCTCCCTCGACGGAGTCACCGGCGAGTCCACCGCGATCGGGCACGAAGGCGAGGTCGAGCTCACGTCCTGGCGACTGAGTGTGAGCGCCGGCTCGGTGTCCGGCGGCGGCGCGGGCGGGCGTGCCCGCTGGGACGAGATCGTCACGACGATGCCCACGACCGCAGCGCTTCCCCAGCTGCTCAGGCTGTGCGCCGCGGGCCGACGCGGGAAGACCGCACGGCTGTTCGCCGAGTCGTTCGGCGGCGATGCGGCCTTCACCTGGTTGCGGATCACCCTCAGCGATGTCGTGGTCACCCACGTGACGAGTTCGGCCAGTTCACCGGACGACTCGGCTGAGGACCAGGTGGGATTGGGCTTCGGTGCCATCAAGGTCGAGAAGTTCAGCCAGGGCCCGGACGGCAGTGTGGGCGATCCCGTGGTCTTCGCCTGGGATGTCGTCCGCAACCGCGGTCTCGAGGAGCCCCAGCCGTCCAAGAAGGAACGCAAGGCGGCCAGGCGGGCCCGTGTCGCCGAGGCCGCAGAGGCCGCGGCCGCGGCCGGGCTCGGGAGCTGACGGCCCCGCTCACTCCGCCAGCAGGGTCGTGCACGCGTCGACGAGCCGGCCACGCAGCTGGGCCGCGCGGGCGGCATACTCGCGCTGCAGCCCGACGTAGCTGGCCCTACCCTCCGGAGTCTCCACCGGGATCGGCTCGAGCCCGAGCCGGGCGACGTCATAGGGCGAGGCGCGCATGTCGAGCCGACGCAGCTCGAAGGCCAGCTCGAAGCAGTCGCCGACGAGTTCGCTGGCCACGCCGGGCGCGAGCTTCATCGACCACTTGAACAGGTCCATGCCCGCGTGCAGGCACCCGGGTTGGTCGAGTTCGACCTGGGTCGCCCGCGTGGGCTGCCAAGCATTACGCGGCCGCGCGTCCTGCGTGAAGAAGCGGAAGGCGTCGAAGTGGCTGCAGCGCAAAGGATTCGCCTCGACCACGGCATCGGTGCCGGCTGAGCCGAGCCGCAGCCCCAGGCCGTGGTGGCGCACCTGGTCTGCCGGCAGCCGATAGACCATGGCCCACTCGTGGAGACCGAAACAGCCGAGCTGTGCGGGCCGGCCCGCCGTGCGGTCGAGCAGGTCACGGACGAAGCGCACCGTGTCGCCGCGCGCCCCCAGGTATGCCGCGTGGTCGAGTTCGAGATGGGCGCCCACCACTCGGTAGTGCCGCCACCCGGACCGCTCGGTGGCGGCCCCTGCAGCGAGCCGGACCCCGGGACCGGGATGCCAGCGCCGGATCGCCGCGGGCGCGAACGGGTAGTAGGTGAACAGGAAGTCCTCGACCGGATGCCGCTGTCCGCTCGCCCGGCGCAGCCGATGCCCGGCAGTGAGCCGGTCGATCCGGGCGGCGTGCGCCGATTCCCGCGACCGCCACACCGATGCGTCGAGCAGCGTCCGTCCCGCCGGTGCGACTTCTCCGGCGCCCGTCGGGCTCGACACGGGCGTCAACGCCAGTAGCTCGCCCGTCCGGCGCCCACCGAGCCCCCGCCAGAGGTCCGGAGGGTCACCTCGAGCAGCGGCAGGCTGCGGCCGGGGATCGCCCGTGACAGCCGCTCCCCCACCTCGACCGCCCCGAGGCGAAGGTAGAAAGTGAGCGAGTGCGGGTCGGCCTCGATGAGCATCCGACGGTAACCCTGGGCGACGGCGCGGGCGCGGGCGTCCTCGTAGAGGACCCGGCCGAGGCCGGTCCCGATGAACTGCGGATCGACGAAGAGCATGTCGAGTTCGGCCACCGCCGACTCGGGCTCGGTGCCGGCGGATCGGCCGCGTGTGGGGCCGAGCAGGTGGAAGCCGCCGATCTCGCCGTCGACCTGGGCGACGACGGCGCCCGCGGCCTGGTCCTCGGTGAGGGTGAGCTCGGGGGTCACCGCCGCCATGAACGACGCGCTATAGCCCCAGAATGCCTTGCTCCGCAGCGCGAGCGCCGAGAGCGCCGCCGCCTCCTCGGGGCGTCCGGCACGCAGGGCCAGCTCGGCCACGGTCAGGGGGGTATGCCGCGCCGTGGCGGCACTGTGGTCGGTGAGCGAGCCGGTCATCGCGCCGGCACCCCCTGGCGGGTGAGGCCGTAGGTGATCCCGTCGACGAGGGCCCGCCACGAGGCCTCGACGATGTTGGGAGCCACCCCGACGGTCTGCCAGGTCGTCGTGCCGTCCGCGGTCTCGATGAGCACGCGCGTGACCGCCCCGGTGCCGTGCGAGGTCTCGAGGATGCGGACCTTGAAGTCGACGAGTTCGAGCCGGTCCAGTTCGGGGTAGACCGAGGACAGGGCCACCCGCAGTGCGTGGTCGAGGGCGTTGACCGGGCCGTTGCCCTCGCCCGTGGCCACCTGCCTGCGCCCCCCGGCGACGAGCTTCACCGTCGCCTCGGACGTGGCCTCGCCACCCTCCCGGGCGTCGGTGATGACCCGCCAGGACTCGACGTCGAAGTAGCTGATCCCGCGGCCGAGGTGGCGCCGCAGGAGCAACTCGAAGGAGGCGTCGGCCGCGTCGAAGGTCCAGCCCCGGGACTCCAGGTCCTTGACCTCGGCCAGCACCGCGACGACGAGTTCGGAGTCCTGGCTGAGGTCGACCCCCATCTCACGGGCCTTGAGTTCGATGCTCGCCCGTCCGGCCATGTCCGACACGAGGGTGCGCATCGAGTTGCCGACGGCGGCGGGGTCGGTGTGCTGGTAGAGGTCGGGGTCGACCTTGAGGGCGCTCGCGTGCAGGCCGGCCTTGTGGGCGAAGGCGCTCGCGCCGGTATAGGGCTGGCGGCTGTAGGGCGGCACGTTGGTCACCTCGCTGATCGCGTGCGAGATGCGGGTCGCCTCGCGCAACCGCTCCGGTTCGAGCAGGGGTAGGCCACGCTTGATCTGCAGGTTGGACACGACGGTGAGGATGTTGGCGTTGCCGGTGCGCTCGCCGTAGCCGTTGATCGTGCCCTGGACGTGGGTGGCCCCGGCGTCGACGGCCGCCATCGAGTTGGCGACCGCGCAGCCGGTGTCGTTGTGGCAGTGGATGCCCAGGCGGGCCGCGGTCGAGTCGAGGACGTCGCGCACGACGTCGGCGACCTCGCTCGGCAACATGCCGCCGTTGGTGTCGCAGAGGGCGACGACTTCGGCGCCGGCTTCGGCCGCCACCCGGACGCACTCGAGGGCGTAGTCGCGGTCGGCGCGGTAGCCATCGAAGAAGTGCTCGGCGTCGAGGAAGACCCGTCGCCCCTCGCCGCGCAGGAAGCTCACCGTGTCGCGGATCATGGCGAGGTTCTCCGGCAGCGTGGTGCGCAGTGCCTGCTCGACGTGGCGGACGTGCGACTTCGCCACGAGGGTGACGACCGGCGCCCCGGAGTCGACCAACGCCCGCACGAGCGGGTCGGCGGCCGCCGTGGACCCGGCCCGTCGGGTCGCGCCGAAGGCCGCGAGCGTCGCATTGCGCAGGCTCAGCTCACGCTGGGCCCGGGCGAAGAACTCGGTGTCCTTGGGGTTGGCGCCCGGCCAGCCGCCCTCGATGAAGCCCACCCCGAGTTCGTCGAGCTGGCGGGCGATCGCCAGCTTGTCGGCCACGGAGAGGTTGAGCCCCTCCTGCTGTGCGCCGTCGCGCAGGGTGGTGTCGTAGACGTGCAGCCCGGGCGGGCTGGCCAACTGGGACATGGTGATCGATCGCTTTCGGCTGTCGTGGTCTGCCCTCTGCCTGTCGCTGTCGGCCGGCGGGGGTGGTGCCGGACCAACAAAAAGACCCCCCGGGTGCGGGAGGTCTGCGCGACGAGGCGGTGCGTCTCGTCGCGCTCAGGTAATGACGAGGGTGCGCGGCAGGTCCTGCCGGGCGACGCGAGTGGTGAGGGTCACGGCATACAGGGTGCCACCGGACCCGGCCTCGGCGAGGGACATCTCGCGATTCGGGACGCGCGTGTCGTATGCCGGCCCGCCGAGCACCCGGACGAGGCCGGTCAGCACGCGGATTCCAGGAGGCGCTCCACGACGATCGCGACCCCGTCGTCGTCGTTGCTCGGACACACCTCGTCGGCGATGGCCAGGACCTCGGGGTGGGCGTTGGCGACCGCGATCGCCCGCCCCGCCCACCGGAGCATCGGCAGGTCGTTGGGCATGTCGCCAAAGGCCCAGACCTGCGCGGCATCGATGCCGCGCGCCGCCGCCCAACGCGCGAGCCCCACCGCCTTGGTCACCCCGCGGGCGTTGATCTCGGCCAGCCCACCGACGCCCGAGAAGGCGACGTGCGCCCGCTCCCCCACAATCGCCGTGACGGTGTCGAGGAAGTCCTCGTCGGGAATCCCCGGCGCGAGCGCGAGCAGTTTGCCGACCGGCTCGGGGCCGCGCTCCTCGACCGCGGCGATCACCGCACCCTCGGGGACCGGGTGCTCCGCGGGGGTGGGAAAACCCGGTTCGATCAGCGGGCCGCTCACCCGCTCGGCCGCGAACCAGATCCCCGGTATGCCGCCGCGCAGCTCCCGCACGAGGGTGTCGAGCACCTCGTCGGGCAATCCGTGTGCGGCGACCACCCGTCGACGGGGCACGTCGTAGACGAAGGCGCCGTTGCCGCACACCGCGATGCCATGCTCCCCCACGACCTGGGCGAGATCGTGCATCCAGCGGGGCGGCCGTGCGGTGACCAGGACGGTCTCGACCCCGACCCGCGGCAGCGCCGCCCACACCGCCGCCGTGCGTGGACTCACCGCGCCGTCGGAGCGCAGGAGGGTGCCGTCGAGGTCGCTGGCGACCAGCCGCGGGCGCCGCGCTCCCCAGCCGGACGGCATACCGCTGCGCCGTCAGGCCAGCCGGGTGAGCCAGCCGTGGGTGTCCTCGGCCCGGCCGTATTGGATGTCGAGCAGCCCACGACGGATCGTGCTGGTCACCTCGCCGATGGCCGGCCCGTCGCCGCGGTGGTCGACCGAGCCGCCGTCCCAGCGCAGTTCGCCGACCGGGGTGACGACCGCGGCGGTGCCGCACGCGAAGATCTCGGTGATCTCCCCCGTGCGTGCCGAGTCCTTCCACTCCTCGATCTCGATCCGCCGCTCCTGCGGCTCCAGACCGAGCTCCTTGGCCAGCTCGAGGATCGAGCTTCGGGTGACACCTTCGAGGATCGTGCCGGTGAGCTCGGGGGTGACGAGCTTGCCGTCGCGGGTGACGAAGAAGAGGTTCATGCCGCCCAGCTCCTCGATGTAGGAGTGGGTCGCCGAGTCGAGGAAGACCGCCTGGTCACAGCCGTGCTGGTTGCCCTCGAGCTGCCCCGCGAGGCTCGAGGCATAGTTGCCGCCGCACTTGGCCGCACCCGTCCCCCCCTCGCCGGCCCGGGCGTAGTTGCTCGAGATCCACAGGGTGACCGGCTTGAGGCCGCCACTGAAGTAGGCACCCGCGGGCGAGGCGATCACGGCATAGGTGACGACCGAGGCGGGCCGGACGCCGAGGAATGCCTCCGAGGCGAACATGAACGGGCGCAGGTAGAGGCTCGTCTCACCCGTGCCGGCCGCCGGCACCCACGCCTGGTCGATCCCGACGAGCGCCTTGAGCGAGCCCACGAAGTCGTCGACCGACAGCTCGGGCAGGGCCAGCCGCCGACAGCTGCGCTGGAGCCGCTGCGCGTTGGCCTCGGGCCGGAAGCTCCAGATCGAGCCGTCGTCGTGCCGGTATGCCTTGAGCCCCTCGAAGACCTCCTGGGCGTAGTGCAGGACCGCGGCGGCCGGGCTCAGCGACAACGGGCCGAAGGCACGCACCTGGGCGTCATGCCAGCCCTGCCCGCTCGACCACGTGGCGAGGGCCATGTGGTCGGTGAACACCTTGCCGAAACCGGGGTCCGCGAGCAGCCGCTCACGCTCGGCCGCCGCCAGGGGGTGGTCGCTCGGGTTCACCGCGAAGGTCAGTTCTGTGGTCGTGTGCGTCATCGTCGACTCCGTTTGCCCTTCGGTATGCCGTTCACCACGTCGTGTGGTGTGCCGTGAGCGCGGCGCTCGTCCGGCCACCCGGTGCTCCGCCGAACTCCTCCTGGGAAGGTTAGCCCCTCCGGCGACGCCCGGCGGTCCTCGTCCGGGTCGCTCGGGCCGCCCGAACGGGCGGAATTGCCCGAATGGATGCGCGGGGCGGCGGTGAGGGGTTACCGTGGACAGCGGACCCGGGGGGGTCGGTTCGGCGCCACACAGGGAGGATCGGGCGTCATGGGTTTGCGTGCGAGGTTGGGCGGTCGGCACGGCCGCTACGCCGCCGGCGGAGGCGGTCTGCCCGGTTCGGCCTGGGCGACCGCGATCCTCGGTGCCGTCGCGATCGTCGCGGCCGTCCCCGCGCTGCGGGCCACCGCAGTCCCCACCTCCCCCGTGGCGGCGTCCGTCGCCCCCGAGGTGGGGACGGCCACGCCCGAGGCCACCGCCCCCGAGGCGACGCGAGCGGTCGACGCGGACCCCGAATTCGTCCACCAGGACGCGATCGCGGTCGCTGTGGCACGGGCCGCGACCGCCGCGCGGGAGGCCGCCGAACTGGCCGTCCTCGCCCAGATGCCCGACGTGGGCTCGGTCCCCACGGCCAGCGCCGACCCGGCGGTCGTCCTGTCCTCGGGTTTCGTCCGGCCGTCCCCGGGGCCGATCACCTCGACCTTCGGTCCGCGTTTCCACCCCATCCTGCATGTGTGGAAGCTGCACACCGGCACCGACATCGGCGCCGCATGCGGGACGCCGGTCAAGGCCGCGAAGTCCGGCACGGTCGAGTTCGCCGGCGGCGCGGCCGGCTACGGAAACCGGGTCGTCCTGCGGCACTCCGCCACTCTGGCGACGACCTACAACCACCTGCAGTCCTATGCCGCCGTGGCCGGGCTCAAGGTCCAGCAGGGACAGATCATCGGCTGGGTGGGGACGACCGGCTTCTCCACCGGCTGCCACCTGCACTTCGAGGTCATGGTGGGTGGTGTCTTCGTCGACCCCAACCCCTTCCTCGACCTCGCACCCGCTCCCAAGGTGACCATCCCGCCGGCCGTGGCTCCCACGAGCCAGGCCACGCAGAGCCCCACCGCCATCCCGCAACTCCCCGACTCCTCGACCTCACCCACGATCACGGCGAGCACCCCGGCGTCGACGACACCGTCGTCCACGACGACGGCCCCCCAGCCGACCTCGAGCACGCCCCCGCCGACGACTGCCACGGAGACCAGCTCGACCTCGGCCACCACGTCGACCAGTTCGACCACGCAGGCCGACCCGACGACGAGCACGACGTCGGACGCTCCGACCGCGACCGCGACCGCCACGGCCACGGCCACAGCCACAGCCACGGAGCCCTGACCCGGCGCGGGTCGTGACGCGGCTCAGCGGCGCGGCTCGGCGGCGCGGCTCAGCGGCGCGGCTCAGCGGCGCGGGTCAGCCGACGCGGGCGGCGATCGCGTCGCCGACAGCGCTCGTCGTGCGCGGCGCCGAGCCACGCTCGGCGAGGTCCGCGGCCACCGCGGCCTCGACCCGGCCCGCCGCCCCCGTGAGACCCACGTGGTCGAGCAGCATGGCGAC
>WBZT01000400.1_pt1 | contig 32953 bp, 20 predicted proteins | sample 5204241 | NCBI WGS metagenome assembly WBZT01 (sample SAMN12344358, study PRJNA552823) | activated sludge metagenome | biome: Activated sludge suspended growth; feature: Nitrification reactor; material: Wastewater; isolation source: activated sludge from nitrification reactor of wastewater... | reverse complement strand
GAACAAGGGTTTGGTGCTGGGGGGATTCGAATCCGGGGTGGTGCTGTCAAGGTAGCTCTTACTCCCCGGGGCCAGCGTCGGGTTTGCCTTGCCGTTGTACGTCAGCGCGTTGGTGGGGTGGCCGGCGATGCTGAAAATGACGCCGGTGAGCGTATCGCCCTGGTCCGGAGTCGGGGCACCGGTGTTTTTCAGGATCAGCGTCAGCGTCGAGCCGCTGAGGCTGAACGTCGCTTCCCCGCTGACGGTGGTACCCGGATGTTCCGGACTTGGCCCGCTGGCCGCGCAGGTGACCGTTGCCATCGCCGGGGCGATGCCGAGTGCCATTCCGGCAACCGTCATGCCGACGAGGAACGGGATTCTTGCCGAGGAGGGCCCCGCCTTGTCCCTCGCCCCGCCTGTCCGGTTATCCGGGAAGCAGACCGGCGCACTTCCGGCCTGTCCCATGCAACTACGCAGCGCCAACGCCAGGTACTTGAACCGTGCCGGGCAGCGTGTCAGAGAAACGCTTGTCTTCATTACCTCGCTCCTTATCCAGAACTCCACCAGAGAAATACACAGCAGTGATTGCGGTTGCCAGCCGCTCGGGGCCTTTCACGGAACCAGCAGTGGCAAGCGTCTTGCCTCGCGTTCCCGGATGGTTGTTGCCGCCAGTGCCGCCCGACGGCTGTCGCGTAGTACCCGCGCCTCGTGTTCGACGACGAAGGGACGTGCGTTCATGATCCGGCGAACAGGTCAGCTCCAGAGGGCCCGAAGACATCGCCCGGCATAACGAAGGTCACCCTGGAAAAGATCGTAGCAAAATCCGGGCCTGCGTTGATTTTTCTATGATTTATTGCATTTTTGGACGGGTCGTCCGGAATCGGGAAAGCGGCTGTGTAAGATTTTTCGACAGCCGGAGGAGGAGGTGTCCAACGGTTTCCCGAATGCGCCTCAGGAATGGTAGCGTGGCTGCTGGCAACTGGCTTCGCTGCTGTCGCCGGTGGCTGCGGCTTCGCCGAGGAGCAGACTGTCATGCACCGCGGTGATCGCCAGGACGACGAGGCTGAGGGCGACCAGCAGATGCAGCAGCAGGCGAATGACGCGCAGCGGCCGGCTGCCTGCTGCTTCGATCACTCGTTCCACCAGCACGCCGTTTTCGTATTTCTCGTGAATGATTTTCGCCATGTGCTTCGCTCCGCGCAGTGGGCGGCGGGTTTCGCGTCCGCTGCGCCAAAGCCGATTGTGGGGAACCGGATGCGGTCGGCAGTATAGAGGATTACGCACTGGCGCTGCCGCGCGATCAGGGCAAGGTTCCGATTGACTGCGCCAGTCGCGGTCGGCGATACTTTCCGTGGCCGGCTTCCGCCCCGGCTCCTTCTTCTCCCCGGCAACCCTGCGAATTTTTCCCGACGATGAAAACCGATCCCTCCCGAACGCCTCGCTCGAACGTCCGACAGAATTCCGGCTGGGTAGTCTGGGCCGTACTTGCGCTGCTGGTGCTCATCGCGCTGGCGGCTGCCTGGCTGTGGGCGATGACTTCGTGGAGCTATTCGTCGGGCGAGCGCGCGGGCTGGGTGCAGAAATTCTCGCGCAAGGGCTGGATTTGCAAGACCTGGGAGGGCGAACTCGCGCTGGTGACGATGCCGGGAACGGCGCAGGAGAAGTTCCTGTTCACGGTGTGGGACGAGGCCGTGGCGCAGAAGATCAACGCAGCGATGGGCAGGCGCGTCGCGCTGCACTACGACGAGAAGTTCGGCCTGCCGGGAAGCTGCTTCGGTGACACGCGTTACTGGGTGAGCGGGGTCAGCATCGTCGAGGAAATCCCGCTGGCGCCGGGCGTCGTCCTGCCGGCTCCCGCAGCGCCGGTACCGCCTGCCGAAAAATAGGATGCGTCAGTTTCGCTGGCTGGCCGGCGAAGCGCCCGTCATCAGCCCGCCGAGGCGGCGGACCGCATCCTCGATGTCCGGCGTGTGCGGATTGCCGCAGTTGATCCGCAGACAGTTGCGGTACATGCCGCTGGCGGAAAAGAGTTCCCCCGGCACGTAGGCGACGCCGGCCGCGATTGCGCGGTCGTAGAGCGCGCTGGTGTCGACGTCTTCGGGCAGTTCGACCCACAGCACGAAGCCGCCCTGTGGCTCGGTGATGCGGGTGGCGGCCGGGAAGTGTCTGGCCACCGCGGCACGCATGGCGTCGACCTGGCGCTCGTAGGTCCGTCGCAGTCCACGAACGTGGCGTTCGTACGTTCCCGATTCGAGATACTCGGCGAGAACCTGTTGCGTGATCGGATTGGTGCCGCCGCTGGTGATCGTCTTCTGCAGGGCAAGTTGCGCCCGATAACGGCCAGCCGCGACGAAGCCGATACGCAGGGCGGGCGACAGGCACTTGGAAAACGACGAACAGAGCATGACGTTGCCGGCGCGGTCGAATGCCTTGATCGGCCACGGGCGTTCGCCAGCGAAGTGCAGGTCGCCGTAGATGTCGTCCTCGATCACCGCGACGCCGCGCTCGGCGGTCAGCCTGGCGAGCCGGCGCTTGTGCTCGTCGGGCATGATGCTGCCGAGCGGGTTGCTGGCGTTGGCCACCAGCAGGCAGGCGGCCACCCGGCTGTCGCGAGTGGCGAGGTCGAGCGCCTCGATCGACATTCCGCTGCGCGGGTCGGTCGGGATCTCCAGCGCCTTGAGCCCGAGGCACTCGAGCAACTGCAGCATCAGATAGTAGGCCGGCGATTCGACCGCCACCGTGTCCCCCGGCTGGGTGACGGCTCGCAGGCAGAGCGCCAGCGCCTCCGTGCAGGAATTGGTGATGACGAACTCGCTGGCTGCCAGAGGCCCGGCCCAGCCCAGCGAGCGCAACACCAGTTGGCGTACCAGCGCCGGTTCGTCCATGTGGATGTGACTCGCGGCCTCGAGCAGGCGGGGATGGCGCCGCAGGACGCCGCCGTAGAGTCGTTGCAGGGCCGCCCGCGGCAACAGGCCGGCGGCCGGCAGAGCGGCGGCGAGCGGTGCGACGCCGGGCTGCATGCTGCTCTGCAGCACGCGCATCAGGCGCTGGCTGACATCGACCGGTACCGGCGCTTCGGGCGTCGAGCGGGCACTGGGCGGGGCACGCCGTGCCGCCGCATGACGCACGAAGTAACCCGACTGCGGACGCGCTTCGACGAGACCCCGATCCTCCAGTTGATGCAGCGCCTGCAGCACGGTGGACACGGAGAGCCGCCGCTCGCGCGACAGGCGCCGTACCGACGGCAGGCGTTCGCCAGGCCGCAGATTGCCGGTGACGATGATTCCGGTCAGGTCCTCGGCCAGCGCCTCGTAGCGCAGGGGTTCGTCTTGCATCGTTCTCACCAGTACAGTTGTCGTGAAAGACAGCAAGCACAGTCTGTAAAATGAATCACTGTGCCGATTACAATTCCTCAATTTTGTAACTGTACCATGCTCCGGGCGCGGCGTACACTGCGCTTCGTCACTACAAGGAGAACCAGCCATGGACATCGATCTCAAGCAGAGCGAACTGTGCCTCGCGCACAACGTGCCGATCCGTCTGCCTGCCGCACGAGGCCTGCGCGTCACCTGCACTGCCGGTATCGTCTGGCTGACGGTCGCCGGCGAAGCTGGCGACATTCTGCTGCAGCCGGGAGACAGTCATCTGATCTGCGGTCGTGGGCTGGCCCTGCTGGAAGCGATCGGCAGCGGCCGCGTGCGTCTCGAAAAGGCTTGCCGGCCCGCGTCGGCGACCGTGCGCGCGCGCCTGCAGCGCATCTTCGTCAGACTCGCGGAGCTCGCGCGGCCGTATCGCTCGCTCCCCTGGCAGGCCTGCTCCGGCGAGGCCAGAGCCTAGCCGGGTGCGCGCTGGCGTCAGCCGGATGGCGTGACGTCCGCCGCACCGAGCGACGGAGTGAAGGAGGGCAGGGCATTCTTGCGACAGGCGGGGCAAAGTGCGTATCATCGCGCACCGGCGCGCAAGCCCGGATTCGAGTCGGCCGCGATGGGCCGCGATCCCCAGTCCAGGTAGCAGAAGATGCCCGATTTTCCTTCCCTTCCGGTCGCCGGACTGGTCGTTGCCCTGATTTCCGCCGGCCTGCCTTCGGGGGGAACTGCCGCGGCGACTGCGCTTACCGTGACCATCGACCTCGGCGGCGGCCCGGTCAACGGCTTTACCCCGGAGACGGCGCTGGGCGCCGGCGTGGACGGACATGCGCGGGGCGACATCGCCGCCATCTACCGCCCGGCCACGCTGCGTGCGATGCGCTCGGTCGGCCTGCGCCCGCTCACCTATCGTCTGCGCACCGAGCTCGGGATCGAAGCCTGGCACTGGAACCCGAACGGCAGCTGGAGCGACGGCACCCAGGGCTACTGGACCTCGGATGACCGGCCCGCTGCGCCGATCCTGGAGTCTTACGGCTACCGCCTGCCGCGGCGGGGCAATACCATCGATCAGGCGAACGACGACGGCTACTCGCGACTGGCGGACGGCGATCTCGACACCTTCTGGAAGAGCAACCCGTATCTGGACAGCCGCTACACCGGCGAGGACAACCGCCTGCATCCGCAGTGGCTGATCGCCGATCTCGGGCAGCCGACGGCGGTCGATGCGATGCGCATCGTCTGGGGAATTCCCTTTGCCACGCGCTACCGGGTGCAGTATTGGCAGGGGGAGGAAGTCGCGCTGCCCGATGGCTATCCCGCCGGGCAATGGCAAACCTTCCCGGCAGGGGAGGTGACGCACGAGGAGGGTGGCGACCGTACGCTGCGGCTGGCCGGGCAGGCGGTTGTGGCGCGTTACCTGCGCGTACTGCTCGAAGAGTCGTCGAACACGGCGCCGGCCGGCGCGACCGATCCGCGCGACGCACTCGGCTACGCCGTCCGCGAAGTGTATGTCGGTACGCTCGAGGCGAGCGGCGAAGTGCACGATGCGCTCCGGCATGCTGCCAGCCGCGACGGACAGAGCCACTTCTTCGTTTCTTCGACCGACCCCTGGCACCGTGCGGTCGATCTCGACCCGGCGGTCGAGCAGGCCGGCATCGACCGCGTGTACGCCAGCGGGCTGACGCATGCCCTGCCGATGCTGGTTCCGGTCGGTGTCCTCTACGATACGCCGGAGAATGCTGCGGCGCTGCTGCGCTACCTGCGGCGCCGCGGCCATGCGGTGCGCGGCGTCGAGCTGGGCGAAGAGCCCGACGGGCAGTACGTCGCTCCCGAGGACTACGGCACCCTGTACCTGCAGACGGCCGACGCGCTGCGGGCGGTGGATCCCGAGGTTCCCCTCGGCGGACCGTCTTTCCAGTCGCTGTGGGAAGAGCCGATGATGGCCTGGGCCGGCACCGCGGTGGGGCCCGACCAACCCTGGCTGGCGCGCCTGCTGCACTATCTGCGGGAGCGTGGCCGGCTGTCCGATCTGGCCTTCCTGTCCTTCGAATGGTACCCGTTCGACGATGTCTGCGCGGCGCAGGCGACGCAACTGCAGCGGGCGCCGGGCCTGCTCACCGAATCGCTGGCGAACCTCCATCGGCAGGGCCTGCCGCGTTCGACGCCGCTGTTGATGAGCGAGTACGGCTACTCGGCGTTCGCCACGCCGGCGGAGGTCGACCTCGCCGGCGCGCTGTTCAATGCCGACGCTGTCGGCACTTTCCTGACCGAGGGCGGGAGCACCGCCTATCTGTACGGCTACGAACCGAGCCCGCTCGACCACGAACCGGAGCGCAAATGCGACACCTGGGGAAACAATGCGCTGTTCGTCTCCGACCACCGGCGAAGGATCCTGGCGCGCACGGCAAGCTACCACGGTGCGCGGCTGCTGGCACGCGAGTGGGCAGGACAGCCGAACGCCAGGCATCGCGTCTATCGCGCCCGTGTCGATGCGGATTTTGCCGACGAACAGGCAGGAGCTTCCGAAGCGTTGCCGCTGAGTGCTTACGCGCTGCTGCGGCCTGATGGTCGGTGGGCGGTGCTGCTGGTCAACAAGGATGAGCAGCGCGCGTGGAAGGTCAGCTTCCGCTTCGCGCGAGGCGAGCCGGATGCACCGGAAGGGCTGCATGGCCCGGCCGACGTGTACCAGTTTTCGGCCGCGCAGTACGTCTGGCGAGCGAACGGCGAGCACGGTCGGCCGCGACGCAGTCGCTCTCCCCGACACCTGGTGCTGGCCGAGCGGGTGCCGGTGAGCGTGCCGCCGTGGTCGCTGACCGTGGTGCGCAGCGCAGGCCCCGTCGCCGCGCTCGATGAGTCCGCTTCGTTGCAGCCGCAGTCGGAGAGTCGGGCACGATGAGTCGCGATTCGACCTTGCCGGACGGCGAGCAGGCGCCCGGGTCTCGGCCCTTGCCGGGCGGGCGTCCGCAGAATGCGGGCGGCGCAGCCGGCAAGCCGGTCTTTTTCGATCCCGACCACAAGCGCTGGCCGCGCCTGCGGCTCGGCATGACGGTCGTCGGCGTGACCCTGTCGCTGCTGCTCGGAGCACTGGTGCTCAGCATTCTTGCCAGCCCGGTACTGCCGGCGCTCAATCTGCCGGGAGTCAGCTTCCTGCCGCAGGGCGCGCACGCGCTGCCCGCCGTTCCGGCGCTTTCGGTCGAACGCCCGCTGACCCGCCGCGAGCGCCTGCTGCGCAGCGAGCAGCTCAAGCTGGCACGCGAGCGCGAGCGCAGCCTGCAGCAGCTGCTGATGCAGCCCCGCAAGTCGCGGCTGAAGCCGAGCCAGCAGCCGCTTGCCATCGCCTTCTTCGTCAACTGGGACGATGCCAGCATCAGTTCGCTCAAGGAGAACCTGGGTAGTCTCGACATGGTGATCGGCGAGTGGCTGCACCTGACGTCCGTGGATGGATCATTGCGCGAGGACGACCCGGCGCGCACGGCACAGGTGGTCGAATACATCCGCGCACGGCGTCCGGAAGTATCGCTGGTGGCGCTGGTCAACAACTGGAGTGGCCGCGAATGGGAAGGCGCCAAGCTGTCGCGGATGCTGGCCAGGCCGGCGGCACGGGCACGCACCATCGAACAGCTCGTGCGTTTTGTCGAAAGCCACCGCTTTGCCGGCGTGAGCATCGACTTCGAGAGCATCGCGCCGACTGCGCAGGCGGATTTTCAGCGCTTCATGGCCGAACTGTACGCCGCCATGCACCCGAAAAACCTGCTGGTGTCGGTCAACGTGCCGGCCAGCGACGCGGCTTTCGATTACCGCCGGCTGGTGCCTAACGCCGATTATCTGATCCTGATGGCCTACGATGAACACTGGTCGACGAGTCCGCCCGGGCCAATCGCCAGCATGGCATGGTTCGCGTCGGTTCTGCGCCAGCGTCAGCGCGACATTCCGGCCGAGAAGACGATCGTCGCCATCGGCAACTACGCGTACGACTGGCAGAAGGGCGGCCCGACCGAAGAGCGGACTTTCGAGGAGGCGGTGCTGACCGCCAAGGAATCGGAAAGCCGGATACACCTCGACCCCGTGTCCTTGAACCCGACCTTCGCCTACGCCGACGACCAGGACCACGTCCATCACGTGTGGATGCTGGACGCGGTGACTGCGTTCAATCAGTTGCAGGCGATCCGCTCGGTGCAGCCACGCGGCGTTGCCCTGTGGCGACTGGGGAGCGAGGATCCCGCGTTGTGGAAGATCTTCGGCAAGGAAGGTCCGCTCGACGCGGCGCGCGCCGAACAACTCGGCAATATCCGCTTTGCCTACGGCGTGGACTATGAAGGCAAGGGCGAGGTGCTCGAAATCACCGCCCAGCCGCAGGTCGGGAGCCGAATCATCGATTTCGACGCGAAACGCGGGCTGATCACCGGCGAACGCTTCACGGCATTTCCCTCTCCCTACGTGATCACCCGTCACGGCGGCGCCAACCGCAAGGTCGCGCTGACCTTCGATGATGGTCCGGATCTGAAATACACGCCGCAGGTCCTCGACGCCCTGCGCGCGGCCGGAGTGCCCGCGGCATTCTTCATCATGGGCCTCAACGGGCAGATGTATCCGGATCTGTTGCGACGCGAAATCAGCGAAGGCCACGAGATCGGCAATCACACCTTCACCCATCCCAACATCGCGGCCATCTCGCCGACCCAGTTTCAACTCGAACTTTCGGCGACGCAGCATCTGCTGGCCAGCGTCGTCGGCCGCCATTCGATGCTCTTCCGGCCGCCCTACGCCGTCGATGCCGAACCCGAGACGATCGATCAGGTGCGACCGATCGAACTGGCGGCCGAACAGGGTTATCTGGTGGTCGGCATGCAGATCGACCCGGATGACTGGAAGCGTCCGGGGGTTGACGAGATCGTGCGGCGTACGGTCGAGCAGGCCGAGCGCGGTGACGGCAACATCATCCTGCTGCACGACTCGGGCGGAGATCGCACGCAGACGATCCAGGCGATCCCGAGGATCGTCCAGGAACTGCGTCAGCGTGGCTTCGAGTTCGTCAGCGTGGGCGAACTGCTCGGACGCAGTCGCGACGCGGTGATGCCCTTGGTACCGCCCGACAGCCAGTGGCGGACGTGGCTCGACGGCGCCGCATTCGGCTTCTTGAGCTGGTCGGCGGCGACGATCCACTGGCTGTTCCTGTTGGGCATCGTGCTCGGTATCGCGCGCCTGTCGCTGGTGGGCGCGCTGGCGCTCTACCAGCGCTGGCAGCAGCGGCGCGCGGTTTTCGATCCAGCCTATTCGCCGACGGTGGCGGTGGTGATTCCGGCGTACAACGAGGAAAAGGTGATCGTGCAGACGATCGCCTCGCTGCTCGCTTGCGAACATCCCCGGCAGTTCGAGATCATCGTCGTCGATGATGGTTCCAGCGACGCCACCTACCGCGTGGCGAGCGAAACCTTTGCCAACGATCCACGCGTGCGCGTGCTGACCAAGAGCAACGGCGGCAAGCCGGCTGCGCTGACCCTGGGGATGGCGCAAACGCAGGCAGAGGTCGTCGTGGCGCTGGATGCCGACACCGTGTTTACCCGCGAGACGATCTGCAAACTGGTGCGGCATTTCGCCGATCCGCGGGTCGGCGCCGTCGCCGGCAACGCCAAGGTCGGCAACCGGATCAATCTGTTGACCCGCTGGCAGGCGCTTGAGTACATCACCAGCCAGAATCTCGACCGGCGCGCCTTCGGCGTGCTCAACTGCATCACCGTGGTACCCGGTGCGGTGGGGGCGTGGCGGCGCGAACTGATCGAACAGGTGGGCGGCTTCACCGACCGGACCCTGGCGGAAGACGCCGACCTCACCCTGGCCATCCGCCGACTCGGCTACGCGATCGTCTACGAGGACGAGGCGGTCGCGCTCACGGAAGCGCCGGACACGGTGCGCGGCTTCATTCGTCAGCGCTACCGCTGGATGTATGGAACCATGCAGGCCGCCTGGAAACACCGCGAGGTGTTGTTCCGTCGCCAATATGGCGCCCTGGGCTTTGTCGCCCTGCCGAACGTGATCGTCTTTCAGGTGCTGTTTCCACTGATCTCGCCGATCATGGATCTGCAGTTGATCGGTTCGCTCGGTGTGGCCGCATTCAATCACTGGCAACATCCCGACGACTACTCGCCGGATGCCTTGTGGCGGGTGCTCTTCTACTACGCACTGTTCGTCACGGTCGACTACCTGGCAGCGATCCTTGCTTTCGCGATGGAGCGCAAGGAGAGCTGGTGGCTGCTGATCTGGCTGTTCTGGCAGCGCTTCTTCTACCGGCAATTGATGTACTACGTGGCGATCAAGAGCACCGTGACCTCCCTGCAGGGAGCGTTGGTCGGCTGGGGCAAGCTCGACCGCAAGGCGACCGTGTCGACGGTCCAGTGAGCGCTGCGCTGCCGGGCGACGCGGCACCGACTGCCTGCACATATCGGCGAGAACGCGTCGAGATCTTGAACCACCGGCAAAGCACGTCCATAATCGCGCGTTGTTTACCGCAAGCGAGCAGGCAATTCGCCAATGTCCGAATGAGTGTGCAGGATCAAACGACGGTTCTCGATCTCGCCGTGCGGGCCTTGCGTGGGCACGGTCTGGTGGTCAGCGCGGAGCCGGCCGCAGCCGGCGGCCGGGGGCGCTGGACTGCCGCCAGTTGCCTGCACGTCAGCCGCGACGCGTGCCGCATCGATTTCGCCGCGGAAGTCACGCGCCGCGTGACGCCCAGTTCGGTCGCCGCGCTGATCGCGCAGTTGCGGCATCCTGCCGACGCCGGCGAACCGCGTTCGCTGCTGATCACCGAATATGTGAGTTCGCCGCTGGCCAGCCAACTGCGCGCGCAGGCGCAGCCGTTTGCCGATACGGCCGGCAACGCCTATCTCGAAGGGGGCGGCCTCTTCCTTTATGTGAGCGGGCGCAAGCTCGACCATAAGCAGATGGCGCTGCGTGCGAGCAAGGGCTTTCCGGCGACCCGCCTGAAAGTCCTGTTTGCCCTGATCTGCGAGCCCGAACTGGCGGCCGCACCGTATCGCACGATCGCCGCAGCGGCCGATATCGCGCTGGGTTCGATGCCGGCGGTGCTCGCCGATCTGCAGCAGGACGCTGCGCTGATCGTCCGCGACAAGCGGCGTTGCCTGAACGCGAGCAAACGCCTGCTCGACGGCTGGGCACACGCCTATGCTCTCGGCCTGCGTGGCAAGACGCTCGTCGATCGCTACCGTGCCGAGAATTTTGCCGGCTGGCGCGACTGGCGACTGAATCCTGCGCACGCCCGCTGGGGTGGCGAGCCCGCCGCGCACCTGCTCGGTTGCGAGCTGCAACCGGGCGTGCTGACGATCTACGGCGAGAAGCTGCCGGCGCGCCTGCTCGCCGAACAGAAACTGGCACCGGCGACTCCGGCGGTGTACGAGCAGTTGCTCGAGCTGCGCAAACCGTTCTGGGGCGAGTCGCTGGCGGGTGACGGATCGTCCGCCACGGTGCCGCCGGCGCTGGTCTACGCGGACCTGCTGGCGACCGGCAATGCGCAGTGCATCGAAGCCGCCGAGAACCTCTACGAGACACGCCTGGCCGGCCATTTCCCGGTCGATTGAGCAGCTATCAGTCACCCGGCAGCGAACCGCTTGCGATCCCTTTTGCCCCGCTCGGCGCGGGTTTGGCCGGTGCGCCGGGCGAGAAGTGGGTCGCCGCCAGTCCGGACAGGACGATCAGTCCAATCGCCAGCCAGGTCGAACGATCGTGCGCCTCGTTCCACAGCAGTACGCCGAACAGGCTGGCGAAGACGACCGTGCTGTACGCCAGCGCGGCGGTCACCAGCGCCTTCGCGCCGGCGTAGGCGTGGGTCATCGCCAGTTGCGCGGCGGTGGCGAAGACCGCGACGCCGAGCAGCAGGGATCCGCTGCGCAGGTCGAGCGGATGAATTTCCGCCAGCAGCAGCCAGCAGCAACCACACAGGGTCGACACCAGGGCAAAGTAGAAAACCGTGCGCGTTTCCGGTTCGCCGCGCGCGCCGAGTTCGCGAACGCTGAAGTAGGCCATGCCCGCGAGTGCACCGGAACCGAGGCCGATCAGCCCGGCGAGCAACTGATCGGCGTGCAGGGTCGGTTTGAGGAGCAGGGCGACGCCGCCCAGGCCGAGCGCCAGCGCTCCGACGATGCCGACCGTCAGACGGTGGCCGGCGAGCGCCAGATAGATGGCGAGGAAAATCGCCGAAGTGTAGTTGAGCGTGACCGCAGTCGCCAGGGGCAGCAGGGTGATTGCCCAGAAGTAGGCGAACAGCGCCGAGAAACCGACCAGTCCCCGGCTGACCTGCCAGCGCCAGTGCGGCGTCGCCAGCGCAACTCCGCGCAGGCGGACGACGCCAAGCATCAGGAGCAGGGAAAGGACGCTGCGGTAGAAGACGATTTCGCCCGCCGAGTGGGTTGCTGCCGCCAGCTTGACGCATACCCCCATGCAGGCGAACAGGAGGCTGGCGAGGACCATCCACAGCGATTGCATACCATCTCCCCGCCGGGCAGGATCGGAAGCGCCGGATTCTACCGCCAAGCCGCGTTGCCGGGGCGGTTTCCGGTGGCGGATCGCGAACTCGCACGAAGTGGCCGCAGCGGCCGCGCAATCGCGTTAGACTTCGCGCCTGGCAAACTCTGGCCGGCCGTTGCCGGGCGATGCGAAACGCATGCGGATTCCGCTTCAACCTGGGCGCCGGTCCCACCGGCAGTTCTTTGTGAGTCGCGCGCGCAGCGATGCGAGGCAGTCGGCGCTTCGCGCTGGACAGGTTTTTCGCGGGCCGCAAAGGCTGCGGGCGAGAGCATGATTCCCTTGACTCTTGCCGACCTCCGGCAGGCGCAGGCGCGTATCGCCGGCGCAGTGCTGGCGACGCCGTTATGGTGCAGTGAGGCGTTGTCACGCGACTTCGGTCTGCCAATCCACTGCAAACTCGAAAACCTGCAGCCGACCGGATCGTTCAAGCTGCGGGGCGCCAGCCACAAGATCGGCTGCCTGCTCGCCGCCGGTCGCGCAGCGCGCGGCGTGATCGCCGCTTCGGCCGGCAACCATGCGCAGGGCGTGGCGCGGGCGGCGCTGGTCAACGGTCTGCCGGCGACCGTGGTGATGCCGGTCGGAGCCTCGCTGACCAAGATCGCGGCGTGCCGCGATCTCCACGCCGAAGTGATTCTCGCTGGCGGCAATCTCGAAGAGGCGAAACAGCTTGCCGAGCGCCTGGCCGGCGAACGCGATCTCGAATTTCTTCACCCCTACGACGACTGGGACGTCATTGCCGGGCAGGCGAGTTGCGGACTCGAGATCCTCGCGGAATTGCCGAGCACCAGTCTGGTCGTCGTCCCGCTTGGCGGTGGCGGTTTGATCGCGGGCGTCGCGCTGGCGATCAAGCTGCAGCGACCGGACGTGCGCATCGTCGGCGTGCAGACCGAAGCGGTCGCGCCATTCCGCCGCTTTCTCGTCGATGGCAGTCTGGAAACAGTCGCCGCGGCAGCGCACACGATCGCCGATGGCATCCAGGTCAAGGCGCCGGGCGTCTTGACGAGACAGGTGATTGCCCGCTACGTCGACGCCATCGTTACCGTGGACGACAACGCCATTGCCGAGGCGATGGTCTGCCTGCTCGAACGGACGCGGACCATCGGCGAGGGCGCCGGCGTCGTCAGCCTGGCGGCGCTGCTCAAGGGCAAGGTGGTGCCGCGTCCGGAAGATTGCGTCGTCGTCCTGATCAGCGGCGGCAACGCCGACATGACGCTGGTCGGCCGCTCGATCGATTACGGTCTGGCGTCGAGCGGCCGGCTGATGATCGTCGCCGTGACGATTGCGGATTCGCCGGGGCGTCTGGCGGGCCTGCTCGGCGTCGTCGCCGAACACGGAATCAACGTTCGTCACGTCGAACACCGGCGGGGCGAACTGCACGTGCCGGTGGGCATGACCGAGGTGATCCTGCAGATCGAGACGCGCGACTTTGCCCATCAACGCGAACTGCTCGACCATTTCGCAAGGCAGGGACTCGACGCACGCAATCTGCTGGCAGGCAGAGGATAGCGGGCAGGCGGAACTGCGCCGGCCTCGGCGGAGTGATGCTGGTCTCCCGCATTGCCGGCGTCGTCGCCTTCGCTGCTCGAGCGGGAACTGGCAATGCTGGTTTGTCGGTTCGCCCGCGTCGCATGCTGCAGCGGCCGGTTTTCTTGGATCTTCCTTCCTGCCGGTGCTACTCTGCAAACCAAACGGGAGGGTGCGTTTCGCCAAACAGTCATGGGCGTTCGTCGATATAGCCGCCGGCTTCTCCGCATCGCGGGTTCTTCGCAGGATGGATCGCTGCTTCGCCGGTTCTGCGTCGCTCTGTCGCTGCTTGCCGGGGTCTGCCTGCTGCTACCGGGGTGTACCCCACGTGAACCGATCACCATCGGCTTCATTGGCGGAACGTCGGGGAGGGTGGCCGATCTCGGCATTGCCGGTCGCGACGCCACGCAGCTGGCCGTGGAGCAGCGCAACCAGGCCGGGGGAATCGCCGGGCGCGCGGTAAAGCTGCTGATCCGGGACGATGAGCAGAACCCCGTAGTGGCCGAGCGCGCCTTGCGCGAGCTGATCGATCAGGGCATCGTCGCCGTCGTCGGGCCGATGACGAGCGCCATGGCCATGACCATGGTGCCGATCGCCAATCAGGCCCGGGTTCTGCTGATCAGCCCGACGGTTTCGACCGAAGCGCTCACCGGCAAGGACGACTACTTCTTTCGCGTGGGTTCGTCGAACCTCGCGAACGCGACGCAAGTGGCGCAGTATCACCTTCGCCAGGCAGCCGGCCGGCAGACTCCGCGACGTCTGGTGGCGGTCTACGACCTCAACAACCGGCCCTATGCCGAGACGTGGCTGGACGGCTTTCGCGCCACCTACGTCCGCGGTGGCGGCGAGATCGTCAAGTCGATCGGTTTCGAGTCGGGGAGTACGACCTCGTTCCGGCAACTCGCGCAAGCGCTGCTGGCGACGGCGGCGGATGGCGTGCTGATCGTCGCCAACTCGGTGGATACGGCGCTGCTGTGCCAGCAGATCCGCAAGTCCGATCGGGATATACCGATCATCGCCGCCGAGTGGGCGGCCAGCGAGCGCCTGCTCGAACTGGGCGGCAAGGCGGTGGACGGCGTCGTCGTCGGACAGAATTTCGATCGCGGCAGCACGGCACCCCGTTATCAGGCCTTCCGCCTGGCCTACCTCGCCCGCTTCCAGCGAGAACCCGGTTTCGGCGGCGTCCTCGCTTATGACGCCACCAATGTGCTGCTTGATGCGCTTGCCGGGCAGCAGCGCGGGCAGAGCGTCAAGGAGGCAGTGCTCGCCATCGGGACCTTCGCCGGAACGCAGGCGCCGATCGTTTTTGACGCCTACGGCGATGTCCAGCGCAATGTGTTCATCACGGTCGTCCGCGACGGCCGGCTGCTGGTCGTCGAATAGACCGATGCCCTCGGCTCGACCGCTGCGCCTGTGGCTGGCCTGGCGCTTCGCACTGGCGGGAATCCTGCCGCTGCTGCTGGTCGCCGCCTTGCTCCTGTGGGTGCTTCTGCCACAAATTCTTCGCGACATCGAATCCCGCCATGAGGTTCTGGCTCGCGTCATTTCGAGCCAGGTCGAGTTGTACCTGCAGAGTGCCGGGCGCGAACTGTCAGCTCTCGCCAAGCTTCTCCGGCAGGGGAGCGATCGTTCCTCGGCGCACTGGTTCGAGCCGGTGCTCGACGCGCATGCCGGCAACGGGGAAGTATTTGCGGCGATCTACGTGACTGCCGCCGATGACTCGGTGTCGGCTGTCGGCCTGCCGCAGGGCCGACGCAGCCAGCGCGATGATCTGCTCGAACTCGATCTCTCGCGCTGGGCAGTCCTGCGCGAGGCGCGCGAGCGGCGGGCGCCGGTATGGTCCGAAGTTTTCCTTTCGCCGGTCACCGCACGGCTGGCAGTGAGCCTGGCGATTCCGGTCGGCGAGCAGATCCTGATCGCCGAGGTTGCCATCGACCGGCTTGCCGAGTTCCTCGCCGGTCTGCCGACCGACGCCGGAATGCTGACGATGATCCTCGACCGTCGGGGCCAGATCATTGCCCATTCACAGGGCCGCCTCGGCGGGCAGCAACTGAACCTCAGTCATCTGCCGATCGTCAGCGATGGCCTGCAGGGGCGTTTCGGGCGCCACGCGCTCGACCAGGACGGCGAGCAGTTCCTCGCCGACCTGGTGAGCGTGCCGCAACTGGGCTGGATGGTGCTGGTTGCACAGCCGCGTGGCGATGCCCTGCGCTCGTTTCTGTCGATCTTGTGGGCGCTCGCGGCGGGGGCGCTGGTGGCGCTGCTGCTGGCGATCGCGGCGACGCTGGTGCTGGCGCGCGGCTTCGTCCGCCGCCTTGGTCGCTACACGGCGCAGGCGCACGCGATCGCGGAGGGCGACTACGAGCAACACTGGCCGGTTTCGCGGATCAGGGAATTCGATAATCTGGCCGGCGACCTGGATCGCATGTCGTTGGCCATCCGCCAGCGCGAGCGCGAACTGGCGACCAGCGAAGCCCGCTTGCGGTCAGTGATCCGCAATGCCCCGGTGGTGATCGTCCAGTTCGACGAGCACGGGGTGTTCCAGCTCGGCGAAGGCAAGGATCTGACGAGTGCCGGCCTGTTGCCCGGCGAGGTGGTCGGCCATTCGCTATTTGCGATCTATCGCAATTACCCCGAGATCTGCGCGCAGGCTCGGCGCGCCATCGGTGGCGAGGCCCTGCAGTTCGTCGTGCGCATCGGTGACTTCGTTCTCGACACTTCCTTCAGTCCGGTACACGAGAGCAACGGGACGATCCAGGTAATTGGCGTGGCGGTAGACGTTACCGAACGCATGCGCGCCGAGGAGAACCTGCGACAGGCCAATCTGGTCGTCGAAAACAGTCCGGCGATCCTTTTTCGCTGGCGCGCCGAGGAGGGTTGGCCGACCGTCTTCGTTTCGCACAACGTGAAGCAGCTCGGCTATTCGCCGGCGGAACTGATTTCCGGGTCGACGCGCTTCGATTCGCTGATTCACCCGGCAGATCGGCCAAGGGTTGCCGAAGAGGTGCGGGTCCGTCTGCAATCCGCTTCGGAACACTTCGAGCAGGAGTACCGATTGCTGACCCGCGACGGGGCGACACGCTGGGTGGATGATCGTACCGCGGTCGAGCGGAATTCCGAAGGTGAAATCACGCATTATCAGGCGATCCTGATCGACATCAGCGAACGCAAGCGCGCCGAGCAGGCGCTCAGTCGTGCCAACCGGCAACTGCGCATGATCAGCGACTGCGGGCAGGCATTGATCCGCGCCGAGGTGGAGAGCGAGTTGCTGAGCACGGTCTGCGGGCTCGTCGTCGAAGTGGGCGGCTACCGGATGGCCTGGGTTGCCTGCGCCGATCCGGATGCCCCGCGAATGCTTCGTCCGCTGGCCCACGCCGGCCATGAAGCAGGCTATCTTGATACACTGCGGCGCAATTCGGTGGATGGCGCACCCGAGCAGGAGGGCATCGGCCTGCACGGCGACGATCCCTGCGTCGTGCAGAACATTGCCGACGACCCGCGCTGCGCGCCATGGCGGGAGGCGGCGACGGCGCGTGGCTACGCCGCCCTCTGCGCGCTGCCGCTGCTCGACGGGCAGCAGGACTTCGGGGTCCTGTATATCTATTCCTCTTCCGCCGACGCTTTCGATGCCGACGAAGTGCTGCTGCTCCGCGAACTGGCCGGCGACCTGGCTTTCGGCATCACCATCCTGCGCACTCGGATCGATCGCGACCGGGCGAACGCGGCACTGCACGAAAGTGAGGCGCGCTACCGCTTGCTGTTCGACCGCAATCCGCATCCGATGTGGGTTTGCGATGGCGAGACGCGGCGCTTTCTGACCGTCAATGACGCCGCCGTCGCCAGTTATGGCTATTCCCGCGAAGAGTTCGGGAAGATGACGCTGATGGACCTGATTGCCGGCGAGGAAACACCGCTGCTCAGCGAGGACGTCGTCGCGGTCGAGGAACGAGCCGAGTACGCCGGTTTCTGGCGTCACCGCAAGAAGGACGGGACGATCATCGACGTCGAACTGATGGCGCATCCCCTGTCGTTTCGGGGCGTTGCAGCGGAACTGCTGCTGGCCGACGACATCACCGAGCGCAAGCGTTCCGAACAGGCCCTGCTGGCGAGCGAAATGAAATATCGGGAGCTCGTCGAGAACGCCAACAGCATCATCCTTCGTCTGACGCCGGAAGGCGCCATCACCTTCATCAACGAATTCGGGCTGAAGTTCTTCGGCTATACGGAAGAGGAATTGCTCGGTCGGCACGCGGTAGGAAGCATCGTGCCGCCCGATGCCAGCGACGGCAGCGACCTGCGGCCGATGATCGAACAACTGTGTCGCAATCCGGAGCTCTTCGAGCACAATACCAACGAGAACATGCGCCGCGATGGCGAGCGGGTGTGGGTCGCCTGGAACAACCGGGCAATCCTCGACGATCGGGGTCACGTCGTGGAGATCTTCAGCGTCGGCTCGGACATCACCGAGCGCCGGCGCGCGGCGATCGCCGTCCGCGAAAGCGAGGAACGCTTCGCCAAGGCCTTTCACGCGAGCCCGGCAGCGATCTGCATCACCGCCATCGACAGCGGCGTGTTCCTCGACGTCAACGCGCAGTTGCAAGGCATGCTCTGCTACGAGCGGGAGCAGATGATCGGACACAGCGACATCGAGCTCGGTGTCTGGGCGGATGCCGGAACGCGCGAAAGACTGACCGGCCAGGTTCGGGCGCAGGGATTGTGCCGCGAGGCTCCGGCGCGCTTTCGCACGAGGACGGGCGATATCCGCGAGGCGCTCTGGTCAGGGGAAACCATCCGGCTGGGCGAACAGGAGGTATTGCTCTCGCTGATCTTCGACATCACCGAGCGCAAGCGGGCGGAAGAGGAGTTGCAGCGCTACCGCGAACATCTCGAGGAACTGGTCAGCGAGCGTACCGCCGAGTTGCGGCAGGCAATCGCGCAACTGGTGCAGTCGGAAAAGCTCGCCGCGCTGGGCAACCTCGTGGCCGGTGTCGCGCACGAGCTGAACACGCCTCTGGGCAACACGCGCGTACTCGCGAGTCTGCTCGCCGAGCAGTTGCGCGAATTCGCCGTGGGCGTCGCAGCGGGTACTCTTCGCCGTTCGCAGGTCGACGGATTCCTGCAGCGGGGTCGCGAAGCGGTCGAGCTGCTGGAGCGCAACACCGCCCGTGCTGCCGACCTGATCGGCCATTTCAAGCAGGTGGCGGTGGACCAGAGCAGCGCTCGTCGTCGCTCCTTCGACCTGCGCCAGACGGTCGACGAGATGCTGGTCACCCTGGTGTTGACCTTCAAGCACACGCGACATCGGATCGAGGTGGACATCCCGACCGATCTGCAGATGGACAGTTATCCAGGGCCCCTCGAACAGGTCATCGCCAACCTGGTCGCCAACTCGCTGGCGCACGGTTTCGTTGGCATGGACGAGGGGCGGGTCGAGCTGTACGCGCGTCCCCTTGCCGATACGCATCTCGAACTGCGCTACACGGACAACGGTGTGGGAATCGCCAGCGAGACGCTGCACCGGATATTCGAACCGTTTTTCACCACGCACCTGGGGCAGGGCGGCAGCGGCCTCGGCCTGTACATCGTCTACAATCTGGTCACCGGCGTTCTCGGCGGGACGATCGAGGTGGCCAGTTCACCCGGTGGCGGGACCGTCTTTACGCTGCTACTGCCACGCACGGCCCCGGAACGCGGCGCTGCGGCGTAAGCGAGCTTGTCGCCGCGCTCGGGCGATCACCGCGGACGAAGGAAACCGGATGGACGACTCGGCCAGCACCCGTGATCGTGCGCCGGGTATTGCTGAGACACGACCAGGAACGGACTTTCCGCATGCAGACAAGCGAGCAAGCGGTTCTCAGGGACATCGTGCTGATCGGCGGCGGCCACAGCCATGTCGGGGTGCTCCGGAGTTTCGGCATGCAACCGCTGCCCGGCGTACGCCTGACGGTGATCTGTACCGACACGCACACTCCGTACTCCGGCATGCTGCCAGGCTACATCGCCGGGCATTATCGCTACGATGAAGTGCACATCGATCTCTGGCGCTTGGCCGCATTCGCCGGCGCCCGTTACTACCGCGACGAGGTTGTCGGTATCGACCGCGCAGGCCGGCGGGTGATCTGTCGCAATCGTCCGCCGGTTTGCTACGATCGTCTGTCGATCAACATTGGCTCGTCGCCGGCGCTCGACGGGGTCGAAGGTGGCGAACGCTACGCCCTTCCGGTCAAGCCGATCCGCCACTTCAACGAGCGCTGGCTGGCCCTGCTCGAACGGGTGCGGCACGAGCGCCGGTCGTGGACCGTCGCGGTAGTCGGGGCCGGCGCGGGCGGCGTCGAGCTGACACTAGCGATGCAGTATCGTTTGCGGCGGGAGCTGGCTGCCAGCGGCGGCGATCCCCGGCAGGTCCACGTTCATCTCTTTTCCGCCGACGGCGGCATCCTGCGTACCCACAATGCGCTGGTGCGGCGTTTCTTCGGCCGCGTGCTGGCAGAGAGAGGCGTTGTCGTGCATTGCGCGGCCCCGGTCACTTCGCTGTCGCAAGGGCGCTTGCGCACCGCCGGTGGCGAGACGCTGATCGCCGACGAGATCGTCTGGGCGACCCATGCCGGCGCAGCGACCTGGCTGCGTGACACCGGCCTGGCGCTCGACGCCGCCGGCTTCGTTCTCGTCCGGGATACCTTGCAGACGGTCGACGACCCACTGGTCTTTGCCGCCGGCGATTGCGCGGCGATGGTCGATCACCGGCTGGAAAAGGCCGGGGTTTTCGCCGTTCGCCAAGGCAGACCACTCGCCGACAACCTGCGTCGGTCGCTGCTGCAACGTCCCTTGCGGAGCTACCGCCCGCAACGTCGTTGGCTGGCGCTGATCAGCACCGGCGACCGCCATGCCGTTGCCTCGCGCGGCATGATGTTCGCCCGCGGCGCCTGGGTATGGTCGTGGAAGGACTGGATCGACCGTCGCTTCATGACCCGCTTCGGCGAGTTGCCGGAAATGCCGCCACCGGCTGGCGGCCAGGCGACGACGCTCGATCTCGACGAGAGCGAGGCCGGGCAGGCGATTTCTGCAGCAGGCACGCGTTGCGGTGGTTGTGGCGCAAAGGTGGGAGCGACGGTGCTCGCGCAGGCACTGGCAGCGCTGCATCCGCTGGCGCACAACGACGTGCTTGTCGGCCTCGACGCGCCGGACGACGCTGCCATCGTGCGCGTTCCGCCGGGCAAGGCGGCCGTGCATACGGTCGACTTCTTTCGTTCCTTCGTCGACGATCCCTGGCTGTTCGGCAGGATTGCCGCCAACCATGCGCTCGGCGACATATTCGCCATGGGTGCCGTGGCGCAATCGGCGACGGCGATCGCGGTTCTGCCGCCGGGCCTGGAGCGCAAGGTCGAGGATACGCTCTTCCAGATGCTGGCCGGCGCCGTCGAAGTACTCGATGCCGCCGGCTGCGCGCTGGTCGGAGGGCATTCCGCCGAGGGTGGCGAACTGGCACTGGGTTTCGCGATCAACGGCCTGATCGATGTCGATCTCGGCGGCATCCTGCGCAAGCGGGGAATGCGCGCCGGCGACCACCTGCTGCTGAGCAAGCCGCTTGGCACGGGTACACTGTTCGCCGCGCACGCGCGTCAGCGGGCCAGCGGTCGCTGGATCGATGCGGCGCTGCTCGCGATGCAGCAGTCGAACCAGAGCAGTGGCAGCTGCCTGCGGCGGCATGGCGCCAGCGCCTGCAGCGATGTCACCGGCTTCGGCCTGCTCGGTCACCTGCTGGAGATGACGCGCGCCTCGGGCGTCGTCGTCGAGCTGGACCTCGATGCCCTGCCGGCTCTCGACGGCGCCGTCGAGACGCTGGCGCGGGGCTTCCTCAGCTCGCTGCACGCGGCGAATCTGCGTCTGTGCAGCGTCCTCCGCAACCCGGAGGAGGGCGCCGGTCATCCCCACTATCCCCTGCTGTTCGATCCGCAGACTGCCGGCGGCCTGTTGGCCAGCGTGCCGGCAGCGAACGCGGCCGCCTGCCTGCGGGCGCTGCATTCGCTGGGCTACGGCCAGGCGGCGTGCATTGGGCGGGCGCTCGCCGGCGACGGGTATCCGCAGCCGATCGGACTCAAGGCGGGAGGGCCTGGCGGACGCGACCGTTTCGCGGCGACGGGTGCTGCCGGCTGACTCCTCCTGCTGCGGCCCGCATACTGCTGGGCGGCGAAAGATTCTGCTAAGCTTCCCGGTTCGAGGCGATCCGGGAAGTTGCTCCCGCGCAGCCCGCTACCGCAACTTCCTGATCGCTGCCGATGTTCGACAACTTGCGAAAGTATGCCGCCGCCTACGCCGTGGCCTTCGGCGGGGTCCTCCTGACCTGCCTGTCGTCGTGGAATGTTCGGCAGGAGTTGCAGACCAGCCACCTCAAGGAATTCCAGTGGGCGGCCGGCGACCGTATCCAGGCGTTGCGGGCGGTGGTTGACCAGGGGCTCGATGCGCTGCTGGAAATTCGCGGGCTCTTCTATGCCGCACAGGACGTCGACGAGAGGGAGTTCCTGGTGTTCACTGGCTCGATTCTCGAACGCCACCCGTACATCCACAGCCTGCTATGGGCGCCACTGCCGCGTCCTGGGTCAGGCAAAGGCGCGGCGCCGGGCGACGAAGCAGTCGCGGAGAAGCCGCGACGCGTCCCGGTACTGTTTGCCACGGCGCGCGCCGGACCTGCGGTCGAGCCAGGTGTCGACCTGAACCTGGTGCCGGAACTTGCCGCCCTGCTGCAACGCGCGCAGGCAAGTGGCTCGATCGCGGTCAGCGGTCGCATCAGGCTCTTGCGACCGGACGGAGCGGTCGCGCACGTGATCTATGCCGCACTGCCGGTCTATCCACCCGATCGGTTGCGCGGCGGCGCCACGTCGGCAGGGCAGGAGTCCGATCCCCTCGGCTTCGTGCTCGGCGTCTATGACATCGAGCAACTCGTGCACGTCGCCATCAGTCTGCTCGAGCCACGCGGCGTCGAGGTGCTGGTGCGCGACGACTCGGCCGGCAATGGTGGGCAGTTCCTGCATTACTACGCCAGCCGGCTGGACCCCCGTGCGGCCTCGGCGGTCGACAGGCAGTTGCCCACCGATGAAGCGGAGCAACCCCGCGTCGTGGTCAGAATCCCGGTCGGCGACCGGACTTGGTCGATCACCTGCGTGGCGACACAGACCTTTCGCAGTGCGGAGGCGTTCACCGAGGCGCACTGGTCGGTTCTCGTCGGCGGCATCCTGTTCACTGCGCTGCTCAGCTTTTATCTGGTGCGCAGTCGGCGCGAGCTGGAAAACCGGATTACCCTGACGCAGACGATCTACGAGCGCGAAGAACTGTTTCGTCAGCTGGCGGAAACCGTCGATGTCGTCTTTTGGGCTCTCAACGCCGATGCGCCGCGACTGGAGTACATTGGTCCAGCCTTCGCACAGCTCGCCGGGCGTGCAGCGAAGCTCGACAGCCTGGACGGAGCGGCGCCGTCGCTGCTGTTCGACGTCTTCACGGCCGACGACCGCTCCCGGCTGGTCGAGGCGATCGCGCAACTGCAGGCCGATGGCGGGCGCTTTACCGTCGTCCTGCCGGTGTCGAACGGCGAGCGGGGGCTGCGCTGGCTGCGCGTCTGCGGCTTCCCGGTGCGCTCCCCGGGCAGCGAGCTGAGCCGGATCGTCGGTTTTCTCGAGGATATCACCGAGCACAAGCTCGCCGAAGACGCGCTGCGCGAATCGGAAGCAAAGCTGCGTACGCTGTTCAACCATTCGCCCGACCTGATCTTCACCGTCGATGGCGAGGCGAACATCCTGCTCACCAACCGGCCGCTGCCGTATCCGGTCGGCGGCGCCGGCGAGAAACGCTCCGACCGGATTCTTCCGCCTGACGTCCGCGGTGCTTACCTGCAAAAGTTGCGGCAGGTGTTCGCCAGCGGGCGAATCGAACATTTCCAGTACAAGTCGAGTGACGCGACCTGGTGGGAAATCCGCATGGTCCCGATCAGTTCGGCGACGGCGGTGATGGCGGCAATGGTCGTGATCACCGACATCACCGAGAACCGCAAGCTGCAGTGGCAGGCGATCCGCAGTGCCCGACTGGCTTCGCTCGGCGTGCTCTCGGCCGGTATCGCGCACGAAATCAACAACCCCAATCACGCCATTCTGGCGAACGCGCCGCTGCTCGCGCGCATCTGGCAGGACGCCCTGCCGATCCTCGACGAATACGAACACGAGCAGGGTCGCTTCCTGCTCGCCGGGCTGACCTTCGAGCGGGCGCGTCAGGCCATCTCGCGCGGGATGAGCGACATTGCCGAGAACGCCAAGCGGATCCAGAAGATCATCGACAACCTGAAGCACCTGGGCAAACAGGATCGCGGGCAGATGGATGAACTCGCCGACATCGACAAGATCCTGCACGCCGTGGTGACCCTGCTCGATAGCCGCATCCGCAAACATACCGATGCCTTTGCCCTGGACTTGCCGGAATCTCTGCCGCGAGTCAGGGGAAACGTGCAGCAGCTCGAGCAGGTGTTCATCAACGTCATCGTCAACGCGCTCGAGTCGCTGCCCGATCGCCGTCGCTCGGTGACCGTCTCGGCGAGGTCCGACGCCAGGGGAGAACGGGTGATCGTGCAGGTCGCGGACCAGGGAAAGGGAATTGCCGACGAAGTCATGGCGCAGATCGGCGAGCCATTTTTCACCACCAAGGCGGAAAGCGGCGGGACCGGTCTCGGACTGTCGATCTCGTCGTCGATCGTGGAAAAGCATGGCGGCGTGTTGAGATTCGAGGCCAATGAATCTTCCGGCACGACGGTGAGCATCGACCTGCCCGTTACTACGGAGGATTGAATGAAGGAAAAGTCGTTTGCCAGTCTGCCGGTCGTCCTCGTGGACGACGAGGAGTCGGTTCTGCACGCAACCGCCGCAGTGCTGCACAGCGCCGGCGTGGCCAACATCGAGATGGTCCAGGATGGCCGCCGGCTGCTTCCGTCGCTCGAACGACAGCCGGCGAGTGCGGTGCTGCTCGATCTGTTCATGCCGCACATCATGGGCACCAAGCTTTTGCCGGATATCGTCCATCTCTACCCCGAGGTACCGGTGATCGTCATGACCGCCGCCCAGGATGTCGAAACCGCCGTGCGCAGCATGAAGGAGGGGGCTTTCGACTATCTCGTCAAGCCCGTCGAGGAGAGCCGTCTGGTGGCGAGCGTCCGGCACGCGCTCGAAGTGCACTCGCTGCGGCGGCAGATGGGTGTGCTCAAGCGCTATCTCCTTTCGGATTGCCTGCAGGACAACGAGGCCTTCGCCGGCATCGTCACCAACAGTCGCAAGATGAGGGCGCTCTTCCAGTATCTCGAAGCGGTCGCCGTCTCCGCCGAGCCGGTGTTGATTTCGGGTGAGACGGGTGCCGGCAAGGAAATGTTTGCGCACGCCCTGCACAAACTCAGCGGCTTGAGCGGACAGTTCGTCCAGGTCAACGTCGCCGGACTCGACGACACGCTGTTTTCGGATACCCTGTTCGGTCACAAGAAGGGCGCATTTACCGGTGCCGACCAGTCACGGGCCGGACTGATCGCGCAGGCCGCGGGTGGAACACTGTTCCTCGACGAGATCGGCGACCTCTCGATGGCGTCGCAGGTCAAGCTGTTGCGCCTGTTGCAGGAGCATATGTACTTCCCGCTGGGTTCCGACGTCGCCCGTCCCAGCGACGCGCGCGTGGTCTGCGCGACCAATCGCCAGTTGGCACAGATGATGCGTCAGAGCCATTTTCGCTCGGATCTGTTCTTTCGCCTTTCGGTGCACCAGATCGAGGTGCCACCGCTGCGCCAACGCAAGGAGGACATCCCCTTGCTGCTCCAGCACTTTCTCGACCAGTCGGCGGCGGCAATCCACAAGCCGGCGCCGGAGCCGTCGAACGAGCTGCTCACGTTGCTCGCCAACTATCACTTTCCGGGCAACGTGCGCGAACTGCGGGCGATGGTTTTCAACGCCATGGCCTTGCATCGAGGAGGTCCGGTGCTGGCCATGGACAGTTTTCGCCAGGCCATCCAGAAGCAGCAGAAAACCGGCGTTGAGGAAGTGGCCGGAGAACCGCCTGACGGTTTGCCAATTCTCATCCCGGGGCGCTTTCCGACGCTCGAAGAAGTCGAGGAAGCGATGATCAGGGAAGCGCTCAAACGGGCCAAGGGCAATCAGGGAGTGGCCGCGACGCTGCTCGGACTGTCTCGCCCGGCGCTCAATCGCCGCCTGGCGCGGCGTGCCACCCAGGGGCAGGCCGAGTCCTGACGCAGGCGGGGCGCCATCGGTGGTGCGCACACCGGATGGCGCCGGGAAGCCTCTGTCCCTGATCGTACTCCCCGCTGCCTTCCTTGCCAGCCTCGCTCGGCGGCGCCGTCGGCGTCGGCGAGCGCGTACTTTCGTGACCACTTCCCGGCAGCCGCCAGATCCACCAGGGTGTTACATTTGATCGCTTTGTAACAACCCCTGTAACGATCTGTAATAGATTGTTACACATATACTTTTTGTGCAATTTCGGGACTCGTGCGGTGCTCAGCGGTGCATTTTGTTACACCCCTGCGGTGCCTCTTCGAGAATCCGCAATTCGTAGGCAAGTTGCTGTTTATTCTGGATTGAAGCGAAAGCGCCCCATTTTGGCACAAATAATGCTTTGTGCAACCAGATGGACGTCTTGGGACGTCGCTGCGTGCAGCGCTCGCAATGCGGCGGAGGGGTCCCGGGCGGAGAAGAATAATTTGCATATCGGGGGAATGGTGTGCTTGGCACGTGTAGTGTTTCCTTGTCGTCACGAGCAGGGCAGCCGCGCGGCTCGTTCGCTTCGTGCTCCCGGCGAGCGGGAACAATCCGGGCACGCTGCCAGATATCCACACATTTTCGCTGACCGCGTTTCCACTTACGACAACCACCACAGGGCCGCTTCATGAGCACATTACTGATATTGACGATCCTGACGGTCGTCATCGTCCTTTTCTTCGACTACACCAATGGCTTCCACGACGCTGCCAACATCGTTGCGACGATCATTGCGTCGCGAGCGATGACGCCGATACAGGCCGTGCTGGTAGTAGGTACCTTCGAGTTTCTCGGTCCGCTGCTTGGTGGTACGGCGGTTGCCAACACGATCGGCAAATTCGTCACGCTGGGCGATGTGCAGGCCGTCCTGTCGCTGGCGATCCTGATCAGCGGACTGGTCGGTGCCATCGTCTGGAATCTGGCGACCTGGTATTTCGGTATTCCTTCTTCCTCGTCGCACGCGCTGGTCGGTGGTCTGATCGGCGCGGTGGTGGTCTCGGCCGGTGTGGATAATGTCGTTTGGGGCTTTTCGCAACTGATGCACGGCGAAATGACGGGGATTGTCAAGGTGCTCGCCAGTCTCTTCATTTCACCCGTACTTGGGTTCTGGGTCGGTTTCCTGCTTCTCCGCCTACTGCACATTCTGTTATTTACCGCGAAGCCTTCGGCAAATACTGGCTTACGTTACTCGCAGTTCGTTACCGCTGCCGGCCTAGCCTTCTCGCACGGCGCCAACGACGCGCAGAAGAGCATGGGCATCCTCACACTGGCTCTGGTGCTGGGTAACTACATTCCCAAGTTTGAGGTTCCCTTTTGGGTTGTGCTGGCCTGTGCCATTGCAATGACCTTGGGAATTCTCTCCGGGGGCTGGCGCATCGTGCGTACTCTCGGCTTCGCGATCTATCGCGTGCGCCCGATTCACGCACTCAGTTCGCAATTGACTTCGGCAGCGGTCATCCTTACGGCGTCGGTGATCGGTGCCCCGGTGTCCACCACCCACGTCGTCGGTAGTTCGATCATGGGCATCGGTTCTTCGGAGCGTCCGCGAGCCGTCCGCTGGAAGAAGGCCAAGGACATTGCTATCACCTGGGTGATCACGATCCCCGGTTCGGCACTGGTTGCCATTCAGACATTCGCTCTCGTCAATCTCTTTATTGGAAAGGTCTAATCATGTCGGACGCAAGTACTGCATCGCCCTCATTCACCCGCCGGATCCTGCATCGGGTTTTTCCGAAGGTCCCGAATTTTTTCGCTCTGCTCGCCGAACAAAGCGCGCAGGTGAGCGTCAGCGCCGGTTTGCTGGTCGAATACATGGGCTCCAGCGCCCCGGAAAGCGCCAAGCGACTGATCGATGCCGAACACGAAGGAGACCGACTGAAGGTCCGCAACCTCACGCTGCTCAACGAAGCGTTCTCGACGCCGATCGACCGCGAGGACCTGCACCGGGCGATCATCAACCTCGACGAGATCATCAATAGTTGCAAGACGGTGGTCGCCGAGATGGACGCCAACGTGCTGGCGCTGAAAGCCGACAAATATTGCCTCGAAATGTCGGTGTACCTGAAGGAGGGAGCCGAGGCGGTGGCTGCCGGTTATGGCCGTCTGGGAACCGACCCGAAGCTCGGGCGCGCCGACGCGGACAGATCCGACCAGGCGGTCCGCAAGCTGACCCGGACCCACCGACGCGCGCTCGCCGAGCTTTTCAACGACGACGATTTCCACCATATCTTTCGCCGCAAGGAAATCTACAACCAGTTGCTGGGCGCAGCCGATCGTCTGAACGTCTGCAACAGCACGCTGCTCGATATCGTCGTCAAGCTCTGCTGACGAGACTCGTCCCACCGGGCGCTCGCAAGGCCGCGGCAGGCGACTCCGCCGGGAGCGCCTCTGCGCCGGTTTGCGAGCGGCCCGCAGCATTTCCTGGCTGCTGCTGCCGCGCGGTGCATGACGGATTCTGCTACCCGCCACGAAGCGCCGCCCGTACAGCGGGCGAATCTGCAGCAGGACTCCACACGCCCGCCACCGACGTTTCTCCCCTGTTCGGGTAATACTGCCTGCGCCCCGTCGCCTGACGTGCGTGCTCGTCGCGAACATCTTCGCCGCACTCGCTGCACGGTGGGAAGCGAGCGTGTGATCGGTCCGCTCCCTCGCACTTGCAACCGGTGTAACGTTTCCGTCGCTCGCGGAACGCCGGCAGGATGCCGCAACTGCCTGTTGCGGCGGCACAATGTGCTACGCCAATGCGCCGATGGGGGTCGCTGCCCCCATTTTGTTGCACCCGTTCGGCACCTTCCCGGAGTTTCGGCAGGAATTGACAAGTACCCGGATTCATAGAGAATAATTCCGCCGGCAGGCGATTGGCATAGCTCGTGCTTTGAGTTGCCGATGAATGTGCCTGTTCGGTCGGAATGGTCGCGAAGCAATCGCTGGTAGCGGTCGACGGCCGGATATTCGATCGAATTCTCGGGAGCGTGTCAGATGGGTACTGAAAGCGAACTGAGGCTTTCCTTGCTGCCGGCAGCAGCCAGCCGGCTGATCAGACATCCGCTGTTGGCCAAAGTCGAGCCGGTGCGTCGACACGTCGTTCATACCTACTACGACACCGCTGACCAACGTCTGCGACGCGAACGCGTCGTCGTTCGCTACGGGAAAGGCGAAGCGACCGTGCGCCGGTTTGCCTCGCTGGGGAGCAGGCAGACGCAGCGTAGCGAGTGGGAACTGCTCGGCGTGCCCGGGGCGCTGGATTTCTCGCAGGTCGACGACAGCGCGCTGCGTCAGTTGCTGGAAACAGTGCAACCGGAACTGCGGGCGGCATTTACCGCCAACTTCCATCGCCGCGCATGGCACCTCGAACCGGGCGACGGCGTACGCATCGGACTTGTGCTCGATCGTGGCTGGATCGGGGTCAACGGAACGCGTCAGACGATCTGTGAACTCAGGCTCGATCTGCTGTCCGGAGTTGCCGCCGACCTGTTTTCCACGGCCGCTGCGCTGCAGGCCGATCTGCCCCTGCACCCGGAGCCCGTCAGCAGGTTCCAGCGTGGCTACCGCGCGCTGGTGAGCGAACCGACGCCGGTGGTCAAGGCGATGCCGATCGATACCAGTGGTGCAATGACCGTGACTGCCGCTTTCCGTACCATCGGGCTGGCGTGTCTCAATCACCTGCAGAGCAACGAACAGGGACTGCACGAGAGCGACAACCCCGAGTTCGTTCATCAGGCGCGCGTGGCCATCCGCCGGCTGCGTTCGGCACTTCGCGTCTGGAGGAAACTGCTGCCGGACGAATTCGCGACCAGCTTCGACCCGCGCTGGCAGGCACTCGCCAGACACCTTGGCGAGACGCGCAATTGGGACGTCTATCTGGCCGAGACCTTGCCGACGATCGTCGCCGCCTTTCCGGAAAGCGCGTGCGCCGACCATCTCCAGCAGCATGCTTGGGAACGCAGCGCCAGCAATCGCCTGGCAGCCCGCCGTGCCTTGAAATCGTTCGACTACTCGCGCCTGTTGCTCGGATTCACTGGCGCGCTGCTGGCTCTTCCCGACGACGACAGCCGGCGCCTCGAGACCTTTGCGCCGCGTTGTCTCGACAAGCGCGCGCGGCAGGTTACGCGCATGGCAGATCTGGCCCAAGGCGGAGACGCCGCCGCTCGCCATCGTCTGCGCGTGGCGTACAAGCGCCTGCGTTATACGCTCGAATTCTTTGCGCCGCTTTTCCCCGGCGAGTCGATGCGCAACTACCATCTGGCAGCGAGCAATCTCCAGGAAGTGCTCGGCCAACTCAACGACCTGGCCGTCGCCGGCGAACTGACGCGGGAGGCTCTCCCCGGCAAGCTGGGAGACCCTGTCTGCGATTGGCTCCTACAGCGGACCGACAGTCTGCTGCCGAAGCTCAACCACTTGCTGGAGGAGTTTCGCCAGCAGCCGGCACCGTGGCAAAAGGGCGCCGGCACTGCTCACGGCGTCCAGGAAGTCGTCGCCGCCTGAGCCGGAGCGAGCCCCGGCAGGCGTGACCTGCGTGCGGACGCCTGTAATGTGGACCCGGAGCAAGTCGTCCGGGAGATACGCAATCCGTTTGCGTAAAACCGAGTATCTACCAGCGGCGTATGGCTGCGGGCAATTGCCCGCGACGGTTCTGCTGACCGCATTTCGGCTTCCGCGGCCCATATCGCGTGGCCGGCTTCAACGGCTGATGTTGGCTCTTGTTCTGCCCCCGGTGCGTAATGGTGTAACGCTTCGCTGCCAGGCGCCGGCTGCGTGCAGTTGCCCTAAGTATCTGTATTGGTGATTCAACGACTTCGCCCCCGAGTATTCCGGCGCACCTTTGATTGCATTTTGTTGCACCCCCCGGCGTACCCCGGGGCTTTCCCAGACTTCCGACAAGACACTGATTTTGCGAGCAAACGCGGTCGTTCCAACGGTTGGTACGTTTCGTGCTTTTCCACTGTACGAGAGCAGGCGGTACGAAACATTCCTGCTCACCGACCCAGTGCCATCCATGACCATCGCTCGCTGTAACCGAAGACAGGTGAATGCCGTGACCAACATCGCCGTCCCGCAGGTGGTGCGCCGAGTCCGCCCGCCCGTGTCTGCCGACTTGCCGGACTTCTTCCCGATGATCGATGAGCAGGCGGCGATGGTGGTGAAGCTGGCAAGGACGGTTGGTGAGGTGCTGCAGTGTCGCGAGTCGGCGCATTCCTTGCGCCTGCTCGACCTCGAGCAGCGTCGCCAGGAGTTGAGACGGCGCAATCAGGCGGCGGTGCAACTGGCCGTCGAGCAACGAGTCGGGGTCGAGCAAATCCACGGCACCATGGAGACGCTCGATCGTGCGGCAGCCGGTTTGTTCCAGGCGGCTCGCGGCTTCCATCCGTCGCTGTCGGTTCCGGACGAAGCTGCCGCGGAGATGATGGTGGTCATTCAGAAGGCGATCGAGAATTTGCAGCAGGGCTATTCTCGCCTGGCGAACGGCTCGCCAGCCGCTGAGGTCGACGCGGACGCTGCGATCGGCAGTTGGCGTGCGCTGGGCAATGGCGGCTGCACGGAGGCGGCGGGCGAACGTGCGGGTCGCGAGGGCAGCGCCCATGGCCGCGCGCTCTGGCCGAACGAACTGCATGCGAATCTGCACGGCATCGTGCGCGAGCTGGTGCGCGCCGGCGACATCCTCAAGGACTGGTCGCGGCAGCTGTCCGCCGGATTGTACGCCTGCGAAGGCGGCGATCAGGCGTCTGCCCGCTGGTCGCGGCAACTTGTGGCCAACTGAGATGATTGCCCCGGCCTCCCGCCTGTACCTGCTTCGATCACGCTGTCGGAACGCGGCAGAATCGTGAAAAGGAGGAAAAACCGCACGGCAGGATCGGAAACATTCATTCATCCTGCTTTCCAGGATGTCCCGGCGAGAGTTTCAAGTTCTCTCTTTTGTAACGTTATATCAGATATTTTGTGGCAGGAAATGGCGGCATCTTGCGGAAGCTCGACAGCCTCTGCAGGGCGGAGAAAGCGATGTTCGAGGTAGCTTCGGAAAGCTCGCCAGCAGTCTCGTGGGCCAGCCGTAGCGGGCAATCTGCGACGAACTGGTCGGTCCCTGATTCATTTTTTCATGCAGGAGAAGTCATTGTGGAAACTCAAGTGCAAACGACCGAGAGGCCCGTAGCCTCACGGTCGATCGAAAGCTATCTGGACACCTCTCTCGACGCCATTGCGGACGCAGCGGCGATCTTCCGGGAAGCGGTTGCCGTCTATCTGAAGGCGGGGCCGGACGGGACGTGCTGGCGGCAGGCCAGAGGGATTTCGGAGCACATGCGCACGGTCGACGAAGTGCAGCAGAGAATCGAGACCACGGTCTTGCCACAATCGGTACTGGGAGAGCGGGTGCAGAAAATGATCGATCCGCTGATCGGAGTCAGTCGTCTGCTGAAGGAGATGCGGCGGCAGGTGACTGGATTCGCCATCGAGTCGGGCTTCTCCGGCCCTGGCCGCAGTGTTCCCGCCTACCTGATGCCTAGCGTGCAGGAATTGACCGATGAGGTTTGCGCGGCAGTGGAAGCGCTGGTGGAGAGCCATCGACCACCCATCGTCCTTTGGGGCGAGCTGGCGTCGGGCGAAGAAGAAGGCAGCGTGAGCTGGCACGAAGCGCAGGCCGACCGCCTGTCGATGGAACTGCTCAAGAAAATCTTTGCCGACGAAGCACTCGAGCTCAAGCAGAAACTTTCCCTGGCACAGTTCGTCGAGGAAATCGACCGCCTCGCCGATCAGGCCGAGCAGATCGTGAGCGATTTCCGGGGCGGTCGCGTCGCCGGCTTGCCCACCGTGCACGCGAGGGATTCGCACTGAGCTTCCCTTGGCGCCGCGCCGAGCGTGCGGCGCCTCCCGCGCGCGGGCACAGGAGCGAGAAACCTTCGCTGGATTGCCTGGCGGCAGTGGGGCCGGTTCCGGCCCTGGAGCAGCAAGTCAAACGATTCGTGTTAGCATCGCACGCGGCCTGGACTCTCGAGTCTGGGCCGCGCCGCTTGCGGGCTGTGTTGCGTGGGTTCCGACAGACCGCCGGGTTTCCTGCGAGGCATTATCTTCATGTGAGACGGAAAGGGGCCTGAGCTTTATGGAACTGGCAATCAAGTTCAAGAACGACAAGCTGGTGGGCGATTTCTGGGGGGGGCTTGCGGCGATGCTGGTGGCGCTGCCTTCGGCAATCGCTTTCGGGGTCACCATCTATGCCGCGATCGGGCCATCCTATGCCGGTTTGGGTGCTCTGGCGGGAATTCTCGG
>WBZT01000459.1_pt1 | contig 33041 bp, 25 predicted proteins | sample 5204241 | NCBI WGS metagenome assembly WBZT01 (sample SAMN12344358, study PRJNA552823) | activated sludge metagenome | biome: Activated sludge suspended growth; feature: Nitrification reactor; material: Wastewater; isolation source: activated sludge from nitrification reactor of wastewater... | reverse complement strand
GCCGCCGCGCTCAACCTGGCCGGCTCGTTGCGCATGCAGTCCTACCGCATCGCCACCCGTTTGCAGGACTCCCGCGACACCGATACCCACCCTGTCGAGAAGGTGGCTCGGGAAATCGACCAGTTCGAACGCCGCTTGGATCATCTCTGGCAAACCGGCGCGATCTCCTCGGCCAAAAGCGACTCCAAGAACCGGACGCTGAGGGCCATCATGTCGTCCTGGCACGACGCCCTGCGGCCGATCCTGGAAACTTCCGTGGCGGACGCCTCGCCCTCCACGGCCTATTTGCGGCAGGTGGACGATTTCGTCGCCAAGCTGGATGCCTTCGTCAAGCTGCTGGAGCAAGATACCGAGGCGAAAATCCTATGGTTGCGGTTGGTGCAGGGCATGGCCCTGTTTTTAACCCTGGTGCTGATTTTCGTCGCCATGTACCAACTGCATAGCGGTGTCATCGCGCCGTTGCGCGATCTGGTGGAACTGGCGCGCAAGGCCCGAAGCGGCGACTTGACGGTGCGCGCCAGTCACGTCGGCAACGACGAACTGGGTGTGCTCGGCCACGCCTTCAACCTGATGACGACCGATCTGTCAGCGATGTACGCCGATCTGGAAGCTCGGGTCGAGCGGCAAACCCAGGCGCTGCGGATCAGCAACCGCTCGCTGGAGTTGCTCTACCACACCGCCAGACGGCTCGGCGAGTCGGCCCTCGACGATGCGGGCTACCAGACGCTATTGGCGGAGATCGAAAAACTAACCGGCCTGGACTCGGTCACGCTCTGCCTGATCGATCCCAGCAGTCGCCAGGCCAGCCAGGTCTTTACCGCCCAGTCGAAGCCGCCCGATCGTCCGGCGTTCTGTCGTCGGCCGAATTGCGAACCTTGTCTGGGCGAGGGCACCACCCACCCGCTAGATACCGGCCACGAACTGTTTTCCATCCCGATCACGGTCCAGGAACGGCAGTTCGGGGTACTGATCGTCCGTAGCCCCGGTCTGGAAACGGTTGCCACCTGGCAACTGCCGCTGCTGGAAGCGGTGGCACGCAACATTGCCGCCGCGTTGCGGGCCAACGAACAGACCGAGCATCGTCGTCGACTGGCACTGTTGGAAGAACGCGCGGTCATCGCCCGTGAATTACACGACTCGCTGGCGCAATCACTGTCCTATCTGAAAATCCAGGTTGGTCGCCTGCAACTGTTACCAAGCGGCACCGAAACCGCCGCGCAAGCACGCGACATCGTCAACGAACTGCGCGAGGGTCTCAACGACGCTTACCGGCAATTGCGGGAACTGATCGCCACTTTCCGCCTGAAGATGGAACATCCCCGACTGGAAGACAGCTTGCGCGAAGTGGCGCGGGAATTCAGTCATCGTGGTCAACTGTCGATCGGACTTGATCATGCCGACTGGAATTGCGCGCTCGATCCCAACGAACAGATTCATGTCATGCAGATCGTCCGGGAGGCACTGAACAACGCCGTCAAGCACGCCCGCGCCAAGCGGATTTCGGTACAACTGCACAGCACGTCTGATGGCGAGGCCGCCATCGACATCGACGACGACGGTATCGGATTACCGACCGAAACCAATCGGGAAAACCACTTTGGCCTCAATATCATGCGCGAGCGGGCCGCTCAGATGGGCGGCGTGTTGAGCTTTCACTCCCAACCCGGCCGTGGCCTGCGGGTGCAATTGAGGTTCCTACCCGCCGCTCATCAGCGCTCCCTCGACAGCACCGGTCGACCACGCGACGAGGTGCGTTATGCTTGACGAAGTCCAAACCATTCTGGTCGTCGACGACCACCCGCTGATGCGCAAGGGGATTTTGCAACTGATCGCCATGGAGCCCTCCCTGCGGTTGGTCGGCGAGGCCGGCAACGGCCAGCAGGGTGTGGAGTTAGCGCATCGCTTACGGCCGGATTTGATCCTGCTCGACCTGAACATGCGCGGCCTAAGCGGCATGGAGGCCCTGAAAGCCCTCAAGGCCGCCGACCTGGACACACGGGTGATCATCCTGACCGTTTCCGACAGCGAGGACGATGTGGTGGCGGCACTGCGGTTTGGCGCCGATGGCTACCTGCTCAAGGACATGGAACCGGAAGAGGTTCTGCACAGCCTGAAAACCGCCGCGCAGGGCCGTATCGCGCTGGGCGAGCGGGTTGCGGCGATTCTGGCCGACACGCTGCGCCACGAGACCCAACCCAGACCCATCGACAGTATCAAACTAACCGAGCGGGAACGGGAAATCCTGTCGCTGATCGCCGCCGGTTGCAGCAACAAACTGATCGCCCGCAAACTGAACATTACCGAAGGCACGGTGAAAGTTCATGTCAAACATCTGCTACGTAAACTTGATCTGGCGTCACGGGTCGAAGCGGCGGTTTGGGCAGTCAAACAGGGATTTCACGCTTAGCGGCGATTGATTCAGACCTACAAGCTGGGGCAAATTCCCCCATCGCTGACATCTGACGGTCACCGCCATGCCGCTTCCAGCAGTGCCAATTCTTCTGGCGTATTCACATTACGAAACAACATCGACCGGTCGGCGAACTCGACTCGCGCCGGCCGATACCGACGCAGCCAGCGACCCGCGCCACCCTCGCCCACCGCCAGCCAGGCGGCCAGGTCGTCCCGCAACGTCACCGGCAACAACGCGAACACCGGCTGCCAACACCCTTCGCCATACGCCACGCTGACCGTGGCCTGCTCCCGTTCCAGTGCCATCAGCATCCGTTGCGCGTAATCCGCCGGTAGCCATGGAGAGTCGCAGGGCGCGGTCAACACATAGGGTGTGTCGGCCGCCCGTAGCGCCGCCAGCACTCCGGCCAACGGTCCCCGGAAGCGCAGACTCGGATCGTCGGCGATCACCCGGCAACCATAGCTTCGATAAACGTCGTGATGGCGGTTGGCGCTGATCAGCAACTCAGCAACTTGCGGCCGCAAGCGGCGGACACCGTGCGCGATCAACGGTTCATCGGCCAGCGGCAGCAGCCCCTTGTCCCGCCCTCCCATGCGCTCGGCGCGACCACCGGCCAGAAGAACCCCGGTCACCCCGGTTCGTGGATTCAAGACCATGTGGCGGGATCGGTCCGAATCAGCCCTGATCGCCAAACTCGCAAGGCGAGCGCAACTCGTCCGGTACGTTCGGTGGACACTGACCGCAAAGTTGGTTGCCGGGCACCGCGAACGCCATTTTTCTCGGATTGGGCAGGTCGAGGCCATTCATGATCGCCACGAACTGCTCCAGACTCTTGCCATCGCCCAACCGTAAGTTACGCGCCTTTTCCTGGGCGATGGACGACACGAAACGTCCGTCGTAATCGTGCCCCGGATACACCAGCGTCTCATCCGGCAATACGAACAGTTTGTCGTGGATACTGCGATACAACGCCACCGGATCGCCGGACTGAAAATCGGTGCGCCCGCAACCGTCGATCAACAAGGTATCGCCGGAGAACAACAAGGTGTGAACACCGGCATCCATCATGTAGCAATGATGGGTATCGGTATGGCCCGGGGTGAATAGTGGGTGCAGTGCGAGCTGACCGATCCGCAGCGACTCACCCTCGCGCAGGCCGATATCGGCGCAAGGCAGCGCATCCATGGCCGGATAGGCGATCCGGCTACCCGCCAGATGCTTGAGTTTGAGCGCGCCGGTCAGATGGTCGGCGTGAACATGGGTCTCGATGGTGCAGCTCAGGCGCAAACCAAGATCCCGAATCACCGCCAGATCGCGTTCCGCGGTTTCGATCACCGGATCGATCAGGGCACACTCGCCGCTAGTCGGACAACCCAATAGGTAGGTGTAGGTGCAGGACACTGGCTCGAACAGTTGCCGGAAAAGCATGATCGCCTCCTTATTAAGTTTATCGGTGAGTGCTTCTTGGCCAAGGTACAGCCATTCTCCGTATATGACCCGTATGACATGAGGTACGCTCAATTCTCAGTTCAGCGGCAAGGACACATGTAATACTCCAGGATCGTCGAACGTGGCCTGGATCTTGAAATTGAGCGCCCGATTGAGCCGGAGCATCGCCTCATTCTCCCGCAACACCTCCCCATACAACTCCTTGATACCGAGCTTCCTGGCGTACTCGATGATGTAGCGCATCAGCATCGGCCCCAGCCCAATTCCAGTCATGGCCCGATCCACCAAAATCGAATATTCGGCCTTCTCCATGTTCGGGTCGGCGTTGCAGCGCACCACCCCCCAGATCTTGGTCTTGCCCGGTACGCCATCGGGCGATGTCATGGCGATCGCCATCTCCCGGTTGTAATCGAGCTGGGTCAGGCGGGCGGCCATATCGTGCGACAGTTCGCGAATGGGCTGGAAGAAGCGCATCCGCACGTCCTCGGCCGGCATGCGCCGTACCAGATCGATAATCTGCGGTTCGTCTTCGGGCAAGACTGGCCGCATCAGGAATCGGCGGCCATCAGGCAGTACAAAAAGTTTTTCCAGCTCTTTCGGGTAGGGCAAGATCGCCAGCCGCTGGCTGACGGTCGTTGGATCGACCGGTTCGATCGATACATTGGCGTCCAGCGCCAACAAGCCGTTGTTATTGATCCAGAGCGGGTTGATGTCCATCTCCACGACCTCGGCCAGATCGACCACCATCTGGGAAACCTTGATCAGAGTCAGGGCGATTTCATTCAGATCGACCGGCCGGCCGCGGTTATCGCGAAGCTGGCGGTACAAGCGGGTCCGCGACATCAGATCGCGTGCCAGTTGCATGTTCAATGGCGGCAAGGCATAGGCCACATCGTCGATCACTTCGGCTTCGGTGCCGCCGTGACCGAAGATGATGACCGGCCCGAAGCGGCGACCGGTACGTACACCGACCATCAACTCATAGGCACCGTGCCGTGATTGCATCGCTTGCACCGCAAACCCGTCGATCACCGCTTCGGGCGCGAGTTCGCGTACCCGCGCCAACATGTCGCTGGCGGCGACCAGTACCTGCAACGGATTGCTCAGGCCAAAGGTCACGCCACCCACCTCGGATTTACTGGCGATGTCGGGCGAGAGGATCTTGAGCGCGACGGGAACCTTCAGCTCCAGGGCCATCTCACTGGCCGCTTCCGGCGTGGAAGCAAAATGCAGCGGTGCCACCGGGATTTCATAAGCGCTCAAAATCTGGCTGGTTTCGTAAGCGTTCAAGCGGCGCCGACCGGCGATCAAGGCAATCTGGATGACACGGCGGGCGGTCTCGGTATCGGGCGTAAACTCCTCCGGGATCGAGGGGGGGGTCTCCATCAACAGTTCCTGATTGCGCCGGTGCTGAGCCAGGCGCATGAAAGCCTCCACCGCTTCGCCGGGTGCGTGATAGGTGGGAATGTGCGCGGACTTGAACAGCTCGCGTGCCGATTGCACCGACGACTCGCCGATCCAGCAGGTCATGATCAATCGCCGGCCACCGGCCCGCTCGACCAAAGTTCTCGCGCTTTCCATCGAGCGATCCATCGAGGAAGGCGCATGCAGCACCAATATCCCATCGGTACCCGGCTCCTTCAACAACAAATCCAGTGCCTTGCCATACTCTTCGGCACCGGCCATATCGCCCAGATCGACCGGGTTTTCGATCGGATAGCCGGGCCGGCAGGCGCGCGCCACCTGCGCACAGGTCTCTTCGCTGATCCGAGTCAACTGGCCGCCATAGCGATGCAAGGCATCGCTGGTCATCAAAGCCAGGCTATAGCTGTTGCTGAGAATCATGAGCCGGTTGCTGAACACCGGTTTGGCGGTGGCGAGGGTTTCGGCGGCGGCAAACAACTGCTCGATATTGTCCACCCGCAAAATGCCGGCCCGCTGGAACACGGCGTCGTACACGGCATCCTCGACCGACCCAGCCCGAAAATCGCGTGGCTTGAGCACAATCACCGGCTTGACCCGAGCAGCGGCGCGCGCGGCCGAGACAAACTTGCGGCGGTTGCGGGTATTTTCCATGTACATCAAGATGGCGCGGGTGTGCGAGTCCCGCAGCAGGTAATCCAGCAAATCGCCGAAATCCACATCCCAGCGCATGCCCACCGAGATCACATGCGAGAAACCAATCTCGTGGCTGGTCGCCCAATCGAGCAGGCTGCGCATCACTGCGGCGGACTGGCAGAGCAAGGCAATGTGGCCCGACAACGGTCGGCTGGCGCTCAAGCTGGCATTGAGGTCGGCCGAGGGTACCGCATAACCCAGATGGTCCGGACCCATGACACGGAGCAGATACGGCTTGGCGGCGGCCAGTATCCTCTGCTTCAGACTCTCGCCTTCATCCGTATACCTACGGGAGATTTCCGGACCGAGCAGCGCTGCCTTGCCGCCGCGATGATCCTGCAATACTTCCCGACTGAGCAGCAGCACCGCCTTGGTTCCGCGCGCGCCCAACTGGCCGATCAGCTCCGGTGCCTCTTCGACCGGCGTGGTCAAAATAGCCAGCTCGGGCACCAGCGGCAAGCTATCGATATTCTTGTAGGCCAGCACGCCGGAAACAGCCTGCTGGTCCGGATTGACCGGCATCACCGGCCCCTTGAACCCACCCTCGATCAGATTGAACTCCACGGTGGCATCGAAACCACCCGCCCGCTTGCCTCGACCGACGATGGCGATGGAGCGGGGCTTGAACAGGTATTCAAGATTGCGAATGGTCATGAATGGGTCTCTTGCGATGGTCGTCACCGCTGACGGCGGGACCGATGGGTCGAAGGGAAATGCGGATATGGTAACGCGATTCCCACCAGCATGAACCTTATCGCGGACCCGATGGCCATGCCAGCACCGTGGATTTTTCCTACAATCGAAGCGACCCAAAGCTCATAGGAGACACTCGGCATGACTTGGACAACGATAAGCAAGAAGCCGGCAGCTGACGAACCGGCGCCGAACTTGATCGATGAGACAGTAATGCGAGCCGGCTTCTCCTGGGAGAACGCCCGCGCCGAACTGGCTGGATTACCCGGTGGTGGTTTGAATATCGCCCACGAGGCGGTGGACCGCCAGGTCGAGGCCGGCCTGGGAAAAACCGTGGCGCTGCGCTGGCTGGGCAAAAACGGCGAGCGCCGAGAATACACCTACGCCGATCTGGCCAATTTGAGCAATCGCTTCGCCAACCTGCTGGAACGGCTCGGCATCGGCAAGGGTGATCGGGTGTGCACACTGGCCGGCCGCATCCCCGAACTGTATGTGACCGCGCTGGGAACTCTAAAAGCCGGCGCGGTGTTCTGCCCGTTGTTTTCCGCCTTTGGCCCGGAGCCGGTGCGGGTGCGTCTGGTCAAGAGCCGAGCACGGCTACTGGTGACCACCTCACTGCTTTACCAGCGCAAGATTCTACCGCAACGCGAACAACTGCCGGATCTAGAGCACGTATTGCTGGCCGATGGCGACGATGATTCCAACGTTCGTTCCTTTCACACTCTCATGGAGGCCGAATCGGATCGACGCGCACCGCCCACCACTCTACCGGAAGACTGGGCACTGCTGCATTTCACCAGCGGCACCACCGGTGCCCCCAAGGGCGCGGTGCACGTCCACGACGCCGTGGCGGCCCACCGCTTGACCGGCCGCTGGGTGCTGGACCTGCGGCCCGGCGACACTTTTTGGTGCACTGCAGACCCAGGTTGGGTCACCGGAGTGTCCTACGGCATCATCGCCCCGCTGACCAACGGTGTGACTCTGGTGGTCGACGAAGCTGAATTCGAGGCCCGTCGCTGGTACGCCATTCTTGCAAGGGAACGGGTCAATGTCTGGTACACCGCCCCGACCGCGATCCGCATGCTAATGAAGGTTGGGGCCGACGCCGCGCGCGGACACGATCTGAGCGCATTGCGGTTCATGGCCAGCGTCGGCGAGCCGCTGAACCCCGAAGGCGTGATCTGGGGCCTGGAAACCTTGGGTCAGCCGTTCCACGACACCTGGTGGCAAACCGAAACCGGGGCAATCATGATCGCCAACACCCGCGACCGAGACATCCGACCCGGCTCTATGGGCCAGCCGCTACCGGGCGTCGAGGCCGCCATCGTCCGGCGGCGGCCGGATGGAGGCGTGGATCTCCTGGAACCCGGCGAAGAGGGTGAGCTGGCCCTGCGGGCAGGCTGGCCTTCCATGTTCCGCGGCTACCTGGAAGATGAGGCGCGTTACCGGCAATGCTTCGCCGCCGACTGGTACCTCAGCGGTGATTTGGCCACCCGGGACGCCGACGGCTACTTCTGGTTCCTGGGTCGTTCCGGCGACGTGATCAAGACTGCCGGGCATCTGATTGGGCCGTTCGAGGTGGAAAACGTGCTGCTGGAGCACCCGGCGGTGGCCGAGGCCGGTATGATCGGCAAACCGGATGATTATGCCGGCCAAATCGTCAAGGTTTTCGTGGCGATCAAACCCGGCCATGCGCCCAACGACGCCTTGCGCCGGGAACTGCTCGGTTTTGCACGTAACCGGCTGGGACCGGCGGTGGCGCCGCGCGAGCTGGAATTCATGAGCGATCTACCCAAAACCCGCAGCGGCAAAATCATGCGCCGGCTACTGCGCGCTCAGGAACTGGGGTTGCCACCAGGCGATCTTTCGACTTTGGAAAATAGCGACAAGAACGAATCCTGAGATCAATTTAGTAGGTTTATTCTAATCATTGCTGGTAAGATTATTGCAGGATATCAAGAGCAGTTAAGCGCTGGCCACCGAAACTGGCTTGCTTTTTCAAATGATCGATGAGACACTCATGCTGCAGTGCAGCATATCGTCATACAATGACCTTCAGGGTTTGAGCGCGCTTTACCCCGCGCGAGAGGAAAACTCCATGAGCACCATGAACAAAGAACAAATTCGCGAAGCGATCCTTCGCGTCCTTGCCGATGTCATTCCAAACGCCGATACCCAGGCGATCAACCCTGACATCAGCTTTCACGACCAGCTCGAATTGGACTCGATTGACTTCCTTCGACTGATGATGAGCCTGGAAAAAGAAATGAATGTGACCATCTTCGACTTTGACTATCCAAAGCTGTCGACATTGAAGGGGTGTGAACGCTATTTGGCTGAACAACTGATGCTGACGGCCTGATCGGGGAGGCAACATCCCGCCTCCACCGCAGCGCATATACGGTTAAGCGCGATGCGATACCCGAAATGAAGAAAACCGATCCAACGGGGGATCGGTCGTCGTGTCGCCATGAGGATCTTAGGGCGCTTGTCTAAACTGGAATCCTAGAATCGGCGATACTAAGTAGGTTCATCGAACCTCCCGAACCATCGCGCAATCCTCCTTTGATGATTTTTGGTCAAGCATTTGCCCGGTCATTTTTTAACGTTTTCTTTGGATTCCACCAACCACCGCAACCCTGACAACAAAAGGCCCAACAATGGGGAAATCGCCATTATTTCTAATATTCGCACGACCTTGGCGATGGTCGCATTATACCGATTGCGTCTGATCGCGCAACCCTTGGATGCGCGAAATACCGCCACGATGGATCTGGTCATACAGACCGCGCACGAGTTCCGACCCACTGAAAGCACGGCTAAGTGTCTATTTAATGATAGATGAGTACATATAGTGAAAATGCGCCATCAACCTTTGTTCACCACCGCCACCACCCCGGTCAGCGCCAGCGCGGCGGCGATCACCAGTAACGAAGTCAATGCGTCGCTCAACCCTTCGGGATAAACCAGCAACAGCAATCCCAACCCTATCATCATGATGCCCGACAGCAGCTTCAAGACCCGCGCTTCCCCTTCCCGTAACTTGCGCGAACCCAGGGTCCAGGTGAAAACCAGCACGATCGCCAGCAACGGTAGTACGTAAATCAGATTGTAGAGTGCCAGGTAGCCGTAATATGCTCCAGTGGACAACTGGTTCAGGGTCAGTGCACGGGTATAGACCATCGGAAAACCGGCGGTGCATAGCAGTTCGTAGCTGTTGGCGACGATGGCCAGCACGATCGTGCCCGTCAACAATGACGGCAATTTCTCCCCACCCACCAACGCTCGCATGCGCTTGAACAACTTGGGCTTAGCTTCATCGGCAATGCCCAGCGATGGCCCCTGCCGAAAAGCAAAAAAATCCTTGACGTTCATCCCGCCCATCGACACCGCCAACAACCCAGCCAGCACGGTGATAAACCGCAATTCGCCCAACCACAAAAAGACGTTGAGCCAAGCGGCCATGAACATGAAATAGATCGCGCCCGAGAAGAACACGAACACCCCACCGATCAGCAACATCCGCCTCCGGTCGTGGGCATGTACCAGCAGACTGAGCAGAAACAACAACACGAAGAACGCACAGGGATTAAACGCATCCAGTCCGGCCAACACCACGGTCAACGCCGGTAGGGAAAGCGCCGCGGGATCCAGCGCGCCCAGCAGCGGCAGGGTCAACACCGGTGGTTCGGTGGCGGACGGCGTGATCGTCACGGGCGCGGAAGCCGTCGTGGATTGCATGTAGCGGCGGTGGCAATCTTCCAGTTGCTGGCGCAGGGCGCGGCCGGTGCTATCGGGGCCATCGAAGCCGGTTATCATCCGGCCGCAGAACAGCAAAGCCGGCACGGCGCGGGCCGACTCGCCCAATGCCTCGGCCATTCGGGCGTACCGCAACCCCGCAGCCATGTCCCGCGACAGGTCGTGGCTATGTAGCTCCAGCCAGGGATATTGAGCCGGCAACGACTCAATGAAGGGCCGCGCCCGCCGGCAGTGAGGGCAGGTCTGTGTCCAGAAGAAATATAGATGCACACGAGACTCACCGCTCGCGGTACGGGTCAACCACCCGTCGTCCGGCGCGGTCGGCGTTCCTTGCGCGAAGCCGTTTGGCGCAAACCATCCAACCAACAATAGGGCCAGCAACAACCCACCCAGCCTCAAGCACGACATAGCGGGCTTCAGGGTTCCAATCGCTCCAGCAACCACCCACCCTCGTTTCGCAGGCGATAACGCAAACGGTCGTGCATCCGACCATGACGACCCTGCCAAAACTCCAGTAAGTCCGGTTTGACCCGATAGCCGCCCCAGTGATAGGCCATCGGAATATCATCGTCCGGATACTGGGTGGCCAGTTGTTCGAAGCGCTGGTCCAGAATTTGACGGCTGGCCACCACCTGACTCTGCCGCGATGCCAGCGCGCCCAACCGGCTTTCGCGCGGCCGGCTGCGGAAATAGGCCTCCGACTCGGCTGCGGATATCTGGCTGATCGTACCCTCGACCCGCACCTGTCGTTCCACCTCCAACCAGAGAAACACGAGAGCGACGTGGGGATTCTCGGCAATTTGCCGGCCTTTGTCGCTGCGGTAGTTGGTAAAAAACACGAAGCCGTCGGCGTCGCATTCCTTGAGTAGCACCGCACGCGCGTAGGGGCGTCCAGTCCGATCGGCGGTGGCCAAGGTCATGGCGTTGGGCTCGGGCAGTTGCGCGGCGATGGCTTCCTGCATCCAGCGCTGAAATTGCCGGATCGGATCAGGGTCCACATTGGCCTTGGTCAAGACACTTAAAGAATAATCCTGACGCAGTTCGGCAAGAAATTGGCTCATAGCGGTTCCAGTTTCCCGTGGCGGATTAGCAATCAGGCATGATTATACCCAAGTTTGGAGTCCAGCCCTGATAACAAAATCACTGATTAAATAACTTTTGAAGTTGCTGAGGGGTACGCAACTTGAAAGTACCTTCCTCGAAAACATAAGGTTGCACAAAGTTGGAACCCTGATTATCGTCAGTAAAATCCAGCGCCAACCCACCGAGATCAAATGTTTTACCTCTCACTGCAGCGAGAAAATTAGCTCGGGTAATGTCACCTTTGATATTATGCATAATAGCAAGAAACATTTTGCCAACAATATAGCCTTCTAGCGAAGAATTGTTTAGCTGATCGCCTAAAATCTTGCGTGCATCATTAACAATGGGTAGAGACGAATTCATGGAAGGCACGACCTGTGTCAGAATGATATTTCCGAAGACCTTATAATTTCCCATATCTTCGACAAAGGTAGTGAGTTCAAGTTGAGACGTTACGCTAAATACCCATGGCTCCTTCTTGTAATTAGCATAACCAATAAATGCACTAGTTGGCATATTGCCCCCACCTAACAGCATCACTAACCGGCATTTGGTGTTAGCGGTTTTTTCCCATTGCTTCAAAGATTCATATCCGGGGCGTGCAAATTGTTGTGTATGCCGCGTAAAGAATCCGACCGGACCCACACCATTGCGCTTAGGATCTTCATCTGGCAGAGCAATAATTTCGTTTAGCTTAGCGATAACTTCAGTTGTACCAGATTGTTTTTCAAAAACTTTCTTAAGCATCTTTAAATTACCGATGCCCCCAGCGTCATTAGGAACGTAAGCACATATCTCCTTCGGTTTCACACCGGTGGCAAGCGCGGCTTCCACCACTAATGCGGCTTCTTGGCCAAAGCTTGGACGAAAATTAATGATATCACCAATGCCAGGACGTAAAAAATCGACGCCGATGGGAAAGCCAACCGCAGGAGCTTTGTTTTCAGCCAACAAAGGCAATTCAGCTTTGACTGTAGGGCCACCAGTACTAGCAATCATGGCAAATACACCCTGTTCAATCAGTTTTTTTGTACCTTCAACCGCCTTTTTGGGGTTATATGAATCGTTAAGAACAGTCAGTTCAATGGTACGACCTTCGACTTTTTCGCCTTTAAGCGCACTTTCAAGACCTATTTTGATCGCTTGGCTACGCATTTTGGTTTCATCATCAAAATCCATGATCGAACCGACCCGGATAGAGGTAGGTGTGACACCATCACCTTGCATATCCGCGCTTTGGCAAACACCGCCTGAAGTAATTAGACTTAAAAAGCCAACCATTGCCAAAAAAATAGGCTTTTATAAATATTTATTATTTTCAATCATATACATGATTTCATTATTTCCTTATGTACCAAATGGCACTAAAATGGTTCTTGACTTATCGATAACTTATTGAATTTAATTAAATACTGCTATTTTCAGCAGCTTATTCATTACAAGAATATGATTTTACTTGATAAATACAACAAGCATCGGAGATTATGTAAAATTTAATTTACAAGTAAAATATTTTATATATATGAAAACAATTTTTCAACTATCGCCCAAAGTAGTGCAGGGCAATCACGTCATGCGGGAGGGTTGACAAGAGGCTGATTGCCTAGGTAATGGGAGGGGGTTGCTTTGGTAGAGAAAACTGATGCTGCCCAAACTGCTCGGCCTCTGGCCGTATTTTCCCGACCGGCCCGATCCGTACCGTCAGACCAGGAACCAGCGGACCTGCCCGGCAAGCGCGCTCACCAAATGTGTCGCCTTCTCGCCATCTCAACTGCCATGCACGGCCTCACCATCCACCCCGACCTGCTCGCCGGCTAAACGCGGTAACGCCGCCGGCACTCAGACGGAGATGATATGCCGACTCGGCAAGATAACCATCCGACCTATTGCACCTGCTCTTCGGTCAGCCCAGTACGGCGGCCGCATTGCGCGATTGCCCTGGCTGCTGCTTCAACTCGACAGGTGTTGGGTTCGCTCAAACGTTTTTTCCACCAAGTCCGCGAAGAAACCTTGCGGACCCAATCAAAGTACGACTACTCATTCCGCGTTGGCATTGTCGATGTAGCTAAAACGATATTTGCCATTATGCTGCTCGAAACCGAACGCCAACGCGTCTTCACACACCACCAAATAACCGGAAAAACCGGTCTCTTGCCGCAGTTCGGCGTCGGCAAAACAGGCCACGATCTCCGGGCGAAAGATTTTCTTGAACCGCGCGCGCAATACCGCCGGTGACGAAATGACACCACCGAAGTCGTTGGACGCGATCGGAAACCGCGATAGCGCGGCCACTTGGTCGCTGTCACCCGCCACCACCGCCTGCCGATAAGCCTGCCAAACCTTTAACAATTCGGGCGGTACTCCGCCACCCGCCCAGCAGCCCGGCGTCGAGACGCATAACAGCGTGGTCAAGACCAATACCAGAAATCCGTTGGGGCTAATGCAAGTTCGTTGCATGGGGGCAATCTCCGTAAAGGGTCAAGTCAGGGTCGCCTGATCCAAATAAGGCGTGGGATCGAGTAAATCGCTACGCCGTTGATAGGGCGGATTGCCGCGCACGGTCAGGGAGCCGCTGGCGGTACCCGCATACATCTCGAAATGCAGCATGGAACTACCACTCTCCAATTTTCCGACGAAGGCGATCACTTGCCCACAAGCGACCGAGCTGCCCGAGGTGACACCCTGGGCAGCTGTGGAGATTTCTCCGTAACGGACAACAAAACCACCGGTATGGCGTACTTCCAGCGCGTAGGTACCCGAGTAGAAGTAGTACGGGTTCCGAATCACTTCGCCATCCGCCACCGCCACGATCGGGGTCCCCTTGGGAACGATCAAGTCACAACCGGCATGGGAACGATGGCCACCGGTACTGGTCGTGCGCGGCGCGCCAAAATAACGACCACCGGTTTTGTAGCTCAATCGTGGCCGGGCATTCAACGGAAACCGCAAAACGACGCTGATGCCAGGCGCGGCGGGGGGTGCGGGCAACGGCGCCGGAATCGTGGGCGTGTTGACCCCTTGGTTGAGCGCCCGCAGGGTCCTACCGTTCGGGTCTACCCGACCATCTGGATTTGACAGTCCCACCACATGGCGTTGGAAGTTGATAATGGCATTGATGGTTTCGGGGCCGACCAAACCATCGACCGTGATCTCCCGCGCATCGGGAACCCGGGCACGGTTCTGATTCAACAGATTCTGTATCTTGATGACATCCTGGGGCCGATTCGCCCCACCCGCTCCGACCGAAGCTGAAATCGTTTCCATAAGCCCTCCTCATGCTTGACACGCTGCCGTCAAGTCATCGATTTTGGAATGTCCAATTCAAAGATTAGATCGCGTGGGCGGAAAACTCAGCGGTTCGGGAAGCACACGGCGGCGTCGAATCAACGCATCGGGACAAAGAGCGCGTCAATATAATGGATGGACTTTATCCACCAACCCGAACCGGGATGAACCCACCACCGTCCAACCGCTCATGCCCGCCATCCTGCTCTCGACCCTGAATGCTCGTTACTTTCATGCCTCGCTCGGGCTACGCTACCTGCTGGCCAACCTAGGCGAGTTGCAAGCTGTCGCCGCCATCCGCGAATTCATCATCACCCAGCGACCGCTGGACATCGCCGAGGCACTGCTGGCCGAACAGCCGCGCATCGTCGGTTTTGGCGTCTATATCTGGAACGTGGTGGAAACCGCTCAGGTCGTTGCCCTGCTCAAGCAAGTACGGCCGGATCTGGTCGTGGTGCTCGGCGGCCCCGAGGTGAGTCATGAATGGGACCGGCAAGCGATCGTCGAGCTGGCCGACTATCTGATCACCGGCCCAGGCGACTTGGCGTTCGCGCAACTGTGCCAACGAATCCACGAGGGGAATCCGCCGGACGAAAAGATCATCACCGCCGAATCGCCAGCACTGGACCACCTGCTCTCGCCGTATCGGTTCTATACCGACGAGGACATCGCCCACCGTCTGATTTACGTCGAAGCTTCGCGCGGCTGTCCGTTCAAATGCGAGTTCTGTCTGTCGGCGCTGGACAAGACCGCTTGGCCCTTTCCGCTGGAGCCGTTCCTGGCCGAACTGCAAACTCTTCATCAGCGCGGCGTGCGCCATTTCAAATTCGTGGACCGCACTTTCAATCTGAACGTCAAGGCCTGCGCGCGGATTCTGGATTTTTTCCTGGAGCGGCTGGATGAACGCTTGTTCCTGCACTTCGAACTGATTCCCGACCATCTACCGGAACCGCTCAAAACCCGGCTTGTACGTTTCCCGCCCGGATCGCTGCAATTCGAAATTGGGGTTCAAACCTTCAACCCCACCGTGCAGACATTGATCAGTCGTAAGCAGGACAACCGCAAGACCGTGGATAATCTCGTCTGGTTACGCCGGAATACCCACGCCTACCTGCACGCCGATCTGATCGCTGGATTACCGGGCGAGGATCTGACCAGTTTCGCTGTCAGCTTCGACCGGTTGGCGGCACTTGATCCGCACGAAATCCAGGTCGGCGTACTCAAACGGCTGCGCGGCGCGCCGCTCGACCGCCATACCGTGCCCTTCGATTGCCGTTACAACCCGCATCCCCCTTACAACCTGTTGTGCTCGGCCACCCTGGATTTTGCGACGATGCGACGGCTGGAGCGCTTTGCCCGCTACTGGGATTTGATCGGCAATTCCGGGCGGTTCCCGAAAACCCGCCCACTACTGCTGGGCGATCAGCCGTTCGAGCGCTTTATGCGCTTAAGCGACTGGCTGTTCGCCACCACCGGACAAACCCATCGATTCGCGCTGGAACGGCTGTTCGATCTACTGTATCGGGGGCTGGTCGAGGTACTGAGTGTCGCCGAGCCGGCCGCGCGTGCGGCACTGGCGACGGATTATCAAGCGAGCGGCGCCAAAGGCTGTCCGGCGTTCCTGCGACCGGCGCAACTTTCAGCCAGTGACGGGGGTAGCGCGATGTTCGGAACCACCTCGCCCACTCGACAGGCACGACACCAGCGCTCCGAGCGATAAATCGCGGAAGCGTGCTTGACTGTGGGCCACCCAACTGTTGCGACGCAACAATTTTTTGTTGCATTGCAGAATAAAATCGTCAAGACTGTTGTCGAAGGGACAAGAACACGTCTTTACGAGGGAAACACAGATGCAAGTTTCACAACAAATCTATATGGTCTGCCCGCATTGCAAGCGGCCCGTCGCGGTCACCCGCGAGCAACCTTATGCCCATTGCGCGGAGCACGGTAATATCGTGCCGATGCGTAGCGCTGTCGCCAATTCACCGCTCCCGCGCGTCCTTCTTGAAGAAGCGAACGCCTGAGCGCACGGTGTCTGGACGGCATCATTCCGGCCGCAGGTGCGGGAACAGGAGCACATCGCGGATCGAAGGCACATCCGCAAACAACATGACGAGCCGGTCGATACCGATACCCTCCCCCGCCGTCGGCGGTAGGCCATATTCCAGCGCCCGAATGTAATCGGCATCGTAGTGCATGGCTTCCTGATCGCCGGCCGCCTTGGCTTCGACCTGTCGGCGAAACCGGTCCGCCTGATCCTCGGGATCGTTCAACTCGGAAAAACCGTTGGCGATTTCCCGCCCGCCCACGAATAGCTCGAAACGATCGGTGATGCTGGGATCGGCGTCGTTGCGCCGGGCCAGCGGCGATACTTCGGTCGGATAGGCCGTAATGAAGGTGGGGTCGCGCAACCGATGCTCGACGGTCTGCTCGAAGATATCCAACTGCACCCGGCCCAAACCGTGCTCGGGTTGTACCTTCAGACCCAAACCCGCAGCGATGCGCCGGGCCGCATCCAGATCGTCCAACTCGGCGGCGACGATCGTCGGATTGAAGCGCAGCACGGCCTCTCGAACCGTCAGCCGCTGGAACGGCTGATCAAAATCGTAACTCTCGCCCTGGTACTGAACGATGGCGCGACCCAACAGCGCGTGCGCCATGCCACGCAAGAGTTCCTCGGTTAAATCCATCAGGTCGCGGTAGTCAGTATACGCCTGATAGAACTCCAGCATGGTGAACTCGGGATTGTGGCGGGTGGACAAGCCCTCGTTGCGGAAATTGCGGTTGATTTCATAGACCCGCTCGAAACCGCCCACCACCAAGCGCTTCAGATACAGTTCCGGCGCGATGCGCAGGTACAGCTCCATATCCAAGGCATTGTGGTGGGTGATGAACGGCCGTGCCGTTGCGCCACCGGGAATCGGCTGCATCATCGGCGTCTCGACTTCCAGGAAGTCGCGCCGGTTAAAAAAGTCGCGGATGTGGGCAACCATGGCCGAACGCAAGCGGAAAGTGGCGCGAGTGGACTCGTTCATGATCAAGTCCACATAGCGCTGCCGGTAGCGGGTTTCCTGATCGGCCAGCCCGTGGAATTTCTCCGGCAATGGTCGCAGCGACTTGGTCAACAGGCGCAGCGCATCCACCTTGACCGACAGTTCGCCGGTCTTGGTCTTGAATACCGTGCCTTCGGCACCCAGGATGTCGCCCAAATCCCAGTCCTTGAAGTCCTCATACAGTCCATCCGGTAGCGCGCTTTTCTGGATAAACAGTTGAATGTCGCCGGATTGGTCACGCAGGCGCGCGAAACTGGCCTTGCCCATAATCCGTTTGGCCAGTATCCGCCCGGCGATACGAACTCGCCGACGTTCTGCCTCCAACGCGACGTTTTCTTTGTCGCCATAAGCGGCGTGCAGGTCTGCCGCCAGGGCGTCACGGCGGAAATCGGTGGGGTAGGCATTGCCGATCTGACGCAATTCAGCGAGCTTCTGGCGGCGCAGGGCGATCAGTTTGTTCTCATCAAGGCGCTCTTCGGAAATGGCGGTGGGATTTTGTGGTTCCAGGGACATGGGATGAAAACCGGTTTGGGTGAACGAGGGAACGGCTTACAGCCCACTCTTCAGGCTGGCCTCGATGAATGCATCCAGATCGCCATCCAGCACCGCTTGGGTATTACCGGTTTCGAAGCCGGTACGCAGATCCTTGATGCGCGATTGATCCAGTACGTAGGAACGGATCTGGCTACCCCAGCCGATATCGGATTTACTGTCTTCCACCACCTGGGCCTGGGCATTGCGCTTTTGCAGCTCCAGTTCGTAAAGCTTGGCCTTGAGCTGCTTCATCGCGGTGGCGCGGTTCTTGTGCTGGGAACGATCGTTCTGGCATTGCACGACGGTATTGGTCGGCAGGTGGGTGATGCGCACCGCCGACTCGGTACGGTTGACGTGCTGGCCGCCGGCTCCCGAGGCGCGGTAGACATCGACGCGCAAATCAGCCGGATTGATGTCCACTTCGATGCTGTCGTCGATTTCCGGCGACACGAATACCGCCGCAAACGAGGTGTGGCGGCGATTGCCGGAATCGAATGGCGACTTGCGCACCAGCCGATGCACACCGATCTCGGTTCGCAGCCAGCCAAAAGCGTAGTTGCCCTCGAAACTGACGCTGGCGCTCTTGATCCCCGCCACTTCCCCCGGCGACACCTCCAGCAGTTCGGTCTTGAAACCGCGTCGCTCACCCCAACGCAAGTACATCCGCAGCAGCATCTCCGCCCAGTCCTGGGCCTCGGTACCACCAGAGCCGGCTTGAATATCGAGAAAAGCGTTGCTGGCATCCAACTCGCCGGAGAACATTCGCTGGAATTCCAGATCGGCGACGACTCGGCCGTAGCCGTCCAGATCGCGCACCATTTCGACGACCGCCGCTTCGTCGCCTTCCTCGCCGGCCAGTGTCAGTAATTCAGCGACTTCGTTCAAACCTCGGTCGAGACTCTCCAGCCGGTTTACCACGGCTTCGAGCTGGGCGCGTTCCTTGCCCAGCGTCTGCGCGCGCTCCGGGTCATTCCAGACATTGGATTCCTGCAGTTCGCGGTTGACCTCGTCCAGCCGCTCGCGTCTGGTCTCGAAGTCAAAGATACCCCCTCAGAGACGCGCAGCGCCCCTGGAGGTCTTGAATCTGATGAAAGTAAGGATTGAGTTCCTGCACGTGCGGCTCCAGGCCTGATGAAAAGGGATATCTTCGGAAAAAAAAGCCCGCCGAAAACTCGGCAGGCTTTTCCGTACTAAACTTCCAGCTATCAGCAAGCAGCGGTTCTCAGGCCGCCAGCGACTTGTCCTTGGAACCAAGATCGGCGAACGCCTCGTTCAAGCGCGCCACCATGTTCTGCTCCGCCAGGCGCAGATACTTGCGCGGGTCGTAGAACTTCTTGTAGGGCTTGTCGGTTTCCGGATCGATCTGATACATGAACGCCTTGGGGTTCTCGCTGACGAACTTGCCGATGGCTTCGGAATAGGCAAACTGCAGGTCGGTGTCGATGTTCATCTTGAACACCCCGTAACCGACCGCCTCGGTGATCTTCGCCTTCTCCGAGCCGGAACCACCGTGGAACACCAGATTCAGCGGCTTCGGACTGGTGCTGCGCTCCTTCTCGATCAGCGCCTGCGAGTTCTTGAGGATTTCCGGGCGCAGTTGGACGTTGCCGGGCTTGTACACCCCATGCACGTTGCCGAAGGACGCGGCGACCGAGAAATGTCCGATGGGCGACAGCCGCTCGTAAGCCTGCAACACATCTTCCGGCTGCGTGTAGAGATGGGAGTTGTCGGCACTCTCGTCGAGCTCGCCGCCAATGCCGTCTTCCTCGCCACCGGTAACGCCCAGTTCGATCTCCAAGCTCATGTCCAGCGGAGCCATGCGCGTCAGGATGCGCGCGCACTCACTGAGATTGAACTCCATCGGATCTTCGGAAAGATCCAGCATGTGCGAACTGAACAACGGCTTGCCGTGCTGCTTGAAATACGCCTCGCCGTGATCCAGCAGCGCTTCAACCCAAGGAATCAGGCCCTTGTTGGCATGATCGGTGTGCAACACCACGCAGACCCCGTAGTGCTCGGCCAGCAAATGCACATGGTAAGCCGCCGCCACCGCGCCCAGCACTTTGGCCTTGAAGCCGTCTTTCATGCCTTGGCCGGCGTAGAATTGCGCGCCGCCGTTGGAAAGCTGGATGATGATGTCAGCATTGTTCTTGGCCGCGGCTTCCAGTACCGCGTTGATCGTGCTGCTGCTGGAGACATTGACCGCTGGCAGAGCGTAACCGCCTGCCTTCGCGGCAGCCACGAGCGTAAGGTAGTCTTTGCCAGAAACGACACCGGGTTTGAGCTGCGCCATAAAAAAATCCTCTTACGTAGCAATGAGTTGTCTTAAAATCTACTCTTTGATTCAGAGATAATCCGAGCCTTAGTATAGACCGGGTTTGCCAGGGTCACGAACAAAAAACGCAAGACTCAGTGAGGCTGCCAGTATTGCGAGCCGCCGCCGCCCTGCCGCATAACGGACGACGAAGGGACAAGGAAAAAAGCTGGGTTTGCACTTCACGCAAGTCCGCCAGCCATAATCGCACTAAGGCGTAATGATGAAATTCACCAGCCGCTTTGTCCAGCACCCTAAACCCCACAAACCAGCCCCCATGATAATGTGGGAAGGAATCGGACTGGGCATTCGCGTATCCAGAGCAGGCCGCGCGTCTTAGATCATGGCCCGTCGTTACCAAGCTAGGTCGCGTTTATACCACGCATGGAGCTTATCCGACCATGTTCGTGGCCCTGGACTCCAAAGCCATCGTAACCATGTGGGATATTGACAAGGACTGAGCAAGTGGTCAACGCGAGTGGTGGACCCCGTGGAGACGGCTCACGGTACCGCTGCTACCCGACCATCGTTCGTCTTTTCCAACCGACCCGATCCCCACCGCTTCGGCTTTGGAAAAGCCAAAGAAAAACGGCTTGACGTTTTAATGTCAAGCCGTTGTTTTCATTGGTCGGGGCGAGAGGATTTGAACCTCCGACCACCTGCACCCCATGCAGGTGCGCTACCAGGCTGCGCTACGCCCCGGTTTGCGGCGGATCGCCCGCCGCAAGGGTTGGCAATGTTAATTCAATCCATGCCGCTTGCCAAGCGCTTCGTCATGAACGACCTACTGTGCTTCCCCCTTAAAAGCATCCACCCGCGCCTTGAGCTTCTGTCCAGGCCGAAAAGTCACCACTCGTCGCGCGGTGATGGGAATTTCCTCTCCTGTTTTAGGGTTGCGACCCGGGCGCTGGTTCTTATCGCGCAGGTCGAAATTGCCAAACCCGGACAGCTTCACTTGTCGCCCCTGTTCCAGAGCGCTGCGGATCTCCTCAAAAAAGATCTCCACCAAATCCTTGGCCTCGCGCTTGTTAATGCCCAGTTCTTCGAACAAACGTTCCGCCATATCGGCTTTTGTCAGTGCCATGCTCTAAACCCTAAGCGTTGCGCCAAACTGTTCCGCCAGTCCAGCGATGATGCCGGATACGGTCTCCTCGACCACATTGTCAGTAAGATTGCGCGAGAAATCCTGTAAAATCAATCCTAAAGCCAAACTTTTCCGGCCATCGGAAATTCCCGGACCCCAATAAACATCGAAAAGCCACACATCGCGCAATAATTCGCCGCCGTGCTGGCGTATACAGTCCCGAACCGCCTGGACCGAGGTCGCCTCATCCACCACAATCGCGATATCGCGGCGACTGGCTGGAAAGCGGGACAGCTCGTGAAATATCGGCACGCGCGCCGTTTGCAGCCCAGCAAGCGCCAACTCGAATACGAAGGCGTTGCCCTCCACATCCAGTTCTCGCGCCACTCGCGGGTGCAAGGTACCCAGCCAACCGACCAGTGCGCCGGCCCTCTCGATCCGCGCGCACTGGCCTGGGTGCAACGCTGGGTGAGCGGCTGCCACGAAGGCAAACGCCTCCGGCTCGCCGGTCAATGCCAACAGCGCCTCGACATCGCTCTTGAGGTCGAAAAAGTCCGCCGCCCGTTTCGGCAATCCCCACTGTTCCGGCAGCGCGGTACCCGTCAACACCCCACTGAGATACGGTTTCTGTCGCAGACCGTCGTTGGCCGGAACAAACGTCAGGCCATGCTCGAACAACCTAACTCGCGGTTGCTGGCGCTTCTGGTTGTGAATCAAAGCCTTGAGCAAACCTGGCCATAGGCTGGTGCGCATCGCCGCCAAGTCGGCGGAAATCGGATTGGCCAAGGCCAGCGGTTGCCGCGCCGGGTCGAGCACAGTCTGGAATGCCGGATCGACAAAGCTATAGGTGATCGCCTCCTGAAAGCCGCGCTGCACCAGTGCTTCCTTAAACCGCGCCAACGCAACCTGTCGTTCCGATTGCGGCGACATCTCCAGGCGGGTCAGGGGCCGATTGCCCGGCAGATGGTCATAACCATGCACGCGGGCGATTTCTTCAATCAGATCCACCTCCAGGCGAATATCGAAGCGGCTACTGGGAGGAACGACCCACCAATGATTGACTTCAATCGCCACCGCCATGCCCAACCGTCGAAGGATGTCCTCGATTTCAGCGGCGGGGATGTCCAGACCCAGCAGCAGGCGGACTCGCTCCGGCCGCAACCGGATCGCCGCCTCCGCCGGCAGGAATTCGGGCGCCACCGCCTCGATGATCGGTCCCGGCTGGCCACCGGCGATGTCCAACAACAGCCGAGTGGCCCGTTCGGCGGCACGATGTTGCAGTTGTGGATCGACACCACGCTCGAAACGGTACGACGCATCGGTCTGCAAGCCATAGCGGCGGGCACGACCAGCGATGCTGGTCGGGGTAAAGAACGCGCTTTCCAGAAACACATCACGGGTCACATCGGTGCAGGAACTGATTTCGCCGCCCATGATGCCGGCCAGCGCCAGCGGCCCGGCCTGATCGGCGATCAGCAAGGTTTCCGTGTCCAGCTCCACCACGACCCCGTTCAGCAGTTCCAGGCGATCGCCGGGCCGGGCGCGACGCACCTCGATACCGCCGGTCAACCGATTCAGGTCGAAGGCATGCATCGGCTGGCCGAGTTCCAACATCACGTAGTTGGTCACGTCCACCAACGGTCCCAGACTGCGCAGACCAGCGCGGCGCAAGCGTTCCTTCATCCACAGCGGCGTCTCGGCGGTCGGATCGACGTTGCGGATGACCCGGCCCACATAACGCGGACAATCGGCCGGATCGAGCAAGGTCACCGGAAACGTCGCGTCCAGCACCGGCTCCACCGCGGCAGCCGGTAACGCCCGAAACTCGCATCGGTTGAGTACCGCCACCTCGCGGGCGATGCCTTCCATACCCAGACAGTCGCCGCGATTCGGTGTCAACTCGATCTCGATAACGACATCATCCAGCGTCAGCAACTCACGCAGGTTCTGACCAGGCCGGCTATCCGGTGGTAGCGGCAACAACCCCTCCGAAGTTTCCGCCAAGCCCAATTCCTTGGCCGAACACAACATGCCACGTGACTCGATCCCTCGCAGCTTGGACTTTTTGATGGCCAGCCCGCCGGGCAACACCGCGCCGATCAATGCCGTCGGCGCAAACAGGCCGATGGCCACATTCGGTGCGCCGCAAACGATTTGCAGCGGTTCCGTATCGCCCACATCCACGGTCGCCACTCGCAAGCGATCGGCTTGGGGATGCGGGACCAAGTCCATCACCCGACCGACCACAATCCGATCGAAAGCCGGGGCAGCCGGCTCGATACGATCCACTTCCAGGCCGGCCATGGTCAGTTGCGCCGCCAGTTCGGCGCCGGACACTGCGGGATCGACCCATTCTCGCAGCCACTGCTCGCTGACTTTCATGCCGGTGACCTCACTGAAACTGCCGCAGAAAGCGCAGATCGTTGTCGAAGAACAGCCGCAGGTCGTTGACGCCGTAGCGCAGCATGGCCAACCGCTCGACGCCCATGCCGAAGGCATAACCGGTGTAGCGTTCGGCGTCGATGCCGATCTGCTCGAACACCGCCGGATGCACCATGCCGCAACCCAGGATCTCCAGCCAACCGCTGTGCTTGCAGACCCGGCAACCGCCACCGCCGCAGATCACGCACTGAATGTCCACCTCGGCGGATGGCTCGGTGAACGGAAAATAAGAAGGCCGGAAACGCACCGCCAAATCGCGTTCGAAGAACTGGCGCAGGAAATCGTCCAACACGCCCTTCAGGTCCGCGAAGCTGACCGCTTCATCCACCAGCAATCCCTCGACCTGATGGAACATCGGGCTGTGCGTCACATCCGAATCGCAGCGGTAAACCCGGCCGGGCGCGATGATCCGCACCGGCGGTTCCCGCTGTTCCATCACCCGGATCTGCACCGGCGAGGTATGGGTACGCAGCAGGGTATGCGCGTCGAAATAGAAGGTGTCGTGCATGGCCCGCGCCGGATGATGAGCGGGGATGTTGAGCGCCTCGAAGTTGTGGAAATCATCCTCGACCTCCGGCCCTTCGACGACCGTAAAACCGATCTGGGCAAACAACGCCTCGATGCGGGCCAACGTGCGGCTGACCGGATGGTGACCACCGGACCGCTGACCACGCCCCGGCAACGTCACATCGATGGCCTCGCTCGCCAGCCGAGCATCCAGCGCCGCCGCTTCCAACTCGGCCTTGCGGGCGGCGAGCGCGGTTTCCAGCGCCTGCTTGGCCTCGTTGATCACCTGACCGGCTTGACGCCGCTCTTCGGGCGGCAGCCGCCCCAGCTCCTTCAGGCGCTCGGTAAGCGCGCCTTTCTTGCCCAGAAAAAGCACGCGCGCCTGGTCCAGGGTGGCAAGATCTCCGGCCCCGGCAATCGCGGCTTGGGCAGTTTGCAGCAGTTCGGACAATGCATCCACGCCAGTGCTCTCTCCAACTCTCAAACAGCCACTCACTCCCCTTGCCCGTTGGCGGGGAAGGGGTTGGGGTGAGGGTGGATCACAAACGAAAAAGGGAAAGGACCACGCCCTTCCCTCGTTGCGAAATCCCGTCAGCCGCCAGACCGGATCTCCGGCCCGACGGACGCGATTCAGGCGATACCGAGCGCGGCTTTGGCGCGGCCAGCCAGTGCGGCAAAGGCCGGCTTGTCCGACACCGCCAGATCGGCCAGCACCTTGCGGTCGACCTCGATGGCGGCCAGCTTCAGGCCGTTGATCAACCGACTGTAGGACAGGCCGTTTTCGTGGGCGCCGGCGTTGATGCGAACGATCCACAGCGCGCGGAATTCGCGCTTCTTCTGACGGCGGTCGCGATACGCGTATTGACCAGCCTTGATCACGGCCTGTTTGGCGACGCGGTACACCTTGCTGCGGGCACCGTAATAGCCTTTGGCCTGCTTCAGGACTTTTTTATGGCGGGCGTGGGCGGTAACGCCACGTTTCACTCGGGGCATGGTTTAGTTCTCCGGTCCGGTAGCATCAAGTGTAAGGCAGCATCCGACGCACCGCCGGGGTATCCACCGCGGCAATGATCGTGGTACCGCGCAATTGGCGTTTCCGCTTGGCGCTCTTCTTGGTCAGAATGTGCCGGAGATGCGAGTGAGAGCATTTGTATTGGCCGGACCCGGTGCGGCTGAAACGCTTGGCCGCGCCGCGGTTGGTTTTCATCTTGGGCATTGCATGGCTCCGCAATTTGCAAAAAGTCGGTTCGGGGATCACCCCCGATCTGCGTCATAAGGACGGGAAGCTCAGTGCCTGGTGGGAAGGATTATTTCTTTTTCACCGGCGCAATGGTCATGACCATCTGCCGTCCTTCCATCCGAGGCCGCTGTTCCACCGTGCCATATTGAATCAAGTCGTCCTCGACGCGCTTGAGAAGGTTGACGCCAAGATCCTGATGCGCCATTTCGCGGCCCCGAAACCGCAGCGTCACCTTGGCCTTGTCGCCATCGCTCAGGAAACGGATCAGGTTGCGTAGTTTGACCTGATAGTCCCCTTCGTCCGTACCTGGACGGAATTTGATTTCCTTGACCTGGATTTGTTTTTGCTTTTTCCGGGCTTCATTCTGCTTCTTGGCCTGTTCGAACCGGAATTTTCCATAATCCATGATGCGACAAACCGGTGGCTTGGCACTCGGGGAAATCTCCACCAAGTCCAGTTCGGCTTCCTCGGCCATTCGCCTGGCCTGTATCAGGAGCACGACCCCTGCTTGCTCGCCATCCTGATCGATCAGACGCACTTCGCGCCCGGTAATCTCTTCATTGAGCCGGAGTTCGTTGTTCGCGGCGATGTTGCTGTCCTCCCAAGGATTATTCGATTCGTCCGCGCCGGGCGATGTCGGCTTGCAGGCGCTCGGCGAAAGCAGTCAGTGTCATGACGCCCAGGTCCTTGCCAGCGCGGGTGCGCACGGCGACGGTTTCCGTTTCCAGTTCCCGGTCGCCAGTAACTAGTAAGTATGGAACGCGTTGCAAGGTATGTTCACGAATTTTAAAGCCGATCTTTTCGTTTCTCAAGTCAGCAGCGACACGGAAACCTTGTTGCATAAGGAGTTTTTCGACCCGAGAAACATAATCAGCCTGATGGTCGGTGATATTGAGCACCACCACCTGCACCGGCGCCAGCCAAGCCGGCAGCGCGCCGGCGTACTGCTCGATCAGAATTCCGATGAACCGTTCCAGCGAGCCGAGAATCGCCCGATGCAACATGACCGGTACCCGCTTGCTGCCGTCCTCGGCGATATAGTGGGCATCCAGCCGGCCAGGCATGGAAAAATCGACCTGGATGGTGCCGCACTGCCAGAGTCGATCCAGGCAATCGCGCAACACGAATTCGATCTTGGGGCCGTAGAAGGCGCCCTCGCCGGGCTTGAGTTGCCAGGGCAGTTCGGTGCGATTCAGCGCCATTTCCAGCGCCTTTTCCGCCTTATCCCACACCTCGTCGCTACCGACCCGTTTGTCGGGACGGGTGGCCAAGGCCAGTTGCACCTCGTTGAAACCAAAATCGGCGTAGACCCGGAACAGCAGATCCATGAACGCCGATACCTCGACCTGAATCTGCTCTTCGGTGCAGAAGATGTGGGCGTCGTCCTGAACGAAATTGCGCACCCGCATCAGCCCGTGCAGGGTACCGGACGGCTCGTTGCGATGGCAGGAACCGAACTCGGCCATGCGCAGCGGCAGATCACGATAACTTTTAAGACCCTGATTGAAAATCTGAATGTGGCCGGGGCAGTTCATCGGCTTGACCGCGTAGTCGCGGTTTTCCGAAGCCGTGGTGAACATGTCGTCGCGGAATTTTTCCCAGTGCCCGGAGCGTTCCCACAGGCTGCGGTCGATGATCTGCGGGGTGTGCACTTCCTGGTAGTCGTGTTCGCGCAGCATCTGGCGGATGTAGTTCTGGACTTCGACGTAGACTCGCCAGCCGTGATCGTGCCAAAACACCATGCCCGGCGCTTCTTCCTGGACATGGAACAGGCCGAGTGCCTTGCCGACTCGACGATGATCGCGCTTTTCCGCTTCTTCCAAGCGGTGCAGATAGGCTTTCAGTGCCTTCTGATCGATCCAAGCCGTGCCGTAGATGCGCTGCAACATTTCGTTGCGGGAATCGCCGCGCCAGTAGGCGCCAGCCAACTTCATCAGCTTGAAGGCTTTGAGCTTGCCGGTGGAAGGCACATGCGGGCCGCGACAAAGGTCGATGAAATCGTCCTGCCGATACAGCGAAATTTCCTGGTCGCCCGGAATATCGGCGATGATTTGCGCTTTGTACTCCTCGCCCATGTCGCGGAAGAAGGCGACCGCTTCGTCGCGCGGCATGACCGAGCGGGTTACGGGAATGTCGCGGGCGGCTAATTCCTCCATCCGTGTCTGGATGCGTTCCAGATCCTCGGGAGTAAAGGCGCGTTCGAAGGCAAAGTCGTAGTAGAAGCCGTTTTCGATGACCGGGCCGATGGTGACCTGAGCGCTCGGATACAACTGCTTGACGGCGTGCGCCAGCAGGTGCGCGCTGGAATGGCGCACGATCTCCAGCCCTTCCGGGTCGCGTTCGGTGACGATGGCCAGATTTGCGTCCCCAGTGATGAGGTGCGAAGTATCCACCAACCGGCCGTCCACCTTGCCCGCCAAAGCAGCCTTGGCCAAACCCGCGCCGATCGCGGCGGCAACTTGGTGAACGCTGACCGGCTCGTCGAAAACGCGCTGGCTGCCATCTGGAAGCGTGATTACCGGCATCGTTGAAATTCTCTCGATCCGCTTGTTCGGCCTAGGCTTGTAAATAGTAAAGGGCGCGCCATGAAACCCTTCTTTTGGAAGGAAGGCGCGCCCTTTTGCAAAACGGTCTGTTGTGCAACTCAACAAAAATCTGGTAGGCGCGATTGGACTCGAACCAACGACCCCCACCATGTCAAGGTGGTGCTCTAACCAACTGAGCTACGCGCCTAATGCGATAGGAGCGGAAGATTAACCAATGACGGCGGGCTTGGCAAGAGGGCATCCATATTTTTTCTATCGAGGCAGGTAGTGCCGGCTATTCTCGTCTGCAACCAGCCAGCATCCGCTCTTACGATCTTGTGGTAGCGTTCGCGCCAGCCGCGAAACGTTTGGATAGTTCACCTCCTGGCCCGCAGGCACTTGGATGTTGGCTCACAGCGACGCCAGTAATGCCGCCATCTCGCGCACGCCGATGGCCTCGACGCCGTCGGTCACCGGATAGCGTTCCTCGCCGGAATAGACGACGAAAGCCTTCTTCGGGGCGAGATCCTCACGGGCGTGGTGAAAACCCCGTTCGAGCTTCGCCGCCAGGCCGCGCTTGATTTCGATGGCCCACCGCTCTCCATCCGGTCGTTCCAGTACCAGATCAATTTCCGCGCCGACGGCGGTCCGATAAAATAGCGGTTGCGTCCGCCACGGCAACACCGCCAACAGGTTTTCCAACACGAATCCTTCCCAACTGGCCCCGATCACCGGATGCCCGGCCAGCCGATCCAAGGTTTCGATATTCAGCAGAGCGTGCAACAAGCCACTGTCGCGCACGTAGACTTTCGGGGCTTTCACCAGCCGCTTACCCACATTGGCATGATAGGGTTGTAACCGTCGCACCAGCAGCAGATCGACCAGCAGATCGATATAACGGGTCACGGTCTGGGTGCTGATCGCCAGAGAACGGCCCAATTCCGAGGCGTTCAGCAGACACCCCTGGTGATGGGCCAGCATGGTCCAGAGCCGTTCCAGGGTCTCGGCCGGGATGCGCGGGCCAAACAGCGGCACGTCGCGTTCGAGATAGGTGCGAATGAAATCCTTGCGCAGCGCCAGACTTTCGGTGTCATCAGCGGCCAGATAGTGATTGGGGAAGCCGCCGCGCAGCCACAACCGCTCGACCGCCGGGCGTTGCGCGTCGATCTCAAGCGCCGTCAGCGGAGAAAGATCCACATAGGCAATCCGTCCGGCCAGGCTCTCGCCCGACTGGCGCAGTAGATCGATGGACGCCGACCCCAGGATCAGAAAGCGCCCCTTCCCTTTACCTTTGCGGCGGCCCTCGTCAATGATGCCCCGCAGGGTCTGGAACAGCTCTGGCATCCGGTGGATTTCATCGAGAATGACCAGCCGATCTTCGAACCGCTCCAGGTACAGGCGTGGACTGGCCAGCTTGGCGCGATCCTCTCGATCCTCCAAATCCAGATACAGCGCGTTCCGTTGATCGCCGATCATATGCGCCAGCGTGGTCTTGCCGACCTGGCGGGGGCCGATCAGGGCGACCGCCGCTTGACGGCTCAAGGCAGACTGAACGGTGGAGAAGGCATGCCGCTGGATTAACATTGCAAATATTCCTCGGCGTGGAATAGATACAATGATAGTTTGATTTCAAAATGGAGTCGCGCTTCACCCCACCTTCGCCTCCGGCATTCCCAACCCAACTTGCCGAATTTGCTGAATTTCATCCCGCAACTTGGCCGCCTTCTCGAACTCCAGATCGCGGGCATGACGGTACATCTCCTGTTCCAGTTGCTTGATCTTCTTCATCAGCAGCGCCGGTGTTTCGTGGGCGTAGGCCGCCGTCTCCTCGGCGACCTTGGCGTATTCCTTCGCTGGCAGCGGCGCGCCGGGATGGGAATAGGCGCCTTCCATGATGTCAGCCACCGCCTTCTCGATGCCGCGCGGGGTGATGCCATGGGTCTGATTGTACGTCTGCTGCTTGGTTCGACGCCGTTCGGTTTCGTCCAGCGCCCGCCGCATCGAACCGGTGATCTGGTCGGCGTACAGAATCGCCTTGCCGCGCAGATTGCGTGCGGCGCGGCCGATAGTCTGAATCAAGGAACGGTCGGAACGCAGAAAACCCTCCTTGTCGGCGTCGAGAATCGCCACCAGCGACACTTCCGGTAAATCCAGCCCTTCCCGTAACAAGTTGATGCCCACCAGCACGTCGAACTGACCCAGCCGTAGATCGCGGATGATCTCGACCCGCTCCACCGTGTCGATATCGGCGTGCAGATAACGCACCCGCACCCCGTTCTCGGCCAGATACTCGGTCAAATCTTCGGCCATGCGTTTGGTCAAGGTCGTAACCAGCACCCGCTCCTTGAGCTGGACACGCTCGCGGATTTCGCCCAGCAAATCATCCACCTGATGCCGGGCGGGACGCACTTCGACCTCGGGGTCCACCAAGCCGGTGGGGCGCACCACCTGCTCCGCCACCGCCTCGCCGGAATGCGCCAGCTCGAAGGGGCCGGGCGTGGCGGAGATGAACACGGTCTGGCCGCTGATTCGTTCGAACTCGTCGAAGCGCAAGGGTCGATTGTCCAGCGCCGACGGCAGCCGAAATCCGTAATCGACCAGGGTTTCCTTGCGCGAACGGTCACCTTTGTACATCGCACCCAGTTGCGGCACGGTGACATGGCTTTCGTCGATGAAAATGAGCGCCTCGGGCGGCAAATAATCGAGCAGAGTCGGTGGCGGTTCGCCCATCTCGCGGCCGGACAAATGGCGGGAGTAGTTCTCGATGCCGCTGCAATAACCCAGCTCCAGCATCATCTCGATATCGAAGCGGGTGCGCTGCTCCAAACGCTGCGCTTCCAGTAATTTATTGGCAGCGTGCATCTCGGCCAAGCGTTCGCGTAATTCGTCCTTGACCGCGTCCACCGCCCGCAAAAGCTGTTCGCGTGGGGTGACGTAGTGGGTCTTGGGATAGACGGTATAGCGCGGTGTCTTGCGCAGCACGTGACCGGTCAGCGGATCGAACAGACTGAGCGATTCGATCTCGTCGTCGAACAATTCCACCCGCACCGCCTCGGTATCGGATTCGGCCGGATGGATGTCGATCACCTCGCCGCGCACCCGAAACGTGCCGCGCGCCAGTTCCAGATCGTTGCGGGTGTACTGCAAATCCGCCAGCCGCCGCAGAATGGCTCGCTGATCCACTCGTTCGCCGCGCACCAGATGCAGCAGCATCTTCATGTACGACTCGGGATCGCCCAAGCCGTAAATCGCCGACACCGTGGCCACGATGACGGTATCGGGCCGCTCCAGAATCGCCTTGGTCGCCGACAACCGCATCTGCTCGATGTGCTCGTTGATCGAAGCGTCCTTCTCGATGTAGGTGTCCGACGACGGCACGTAGGCTTCCGGCTGGTAGTAGTCGTAATAGGAGACGAAATACTCCACCGCGTTGTCGGGAAAAAACGCCTTCATCTCGCCGTATAGCTGCGCCGCCAGAGTCTTGTTGGGCGCCAGCACCAGCGCCGGACGCTGCACGGTGGCGATGACGTTGGCGACGGTGAAGGTCTTGCCGCTGCCGGTGACGCCGAGCAAGGTCTGATGCGCCAAGCCGTCGTTCAGGCCCGCGACCAGCGCGCGGATGGCGTCCGGCTGATCGCCGGTGGGCTGGAATCGGGCGCGAAGGGTAAAGGGCTTTTTCGTTTGCATGGGAAATTGGTTGGCGTGGGAATTTTCAGTATGATCCGACAATCTGAGTTATTCCCGTGTTCAACTTTTCCGTCCGTATCCAGGAGTCCTCGTGAGTACCCCTCTTTCCGAACGTGTACAGCGCATCAAACCTTCTCCTACCCTGGCGGTGACCGCCAAGGCCAACGAACTCAAGGCGGCCGGCAAGGATGTCGTCGGTCTGGGTGCCGGCGAGCCGGATTTCGATACGCCCGCGTTCATCAAGGACGCCGCCATTAAGGCGATTAACGCCGGCTTCACCAAATACACGCCGGTGGACGGCACGGCCAGCCTGAAGAAAGCCATCATCGCCAAGTTCCAGCGCGACAACGGTCTGAGCTACGAGCCCAAGCAGATTCTGGTGTCCTGCGGCGGCAAGCAGAGCTTTTACAATTTGGCCCAAGCGCTGCTGGACAGCGGCGACGAAGTGATCATCCCCGCGCCGTACTGGGTCTCCTATCCCGACATGGTGCTACTGGCCGACGGCGTACCGGTGATTGTCGAAGCGGGCATCGATCAGCATTTCAAGATCACCGCCGCGCAACTGGAAGCCGCCATCACCCCGCGCACCAAGCTGCTGGTGATCAACAGCCCCTCCAATCCGACCGGCGTCGCCTACAACGCCGCCGAGTTGAGCGCGCTGGGCGAAGTGCTGCGCCGCCATTCCCAGGTTTATATCGCCACCGATGATATGTACGAGCACATCCAGTGGACGGGGGAGCCGTTTTGCAACGTCCTCAACGTCTGCCCGGATTTGTACGACCGCACCATCGTCCTGAACGGCGTTTCCAAAGTGTATTCGATGACCGGCTGGCGAATTGGCTACTGCGGTGGCCC
>WBZT01000458.1_pt1 | contig 33043 bp, 25 predicted proteins | sample 5204241 | NCBI WGS metagenome assembly WBZT01 (sample SAMN12344358, study PRJNA552823) | activated sludge metagenome | biome: Activated sludge suspended growth; feature: Nitrification reactor; material: Wastewater; isolation source: activated sludge from nitrification reactor of wastewater... | reverse complement strand
GCCGGCAATTCCTCGTGACCATTCCAACTCACGATTTGATCCACGCCGTCCCCGCGCGGTTCGTTGAAGTCCTTCCGTCCGTAACCCGGAATTACGCGGCCTTTCGCGTCCAGCACTTCCACCTGCAACAGCCCTCCGGCCGCCTGGCAGTTCAGGTGCAGTTTGCCTTTCAACCCTTTCAACCGCTTCGTCGTCACCGTGCCGGGATTGTCCCCGCCGTCCAGCGAGGCGAAGCCATCCTTGCGCAGCGTCGCCATGCCGATGGCGGAATGAAACGGCAGGTAATCATGCAGCCCGTCGTAGCCCGCGTAATAAATCCGCAGTTGGTCGCCGACAGCCAGCAACGAGCAAACCGTCACCATGCCGTGGTCGAACGCACGCTCCGGCCCGCACACCAGCAGCGGCGGACGCTCCCCCTCCTCGCGCAGCCAATGAACGCCGTCCCGGCTGGTCACGAGTTCGACGAAGATCGGCCCGTGGAAGTATCCTTCATCGTCCTCCGCGCGATAGACCATCATGAAGCCGAGATACAGGTTCTGGTACACCATGACGGGGCAGTTGTAGAAATGGGTCCGTTGCACCGAACCCGGCTTCGTCCAACGGTCGTCGAAATCATCCGGCGCCATGATCAAGCGCAGCGGCGTCCACTCCTCGAACGTCGTGTCCTCGCTGAAACCAATGGCCCGCCGCCGCTGCCCGCTGACCAGTGCGTTGACCTTGGCGTAACCGCGATACTTTTTCTTCAGCGGATCCCAGAACACATGCCCGGTATCACCCGCGCTGAAGATCGGCTTCCGGGACAGTTCGCTCCAATGCAATCCGTCAGGCGACGCTTTGAACATGTAGTGGCCCGGACCGATGGCCTTGTAGCGGCGCGCGGGGTCCGGATCGTCGGGCGTGTGCAACACGGATGAGCCGGCACCGACCATGTTGTTTTCCTTGGAGTGATTCACCTTCCATTCGATCAGCCCCAGCTTGGGTTTCTCCCACTGGACGCCGTCCGGACTCGTCGCATAAAGCGCATGGCTGCCGTCCGGGTCGGTGTCGCGATGCGACCAGCAGTAATACCACATGCGAAAGCCCGTGCGGTCTTCGTTGGGCAGCACGGTCGTGCAATTGATCACATTATGCTCCCACGGCTGATCCACGACCATGATCGGATTGCCGGGATGTTTTTCAAACGCGTGATATTTGCGCGCGACGTTCTCCTTCGACGCGATGAGATGATCGTCGAGGAACAGTTGCCACGGCCCGGTCAGGTCGCCAAGCGATTTCTCGCCCCGCCCACAGAGAGGCAGCAGCAATCCGGCGAGCACCCAGCTTCGCAACCGGATGGAAGGGTTTGAGGAGTTGGCCATAAATGTTGGGTTCAATCCGGAGGCGCTTGATCCGCGCCGGCATAGCGCCGTCGCAACCTGTCGGCGGCTTCCGTCAGGCGTTTCAATTTCTCGTACGCTTCATCAAGGGTGGGTGGCTCCGCGGAACTCGGTGCGAAACCGCAATCCGGGTTCAGCGCGATACGGCCTGGGCCGATTGCTTCCGCGCCCGCCCGCCCGAGTTGCTCGATGGCTTCGACCGGCTGCGGTGACTCCGTGCGCACATCCACCACTCCCAAGCCCACGCCAAGGTGCGCGGGTAGATGCCGCAGGTCGCTGATGTCGCCGGTACGGTGATAGGCAAACTCGAGATTAACCCGGTCAATGCGCGCCTCCTGGAGTCGCGGCAGGATGGGCTTGTAATCGCCGCAGACGTCGCTCTGGCGTTTATAGACGCTGTGACAGCAATGCAGGTGAACCTCCGCCGGCAAGCCCGCGACGATGCGGTTGATCGCCGCCACGGCCAGCGGGAATTGCCTTTCGATGTCCCAACTTCGCCGCAGCCGCTCGTCATGCGAGCCGTCACCTCGCATCAATTTGTGATCGCAGAAGTACGTCAACGCCGGGTCATCGAGTTGAACGATGTCAATCCCGGCGGCCGCCAGCGCCTGCGCTTCGGCTGCCAGAATCTCAGCCAGATGTTCCATGAAATGTTCGCCGGTCGGATAGGCCGCCGCGCTGTGTTCGGCCTTCCAATAGCGAATCGCAATCAGGAACGGGCTGGGCAGCGCGAACTTGGTGACGCGGCGGGTGTTCGCGCGCAGAAACTGGGCGTCCCCCAGAAATACCGGCGCGCGTGGTTGCATCCGCCGCACGACCACGCGCCGGAACTTCACCTCGCCCTGATGCTCGTAACGGTCCATCCGCTCGAAACCGCCGATGCGATCCAAAAATTCATCCACGTACTGCACGCGCCGCCATTCGCCATCGGTCACGACGTCCAAGCCCGCCAGTTCCTGCAACCGGATGGCGAACCGCACCTGGTCATCCATCGCCGCGGTGAAGTCGGCGACCGGCATTCCAGACCGGCGCGCAAGCAGATCGCGCACGACCTGCGGGCGGGGCAGCGAACCGATCCCGTGCGTGTAGAACAGCGGCAGACCGGCGGTGCGTTCAGTCTTCATGGATTCGATGCCACATGAAGTCAGCCGCGCAAACCGCCTCGATTCGCGCGGACCGTGCTGCAGCCAGGTCCTTTCACTTGTCGCATACGTGTTGTTAAACGCTACGGTTTCGCTGGCAGGCGACAAAGGCGATTCGCTTAGCTAGGAGATAGACAGGTCGCCACCGCAGCCCTGCGCTCCGCGACCGGTGGAAAGGCCGTCCTGTTTGGCCGGCCATCACTGCGGCCAGCAATGTGACAGGTGTGGCTGCACTCCCGGCTCGCCCGACGGCTCAGTCCTTCCTTTGCGCCAACTTATGGTATTGCTAGTTTGCGCCGCACCGCACCCGCCACAGAGACCCGCGGGAACTGCGGTGCCGGTCAAAAACATGCCGCCCACAATCCACGCAACCGAAACCGAGCCCACCCGGCCAACGCATGTCCGCCACCGGGTCGTGGCACTGGCGATCCTGCTGGCGATGGTCACCTACCTTGACCGCGTGTGCATTTCCAAACTGGCGCCCGACATCATGCGGGATTTGTCGCTCTCGAAGGTGCAAATGGGCTACGTGTTCAGCGCCTTTGCGCTGGCTTACGCGCTGTTTGAAATCCCGACGGCGTGGTGGGCGGACCGACAAGGCACGCGCCGCATCCTGACGCGCATCGTGGTCTGGTGGTCGGGCTTTACCATCGCCACGGCGTCGGCGACGGGCTTCGCCTCGCTGCTGGCGATCCGCTTCCTTTTCGGCGCCGGCGAGGCCGGCGCCTGGCCGTGCGTGGCGCGAACGTTCTCGCGTTGGATTCCCCGCCGTGAACGTGGCACGGTGCAGGGAATTTTCTTTGCGGGCGCACATTTGATCGGCGGTTTCACGCCCCTGCTTGTCACAGTGCTGCTCGACTTTATCTCGTGGCGGCTGATCTTCGTCGGCTTCGGGCTGCTGGGCTTGCTCTGGGCGGCGGGTTGGTATGCCTGGTTCCGCGATGAACCAGCGGGGCACTCGGAAGTGAACGCCGCGGAACGGCGGTTGATCCTCGCCGGGCGGGAACCGGATGCCGCTCATCTGGCCGGCGGCGCGTATTGGCGGAGATTGTTGCGCCATCGCAATGTGCTCGCGCTGTGCCTCATGTATTTTCCCAACAGTTTCGTGTTCTACTTCTGCATCACCTGGCTCCCGACGTATCTGAAGGAGAAGCACGGCTTCGATGCCACCGCGCTGGGTTTTCTCGCCGGCCTGCCGTTGATACTGAGTGTTTTTGGCGACCTGCTCGGCGGATTGGTCACCGATCGCGTCACCACGCGGTTCGGGTTGCGTATGGGTCGCTGTGGCGTTGGAGCGGTGGCTTATGTCGTCGCGGGCGTCGCCCTCCTGCTGGCCACTGCCGTCTTGCACCCCGTGGTCGCGGCGGTGTTGATCGCCATCGCCGTGGCCGCCAGCATGTTCACACTCGCGGCCGCGTGGGGGACGTGCATTGATGTGGGCGGCAATCACGCGGGCGTCGTCAGCGCCGCAATGAACACCGCCAGCCAGATCGGCAGTTTGCTCTGCCCGCTCATCGTGGCCTATTCGCTCAAATGGTTTGCCGATTGGAACATCTCGCTTTATTTGATGGGCACGCTGTTTCTTTTGGGCGCCGGCTGCTGGCTGCTGATTGATCCGCGCGAACGAATTTTCGATACCCCCGACCACGCATGAGCCGAACGAAGGACAAGTTGCGCCAGGGCCGACCGGCACTCGGCGGCTGGATCATGATGCCCCACCCCTCGGTGGCCGAAATCATGGCCGGCGAGGGTTTCGATTGGATCGCCGTGGACCTCGAGCACACAAGCGCCAGCATCCGCGACGTGCATGAAATCGCCCTGGCGCTCAAAGGCACCAACTGCGATCTGCTCGCGCGATTGCCGGCTGCGGACGCGGTCGTGGCCAAGCAGGTGCTCGATCAAGGCGCCGCCGGCATCATCGTGCCGAACGTCAACACGCCCGGACAGGCCGCGCAAGCCGTGGCCATCGCAAAATTTCCGCCGGAAGGCGTCCGCGGCGCCTCGCTGTGCCGGGCCGCGGATTTCGGACGCAACTTCGACCACTATTTCGCCAATCACAATCGCGACGTGCTGGTCATCGTCATGCTGGAACACCATCAAGCCGCAGCCCAAGCCGATGCCATCCTCGCCACGCCGGGAATTGACGCGGCATTCATCGGGCCGTACGACCTGTCCGCTTCCATGTCGCTCGCCGGGCAGTTGCAGCATCCGCAAGTGCTGGCCGCGCAGGAAAAAATCCTTACCGCTTGCGCACGGTGCGACGTGGCGCCGGGAATCCATGTGGTGCCGGTGGACGCGGACGAGTTGCAGCGGCGCATCACCCAAGGATTTCGTTTCATCGCCTGCGGCTTGGATACCTTGTTCATTCAACACGGCTGCCGAACGATGTTGCAGAACACCAGCCGTAAGGTATGAACTCACGCCCGCGGGCGCGAACCGTCTTGGTCAAAAAACCGGACCCTGATGCCACGGCGCGAATTCTTCGTCACCCAAGCCCGCCAATTCGCTCTTGGTTTTCTCGCCGCCGGCCACCGCGATGATCTTCTCGAAGATGCGCCACCCGACCTGTTCGACCGTTTCCGTACCGTCAAGAATCGTGCCGGCGTTCAGGTCCATGTCATCCGTCATCCAGTTGTAGAGCGCCGTGTTCGTGGCGACCTTGATGCACGGCGCGGGCTTGCAGCCGTAAACGCTGCCGCGCCCGGTGGTGAAAACGCCGATGTTGCAACCGCCGGCGACCAGACCCGTCATGCTCACCGGATCGAAGCCCGGCGTGTCCATGAAACAAAAGCCAGTCGCCGTGATCGGCTCGGCGTAGTCGTACACGGCCGCGAGCGGAGATTGTCCGCCTTTGGCCACAGCGCCGAGGCTCTTCTCGAAGATATTCGTCAAGCCGCCGGCCTTGTTGCCCTGCGAAGGATTGTTGTTGATCGAGGAATCGTGCCGGCGCGCGTGATCTTCCCACCAACGAATCCGGTCCATCAACTTCTCCGCCACCTCGCGTGACACCGCCCGGCGCGTGAGCAAATGTTCCGCGCCGTAGATTTCCGGCGTCTCCGCCAAGACGGACGTTCCGCCGAAACGCACGAGCTCGTCCGACGCAACGCCCAAAGCTGGATTCGCGGTGATGCCGCTGTTGCCGTCCGAGCCGCCGCAATTTTCCGCGAGGATCAGCTTGCTGATCGGCTGCGGCGAGCGGCGCAGTTCATTGGCCGCGGGTAACAACCTGAGCACGGCCGCCACGCCAGCCTCGACGGTTTTGCGGACACCGCCAACGGATTGAATGTTGAGAAAAGCCGGCGCGGATTCCCCGGGCCGGACCTCGTCGAGCTTTTGCGCGGCGCGAATCGCCTCCACCTGGTTCACTTCGCAGCCCAGCCCGATCATCACGTAGCCGGAGATGTTCGGATGCCGCGCGATGCCGGCCAGCACGCGCTGCAACACCCGCTGCGGCTCGCCGGTGTCCATCGCGCAACCGCCCTTGTGGGTGAACGCCACCACGCCATCCACCTTGGGAAAATCGCGCTGGAAATCCGCCGTCCGAAAACGGTCCCGCACGTAATGCGACACCGAAGCGGAACAATTCACGCTCGAAATCACGGCGAGGTAATTGCGAGTGCCCACGCGCCCGCCGGGCCGCACGTAGCCCGGGAAGAAGCGCATCCGCTCCGGAGGGTGGTAATCCACTGGGCGGGCGTCGGCGCAGAAACGATGCTCGCGAGCGAGGTCCGCCAGCGCGAGATTATGCGTATGCACATGCGCGCCAGCGACGATGCGGCCTTGCGCGCAGCCGATGACCTGCCCGCATTTCCGGACCGGACCGCCATCCGCGATCTCACCCAACGCGATCTTGTGTCCGGGAGCGATGGCTTGAGCAACGGTGAGCACACGCGCGCCCAGGGTGATTCCGTCGCCCGCCCGGACCGGCTGTTTCAAAACTGCAACGTCGTCGGCCTCGTGCAGCAACACCGCCACCGCGTCGAATTCTCTCTGCGCCATGACTACGAAGTTAGCCGGTTTCGCGAAGGGGCGTCAAACCGCCTCACGATTCCTGATTTCAGGAATCGAACTCAATACACATCTCGCTGATACCGCTTCGCCGACTTGAGTTGCTTCACGTACTCGGCGGCTTGCTCGGGAGTGCGCTCCCCTGCCCGCTCGATGACTTGATGCAACGCGACGTCCACGTCCTTGGCCATGCGGCTGGCGTCGCCGCAGACGTAGAACTCCGCGCCTTGTTCCAGCCAAGCCCACAGTTCGCGGGCGTGCTCCAACATCCGATGCTGGACATAAACCTTTTCGCCCTGGTCACGCGACCACGCCAAATCCAGCCGCGTCAGCGACCCGTCGTTCCGAAAACTTTCGATCTGTTCGCGAAACAGAAAGTCCGTGGCCGACTTCTGGTCGCCGAAGAACAGCCAGTTCCTGCCCTTCGCGCCAACGGCCCGGCGTTCTTCGAGAAAGCCGCGAAACGGCGCAATGCCCGTGCCCGGGCCGACCATGATCATCGGCGTGTCGCCGCTGGCGGGCGGACGAAACGCCTTGTTGGCGTGCGTGAACACCGGCACAACACCGCCCGCCGGCACGCGCTCGGCGAGAAACGTCGAACACACGCCCTTGCGCGGGCGGCCCAGCGAGTCGTAGCGCACCACGCCCACGCAAAGTTGCACCTCACCCGGATGCGCTTTCGGGCTGGAGGAAATCGAGTAAAGGCGCGGCTGCAACTTCTTCAGCAACGCGACGAACTCGCCGGCAGCGAACTTCACCCGCGAATGCGCGTGCAGGAGATCAATGATCTCGCGGCCCCAAAGGAATTTCGTCAACTCGCCGTTCGCGGCCGGACTGGCCAAGCGCGTAAGTTCCGCGTGGCCCGTCCGCTCAGCCATCGCCTTGAGGAACGGCGTCGGAATGCGGGTGATTTCGTAATGATGCAGCAGCGCCTCGCGGAACGTGACGGCGTGGCCATCCCGATCCGGCACGGTTTCGTCGCCGGAACAACTCAGCGCACGTAAGATTTCCTCGGCAAGTTCGGCGCAATTGGTCGGGCGGACGCTCAGCGCATCGCCGGCTTCGTAGGCGAGGCCCGAACCTTCGAGCGAGAATGCGAAGTGGCGTGTGTCTTTCGCCGAGCCTTCGGCGTTCAACTTCACGTTTGCCAGCAACGGCGAAGGGAAAGGGTTCTTTTTTCCGTAGGTAGGTAGAACAGGTGTCGCGTCTGTCTCTAACTTGATTGTTTCAAATGGCGACAGGCACGACGCCTGTCCGTTAGCTGGAGCGCCGGTCTCTGACCCGGCTCGTATCGAAACTGTCCCGCAACGCGCCGGGTCGGAGACCAGCGCTCCAATGGCGTTGAGCGCCCCATCCAACCACTTCGCGAACGGCTCTTCATATTCCAGGTCGCAATCCGTTCGGGGAAACACCCGCATCCCGCCGAGCTTTTCCAACGCGCCGTCCACGTCCTTCCCGAAGCCGCAGAACTTCGCGTAATTCGTGTCACCAAGCGCGCAAACGGAAAATCGGGTGGCCGCGAGCTTCGGCGCGCCCGGGTCGCTGAGGAACTCCCAAAACGCCTTTGCGTTGTCCGGTGGTTCGCCGTCGCCGAAGGTGCTGGTGACGAGAAGCAGCCGCGCTTCGCGCGCGAGTTGGGACGGGGGATACTTCGCCAGGTCGTGAACCGTCGGCACGAAACCGCGCTTGCCGGCTTCCTTCGCGATCCGCCTGGCGAGGTTCTCGCAATTGCCCGTCTGCGAGCCGAACAGGATGGTCAGCGGTTCGAGCGGTCGGGACGGGATTTCAGATTTGAGATTCGAATTTTGAGACGCCGCAGCCCGCGAAAACAGGCCGGCGAAAAAGCCGTTCAGGTAAGCGCGCTGTTCGGGCGTGAACGGGGCGCTCTCGGGAAGAACGGGGATGAGGTTCTGGCTCATGGCAACTGGAAGGCGCAAAAAAGCAAACACCAAAGTCCAAACACCAAACAAATACCAAGCCCCAAACACCAAGGCGCGCGCGCAGGTTGGAGTTTGGAGTTTGAGGTTTCTTTGGGGTTTGGCGTTTGGCGTTTGGTGTTTCTCATGAGAACAACTCCTGCAACTGTTTTATCTCATGCCGCCGCGTGAAGCTGGCAAAGGTTTCATGCGGCTGGCGCTTCGCGAGATAGACTTTCAGTACGCGCTCGAGCAGCGAGGGCAGTTCGGAAAACGAAATGCCCTTGAACACGTCGCGCGCGATGCCCGCCTCCGCGCCCACGCCGCCGCCGAACACGACGTTGTAGCCTTCCACCGACGAGCCGCCGGCGTTCACCTTGACGCCCTGCAAGCCGATGTCGCCGACGTAATGCTGCGCGCAGGAGTTCGGGCAGCCCGTAAGGTGGATGTTGATGGGCTGATCGAGCTTTAGCCGTTTGTTGAGATGATCGCCCAGCGCCACCGCTTGGCCCTTCGTGTCGGTGGCCGCCCATTTGCAGCCGGTGTTGCCGGTGCAAGCCACCAAACCGCCGAGCACATTCGTCGCCTCGTGATGAAACCCCAGCCGCACGAGCTGGCGCTTCACGGTTTCGACGAAGCCATCCGGGATGTCCGGCAACAGCAGGTTTTGCCACGGCGTCAGGCGAAGCCGGCCGCTGCCGTAATTGGCCGCTAGGTCCGCCAGCCGCCGCATCTGGCGCGACGCCATCACGCCGACGGGGATCACCACGCCGACGTAATTCTTCCCCGCCTGCTTCTGCCGATACACACCGATGTGGCCGTGCTTCACCGAGGGGCTGCGACGAACGCATTGCTCCAGCGGAAACCTGACCAGCGGGAACGCTAGCTTCTTCTGCGTCTCCACCAGGAATTTTTCCACGCCCCATTTGTCCACGAGGTACTTCAGCCGCGCCTTCTTGCGATCGGTGCGGTCGCCGTGCTCGATGAACACGCGGAGCATCGCGGCGGCCACAGCGACGGATTCGTTAGGCTTCACGAGAATGCCACAATCCTTCGCGAGTTGTTTGTGGCCGGTGATGCCACAGAGTTCGACGCGAAAATAGATGCCGGGTTCAATCGTAGGACAGGCGTCGCGCCTGTCTGTGTTTCTTTGTTCCGCTTGAGCGGAAGATTCAGCTTGAGACAGGCGCGACGCCTGTCCTACGCGCACCGCCATGAACCCGATGTCATTCGTGTCCGCCACGGTGTCCACCGAACCGCCGCCCTCGAAGGCGACGTTGAACTTGCGCGGCAGGTTGTAGAATTCGCGGTGATTCAGAATGTAATGGTGCAGCGCGTGCGCGAACGGCCGCGTATCAATCAACTCCTGCGGGTCGAAGCCGGCGGTGGGCGACGCGGTGATGTTGCGGACGTTGTCCACGCCCGAACCGCGCGCCGTCAGGCCGAGACTCTGCAACTTCGTCAGCACGTTCACCAGGTTGCGCGGCGCGATCTCGCGAATCTGGAGGTTCGAGCGCGTCGTGATGGCGGCCTTACCGTTGCCAAAATCGTCCGCGATTTCGGCCAGCCCCTTGAGTTGGGCGGCGGTGAGTTCGCCCGCCGGAATCCGGCAGCGCAGCATGAAGGCGTTCTGCGCCGGAGCGACGTAAAACATGCCGAAGTTGCGGAAGCGGAACGTGTCTTCCTCGTTCGGAAACTTGCCCGCCTCGGCGTGCGCGAGAATGCGATCCCAGCCGTCGAGCGGATGCTCCTCATGCTTCCAGCGTTCCTGCTTCGTCACGTCCGCCAGCGGCGTGCCGTGGATCGTTTCCTCACATGGCGCGGCCAGATTCGCTCCGCCGCTGGCGGGGTCGGCGGTGAGTTGACCGTTGCCGGTTTCGCCCACGTACGGAACCAACCCGCGCTGCGCGATGCCGGCCATGAACCCGGAGAGATATTCCTTTTGCTCGGGCGTGAATTCGCCGCGCGGTGGTTCGAGAATGGGCGCAAGAGGATTCATGCTTTGGGAGAAACTCCATACGCCAAGTTCCAAACACCAAAATTCAAACACCAAACACCAAAGAAACACCAACCTCCAATCATCAAACTCCTAGGCCCAGAACCACACGCCAGCTTTGAAGTTTGAAGATTGAGATTTCTTTGGCGTTTGGTGTTTGGATTTTGGTGTCTCATTCAATCACCTTTTCCAGTCGCACCGCGCAATACTTGTAGCTGGGTTGCCGCGAATGCGGATCGTACTCGACGCGCGTCAGGCAATTGGTGGCCTCGTAGTGCATCGGCAAAAACACCTGGCCGGGCAGCACGGCGGCGGTGAGGAAAGCCGAGCAGACGACGCGCGCGCGCCGGGACACGATGGCGACGGAGGAGTTCGCAGCCAGCCCCAAACGCGCGGCATCGTCCGGATTGACTTCCACGTAGGCGTTGGCGGGATAGAGCGTGCGCAACACCGCCGACTTTTCCGTGCGGGTATTCGTGTGCCATTGCGCACTCGTGCCGCGTCCCGTGAGCAGGATGAACGGATAGTGTTTGTCCACCGGCTCGGACACGCGTCGCGGCGGATCAAACAGGAACTTTGCCCGGCGATCCGGCGTGAAGAACTGGCCATCCGCAAAGAGACGACGTTCGCGCGCAGGACAGGCGTCGTGCTTGTCTCCATGTTCCTGTTCCGCTGGAGCGGTGTCACTGGTTTGAGACAGGCGCGACGCCTGTCCTACGGAGAAAGGCCACTGTATCCCACCCGCCGCGTCGAGGTGCGCGTAATCCGCGATGCCCGTGATGTCGCAAGGCTGGCCGGCGGAGAGGCGCTTCAGGATTTGAAACGCCGCCTCGGGCGAATCCCACTCACGGAACATTTCGCCGCAGCCCCAATAGTGTGCGACGAGCCGGAAGATGTTAAAATCACTGAGCGCTTGTCCGGGCGCGCGGCTGACCTTCTTCGTCAGACCGATGCGCCGTTCGCTGTTGATGAGCGTTCCCTCCTTCTCGCCCCAGCCGGCGGCGGGCAGGATCAAGTCCGCCCGGCGCGCGGTTTCCGTGGTCGTAAACATGTCCTGCACGACGAGGAAATCGAGGTTCTTGAGAATCTCAGGCAGCGACGCACAATCCGCAGATTCCTCGCGATGAACCGGAGCGCCGAGCACCGGCTCGGCCAGTTCCGGTGACTTTTCCAACGGGCCGAGCGGGTGCTCGGCGCTCCGATTTGAGGGGATGGCGGTCGCTCCACCATTCGGTCGCCCTACTCGAGCGCCCCACGAGTGGGCGGGATTGGTAGCGATGACCCAAAGCGCCTTGATTTTGCCCTCGGCGACGCCTTGGATGATTTGATCGTAAGCCCAGGAGTTTTGCGCGGGGATGTTCTCGACTGGAACTCCCAACAGTCCGGCCACCTGCTGGCGGTGCTGGGCGTTGAGGAAATCGCGCCCGCCGATCAAGCTCGTAATGTTCGCGTAGAGCCGCGAGCCCATGGCGTTGCACTGGCCTGTGATGCTGTTCGCGCCCGTGCCGGGGCGGCCGATGTTCCCAGTCATCAGCGCGAGGGCGATGATCGCCTGCGCGGTGCGCGTGGCTTCGTGGCTCTGGTTCACCCCCATCGTCCACCAGAACGACACCGCTTTGCCGCGATGAATCGTCTCGGCGAAGTGATAAATTTGCCCGACGGTCAGGCCCGTTTCCACCGCCACCTTGTCCGGCGTAAACTGCCGCACGAAGCCGGCGAACTCTAAATAGCCGGTCGTGCTGCGCGCAATGAACTCGCGGTCCACCCAGCCGTTTTGCACGAGCAGATTCGCGACGCCGTAAAGCAGCATGAGATCGGACTTGGGCTTGAGTGCGAGATGCTGCGTGGCGTTCATCGCCGTCTCGGTCTTGCGCGGGTCCACGACGACGATCTGCGGCTGGTTCGGGTTGCGCAGCACGCGCTGCCAGAGGATCGGATGCGCGATGCACGGATTCGCGCCGACAAAGACCAGCACGTCCGACGCCTCGAAGTCCGCGTACGTGAACGGCGGCGCATCGAAGCCGAAGCTCTGCTTGTAGGCGACGTGCGCGGTGGCCATGCACTGGCGCGTGTTTGAGTCGCAATGCAGCGCGCCCATCCCAAACTTCCAGAGACAGCCGAGCAGCGCCATTTCCTCTGTGCAAATCTGGCCGGTACTCAAAAACGCCACGCTCTCCGCGCCGTGCTCGGCCATGATGGCTTTGAACTTCCCGACGAATTCGCGCATCGCCTCGTCCCAGGAAATAGCTTGCAACGAACCGTCGGGTTGGCGGCGCAGGGGCGCGGTGGCGCGGTCGGACGCGGATAAACAACTCAACGCCTCCCAGCCTTTCGGGCAGGCCATGCCCAAATTCACAGGGTAGTCGCTCGTCGGTGTGAGATTCACCGCCTGGCCGCCCCGGAGGTGCGCGTCGAGCGAACATCCAGTGGAGCAGTAGCCGCAGGTGACGCGCGTCGTCACTTCCGGCGCGGTGCGAACCGGGATTTTTCCCAGTCCGAACCCGCCCGGCGCGAGCGCGAGTTCCTGCGTCAACGGGCCGTCCCATTCACGCAAGGTCATTTGCGGCGACGCGAGCTTCATGCGGCGACGCCTCCCGGCATCCGCTTGGCCGCGCTGGCGGCAAAGAACACATAGCGCACGAGGACTTCCGAGCCGAGCGTGGTCAAAGCCGCGAGGCTCACCCAGATTGGCGTGGCGCCGGCGACGTCGCCCAACGCCAGCAGACCGAACGCGGTGGAAACCACGTAGAGTTGCGTCCGCGCCGGCATCGTCCATGGCAGCAGGGCGCGAACGGCCTGGGCGTTGGCGTGAATGGGATTCGCCGGATTTCGCAGCGCCGCGCGCCAGTGCAATCGTCGCCACACCAGCAGCACCGTGCGGATCAACAAGGCCGCCAGCGCCGCGGTTCGCGTCACCGCGCCGGGAGCGCCGCAGAAGCCGCAAACCACCGCGGCGAACGTCGCGCCCAGCAGCAGCGTGGTGCCAAAGAAATTCGGGAAGACGAAAGTCGCACACCAAAGCGGCCGGCGCGTGTCCACATAGACCATCGCCGAGGTGATGACCGCACTGACGCCGAGAATGGCGGCGAGGATGGCGGATGGAGAATGGAGGATCGCGAGCGACGCCGCGCTGGCGAACGCGTTGAACGCGATGATCTCGCGGCTCAACCAGCTTTTGCGCCAGCCGAGAAACGCGCGCCAGGCTTTCAGCGGCTGGCCGAGATGCAGAACCGAGGCCGTCAAGCCGGCCAGCAGAATCGTGAAACCGGCGACGCTCAGCGGCTTCACAACCGACTCGACGCTGCTGAACTGAGCGACGGTCGCCCCCAAAAAAATCCCCGCTGCCGCCTGCGTGAGCACGAGCATCACGATCAATGGCCAATGCGCGTGGTCGAGGCGCGGCGCAGCGTGGTCAGCGGCAATCAGGTTTTGCGGCAAGCCGCGCTGGGAGACGTAGCGGGTGGTCGGAAGAGTGATGGCAGGATTCGGCGAGTCGGGGAGAAAGTGAGCCGGTGAGAAAGTGGGAGAGTGAGGCGAATGCGCTCTCCCACTTGCCCACTTGCCCACTTGCTGCTCGGCCGTTTCGTCGCGGTAGCGGCCCCGAATCCGATTCGTCTCGACCACCGTGATCCGGATCGCCTCATCCGGGCAAGCCTGCACGCAAGCTGGGGCTTCACCGCCGGCGAGGCGCTGGTGGCACATATCGCACTTGCGAACGATGCCGAGGCGCGCGGAATACTTCGGCACTTCGTACGGGCACTTCATCACGCAATAGGAACAACCCATGCACTGATCGTCCAAATGCCGGACGATGCCCGTGAGCGGGTCTTTGTCGTAGGCCAGCACGGGACAGCCGTTGGCGCAGCCGGGATCGGCACAGTGGTGGCAGGCGGCGGTGACGTGCTGTTGAAAGAATGAATGGGCGGGCGGTTCACTTCTCCCGACCAGCAAGCCCACGCTGCGCCAGGTTTCACCCTCATCCAGACCGTTGAGCGAGTGGCAGGCGGTGACGCAGGCTTTGCAGCCGGAGCATTTGTCGAGGTCCACCTCGAAAGTGAACTGCTCGCCAGGCTTCGGCGCGGTGAACGGAATCAGCTTGCGATACGAATGCTCGCCGGGCCGGGCCGGCTGCGCTTCATGCCAGCGCGAGAAACGGTCAACGGCGGTGAGCGCGCGCTGCTCTTCGAGCAATGCATCCACCAGCGTCCGATTCGCAACCGCCGCTCCGCCCAGCGCATCAACCGACGATCGCGCGGGCCGCCAGGATTTGGCCGGCCGCCCGGAACCGGAGAGGGATTCGGTTGGTTCTTTCAACAAGGGCATGCCACGGATGATTTCGCCGGCGACCGCACAGCACACGAAGCCCGATGCGCCACGCGCGTGACCGGACCAACAGCCCGGTCGCTCGCTAAAAAAACAGTTCGTTTAGAAGCGGATGACGGTTTGCACATAGAACCAGTCGGCGTCCACCGCGCCAAAGCCGGGCGTGGCCGTGCTCGACCAGGTTTGCTCGATGTATTTGCCGACGAAGAAGTGGCCGTAGCCGGCCTCCAGATTGACGAACTTGTTCACGGCGTAGCCGGCGACGACGTCGAGTTCCGCGCCAAGATAACTGTCGTAGGTGGGATTGCGCCCGAAGCCAGTGCCGGCGGTCGCGCCGGCGCCGCGCGCGACGCCGCCCTTGTTGTAGAAATTATCCGCCGTGTCGGCGAGCCAGAACAGGTGACCTTCCAGCGCGAGCGAAAGCGCGGGAGTGGGCTTGAGTGTGAAAATGCCGCGCACGTCGTGGATGTTCTGCCAGGACGCGAGGTCCATGTAGCCCTCGAACTTGTGGCCTGTGGGATACATCTGATCGAACGTCCCGTGCGTGCCGTTTGTGGGATTGCTGTCGCCAGACGCGAAAGCGTACTCCAGCGCGAACCGTGGCGTGCCGAACGTGTCGGGCAGCGTGTAGCCGAGGTTGGCGACAAACGCGAAGGCGTCGTGCTCCAGCCGCGCGCTGTTCGTGGCGGCTTTCCAATTGCCGAACTGATACGCGCCCTCAAGCGTGTAGTCGAAGTTGCCGAAGTCGCCCGGATTGGACTTCAACCGGCCGCCAACGGTGTAAATGTCGCGGGCAGCGGGCGCGGCAAGCTGGAATGGCAGTACCGCTCTTGGATCTGCGAAGGTGCTCCCCACTTCATCGTTGCGCGCGAAGAAGTAGAGTTCGGTCGTGTTCTTCGGCACCTGCTTCGTGGTGAGGTGCAGCCCGGAGAAGGTGTTGTAGTCGTTCCACAGGTTGAAACTGCCGTCCACGGGCAGGACGAGCTTGCTCGTGAAAGCCTCGGCGGCGAACCAGGAATTCTGCCAGCGTACTTTCGCGGCGTCGAACACGCGGCCGATGTTGTTCCACGCGAAGGCGCCCACCAGGCGTTCCTCGCCGAAGCTCAATTCCTGCCGACCCACCTTGAGACTCAAGGGAAACTCCTTGTGATTACCGAGCGTGACGTAAGCCTGGTGTAGATCAATCGGGCCGTCGGATTCGGGACCAACGCCGGCCCCGGGCACCGCGCCGGCGCCCGTGCGGCTGCGGTCGTCACCAATAGTAGAGCTGCTGCGGCCCTCGACGTAGGCGCTCCACCATTTATCGGTGTAAGCGATGCGCGCGAGGATTTTGTCGCTGAAGTAACCGTTGTCGTTCTGCGTGCCCGCCGGGGTGATGTCGCGAAAATCGTTCGCCGGTGGCAGACCGAGGCCGTTTTCCTTGAGTTCGTAGCGCAGCCGGATCGAGCCGCCGATGTCCCAAACCGCATTGTAGGGGTCCTGCTTCCGGAGGTAGTCGTTGATGAAACCCGGAAACGGCACGGGCGGCGGCGGGGGCGTGTATTGCGCGAAGGCCCCGCGCGCGAGGAGTGCCGCGGTGCTGGTGAGGAGAAGAAGTTTGTGTTTTCTCATGCAGTTGGATTTTCGCGTTCTGAATTCAAAATAGCCTGGCGAGAAATCAAGCCGCGGTCAGGAGCGCCTTCTCCGCCGGGGCCACCGGCGGAGCGGTTTTGGGTTGCGCCGGGCTCGTCGCCGGGCGGTTTGCATCCGAACCGCCGGACGCCGCCGGCTTTCGTTTGTGGGCGTGAACTTCCAGAAATTCGATCAGGTGCTCACGCAGTTCGTAATACTTCGGGTGCTCCATGATGGCCTTGCGGTCGCGCGGGCGTGGGAAGTCCACCGCGAGAATGTCGCCGACTTCGGCCGCCGGGCCGTCCGTCATGCACACGATGCGGTCGCTGAGGAAAAGCGCCTCGTCCACATCGTGCGTCACCATGAGCGCGGTGATGTGGTTGCGCGTCCAGAGGTCAATGAGCACCTGCTGCAACTCGTAGCGCGTGAGCGAGTCCAACATTCCGAACGGCTCGTCGAGCAGCAGCATGTTGGGCTTGAGGGCGAAGGCGCGGGCGATGCCGACGCGCTGGCGCATGCCTTGCGAAAGTTCGGCGGGCCGCTTGTCCATCGCGTCGCCGAGGCCGACAACCGCCAGATAATACTCCGCGATCTCCCGGCGCTCGTCCGCGTGCGCAGTGAAGAACACCTGGTCCACGCCGAGCATCACGTTTTCGTAGGCGGTGAGCCACGGGAGCAGCGACGGGGATTGAAACACCACACCGCGATCCGGCCCGGCACCGGCGAGTTCCTTGCCGGCGAGCACGATGCCACCACCGGAAATGTCGTTCAGCCCCGCGAGCATCGAAAGCACTGTTGACTTGCCGCAACCGGAGTGGCCGATGAGCGCGACGAATTCACCCTTGCGAATGCGCAGATTGAAATCCTGCACGATCACCGCCGGCCCCTTGGGCGTGGGATAAATCTTGGTGAGGTTGGACAACTCGACGTAATCACTCATGACTCCACCTCCACAGTTTCGCGTTTGATCTCGCCGCGCCGGATCGGCCGGCGATGGCGCGTGGTCAACGACCACGGCACGGCAAGGTCTTCCGGCTCGATGTCGGGCAGGATCAGCTTGCGCGAAACGGCCGCGTGCCGCTGGCCCTTGGAATCGAGGAGGAAATTCACCACCTGCCGGCGCAGTTCCTTGAAGTGCGGATCGTGATTGATCGCCTTGCGGTCGCGCGGGCGCGGAATCTCGGCCTTGAACGAAGGCCCGAGCGTCGCACCCGGCCCGGCGGTGAGCGGGATGATGCGATCGGCCAGGTAAATGCCCTCGTCAGGATCGTTGGTGATCATCACCACCGTCTTGTGGTTCTGCTCCCAGATGCGGGAGATTTCGTCCTGCAACGTCGCGCGCGTGAGCGCGTCGAGCGCCGAGAGCGGCTCGTCGAGCAGCAGAATTTGCGGATCCATGGCCAACGCGCGAGCGACGCTCACGCGTTGTCTCATGCCGCCGGAGAGTTCGCCGGGCCGCTTGTCGCGCGCGGGCGTGAGATTCACCATCGCGATGTACTTCTCAACGTGCTCGACTTTCTTCGCTGACGACCAGTTTGGGAAGCATTGGTCCACCGCGAGCAGGATATTCTCGAAGACCGAAAGCCACGGGAGCAGCGAATAATTCTGAAACACGATGCCACGATCCGGGCCGGGCGCGGTGATTTCCAAGTCGTTGAGCGTGGCGCTGCCTGAATCCGGTCGCAGCAAGCCGGCGATGAGCGAGATCAACGTCGTCTTGCCCGCGCCCGAGTAGCCGACGATGGCGACGAACTCGCCCTTCTCGATGCCGAGGTTGATGTCCTTGAGCACCGCGTGGCCGGCGAAGCTTTTGCAGACGTTTTTGAGTTCGAGAAAGGGCACGGGATTTATGATTGATGATTGATGATTGATGATTTGCTCCCGCGCCGGCAGATTCGCCGCGTATGACTCCCGCCGAACTCAAACAACGAACCATGCAATTTGCTGTCCGGGTGTTGAAGCTTGCGGACGCACTGCCGAACCGGCCCGCGGGGCGAACCGTCGCCAACCAGATTGCGCGTAGTGGAACGTCCGTGGCCGCGAACTATCGTGCCGCGCTGCGTGGCAAATCGAGGGCTGACTTCATCAACAAAATCACGATTGTGCTCGAGGAGGCTGACGAAACCGGATTCTGGATCGAACTCACAGAATTGGCCGGCTTGCTGCCGTCTCCGCGACTGAACGCGCTTCGGCAGGAAGCCGAAGAGCTGATGAAAATCTTCAACGCCACGCGCACCACTGCCCGCAATCGTAAATCGTGAATCGTAAATCATAAATTCCTCAAGCGGTCTTGAACCGCCGTTCCACCACGCTCATCAGCCGGTCGAGGACGAAGCCCACGACGCCGATGGTGAGGATGCACAGGATGATCCGGGAGTAGTTCAGCGCGTTGTATTCCTGCCACAGGAAACCGCCCACGCCGGGCCGGCCCGTCAACATTTCCGCCGCCACGATGACGAGCCACGCGATGCCCAGGCTCAGGCGAAAGCCGGTGAACATGTAAGGCAACGTGGCGGGGATCAGAATTTTTAAGAGCGTCTTGGTGCGCGAGAGCTTCAGCACTTTCGCCACGTTGAGATAATCCTGTGGAATCGAACGCACGCCGACAGCGGTGTTCAACACGGTGGGCCACATGGCGCAGACCGCGATGGTGAACAGCGCGCCGAGTTCGGAGGCGTTCTTGCCCGCGCCGAGAAACAACACCAGGCCCAGCGGCAACCAAGCCAACGGCGAAACGGGACGCAGGATTTGGATGATCGGATCGAAGGCCTTCGTGAACGTCTTCGAGAGTCCGAGCATGAAACCGATGGGCGTGCCGATGATCAGCGCGATGGCGTAGCCCTTCGCGACCAGCACCAGCGAATACCAGGTAAAGCGCAGGATGCCCTGGTCCATTTCGCCGCGCTTCTCGAACGGCTTGAGCACGTATTCGCGGCTCTCGCTCCAGGTCTTGCCCGGCGACGGGAGTTCTTTGGAAACCGTCTGGCTGGCCAGATGCCACAGCCCGACCGCGACGATGAAGCCGATGAGCGGGAGGATGAGCCAGTCAAGCTTGTTGAGGAAGGTATCCTTCATAGAGCGGCGATTTATGATTTGCGATTGATGATTGTTGACTGGCTCGCGAAACAGAGCGCGGTGGCGCGACCAATTGAAAATCCGAAGTCATCAATCATAAATTCCCCAGTCAGCCCTTCACATTGTTCACCGCAAAACCCTTCGCGTACGCCTCCAGGTCGCCCTTCGGATCGAACTTCACGCCGTCGAACATCTCCCAACCCGAGTCGTCCTGCGCTCGATCGGTCACGCCGATTTCCTTCATCGCTTCGGTGTAAATGTCGCCGCGCATCACTTGCTTGGCGACGCCTTCGTAATCCGGCGCGCCGCTGACCATGCCCCAGCGGCGGAACTGGGTGAGCCACCACTTGGCGTACTTCGGCTGCGGGTAATTGCAGTTCCGCTTGCTGAAGTGCATCGCAAACTCGTCCTGCATCGTGCGACCGTCGCCGTAATCCAGCTTGCCAAGCAGGCGGCCGAGAATGATGTCCTTCTCGCAATTGATGAAATTCGGTTTGCTGACGATCTCGCACTGCTCGGGGCGGTTGTTCAAATCGTCGAGCCATACGCTCGCCTGGTGCAGAGCTTTGAGCACGGCCTTCACCGTCTTGGGATTCTTCTCCGCGAAGTCCGCCGTGAATGCGCAGGCCTTTTCGACGTGATCCTTCCACATGTCCTGCGTGGTGACGCTCGTGAAACCGATCTTGTCTGCGATGGCGCGGGCGTTCCACGGTTCGCCCACACAAAAGCCGTCCATCTTGCCGATCTTCATGTTGGCGACCATCTGCGGCGGCGGCACGGTGATGAGCGAGACGTCCTTGTCCGGGTTGATGCCGCCCGCGCCGAGGTAATAACGCATCCACATCGCGTGCGTGCCGGGCGGAAACGTCATCGCAAAGGTGAGCGGTTCGCCTAGTTTCTTGGCCTGATCGGCCAGCGGCTTGATCGCTTTGGGATCTGCGCCGACTTTGCCCTTCCACTCGGCCTTGAGCGTGACGGCCTGACCGTTCCGATTCAGCAGCCACGGAATGACCATTGGCTTCTTCGGCGAACCGAGCAGCCCCATCGTGCTGGCGATGGGCATGCCGATGAGCATGTGCGTCATCTGATTATCGCCCGTGGAAAGCGAATCGCGGATGGCCGCCCAGTTCGCGCCCTTGGCGATGGTCACATCGAGGCCGTACTTTTTGAAGAATCCCTTCTCCGCACCGACCACGAGTGGCGAGCAGTCGGTGAGCGCAATGATGCCGCACCGCAGCTTGGTGGTCTCCGGCGCGTCACTGGCGTAAGCGGAGCCGACCCAGGCTTTGGGCAGGCCGGCGAACAGCGCGGTCAGGCTCAGCCCCTTGCCGGTCCGGCGCAGGAACTGGCGGCGGGTGAACTTAGTTTGCAGCGAAGGCGATTTCATGATGAGTGACGATTTCGGCAGGGACACGTTGGATAGGTTTCTGTGCGGCGGTTTGGAAAAGATCGGAGCGAAAGAGAATCTGGAGTTGCGCGGCGCGCACCGGCTGGGCCAGCAGTCCGAACCGGCACAGGCCGCTCATCATCACAGCGGCTTTGTCGAGGGTCGGGTCGTTGAGGTCGCCGCCGTGGAACAGCATTGAACGCATGCCGTCACCGATCGGTGCGGGTACGGGCTGCAAGGATTTCAAAATCGCCGCGCGCGAAATGCCAAGATACCGGGGCTGCGCGAGCAATTGGCTGAGTTGATCGGCATTCGCGGCCACGTCACACCACGCGCACGCGTCCAACAGGGCGGCAGTGATCGCCACAACTTCGTCCGGACGAGCGTCAAGCACCGACTGCCGGACGAGCAACGCCTTCTCCGGGTGCATCGGTGACAACCGGGCGGACGAGGCCACGCAATGGCCTGTGCCCGTTTCCACTGCCAGCGAACCCCACGGCTCGCCAGCGCAAAAGCCGTCGAGGTGGCCGGCCTTGAGATTGGCCACCATTTGCGGCGGCGGTACGACGACGAGTTTTACGTCGCGGTCAATCGCCAGGCCGCCCGCGGCCAGCCAGTCACGCAACAGGAGATGATGAAACGAATACGGGAAGACGATGCCGAAGGTCAACGGCTCGGGCGGCCGCTTTCCGGCGTGAAAAGCTTTCAATGAGGCGGCGTCGCGCACGCCGGCGTTCCAGAGCCGGCGCGAAAGGGTGATGGTGTTGCCCTGCGCGCTCAAAATCAGCGGCGTGAAACAGGCGCAGGTGTTTCCGGTCAGGCCGAGCGCGAGTTGAAAGAGCATCGGCCCGAGCGCGTGCGCGGCGTCGAGTTCGCCAAAAATCATTTTGTCCCGCACGCTGGCCCAGCCCAATTCGCGGCTCAGGTTGACTTCGACCCCGTGGCGCTGAAAAATCCCCAGTTCCTGCGCCACCGCCAGCGGCGCGCAGTCGGTCAGCGGAACGAACCCCAAACGCAACCGGCCCGCGGGCCGCACGCCCCGCGAACCGCTCTGGCTGGATTTGGTCACGTTCAACATTCACCCGCGCACTTAGCCGCGCCGATGCCGTCCGCGTTCACTGGAGCGATTTCTGCTTTGCATCGTTTGCATCCCAACTGTGCGTTGGGCGCATGAATGAAGAATCCACTCGATAGCCGGCAGCTTTGCGCGTTTTATCACGTTGCGAACACGGGCAGCTTTACGCAGGGCGGCCGGGCCGTCGGCTTATCGCAATCCGCCATCAGCCGCGCCATCCAGGCCTTGGAACAGGATGTCGGCTGTCGGCTTTTGGACAGGTTGGGAAAAAAAGTCGCCCTTACTCAAGCGGGCGAACAGCTCCTGCAGCACACGCAAAAAATCCTGACGGAGACGGCGGCAGCCCGGGAGTCCTTGCGGCGGCTCGGGAAATGGGGCCAGGGACGCCTGCGCCTCGGCGCCAGCACCACGGCCTGCCAGCACATCCTGCCGCCGGTGCTGCGCGAGTTCAAAGAGAGCTTTCCCGAACACGCGCTCAGCATCGAACCCTCCGACACCCGCGGCATGGTGGCGGCGCTGCTGCAACACCGCATTGACCTCGCCTTGAGCCTTGATCCCGGGCCGGAACCACAATTGGAATTTCACGAACTGTTCAACGATGAGTTGTATTTCATCGTCGGCGCGATGCATGCCTGGGCCCGCACCGGCCGCGTCGAGCGCGCGGAGGTGACAAAACAGAATTTCATCCTCTACAGCAAGAGCAGCGTGACGTTCCATCTGGTCGAGGAATATTTTCGGCGCGACGAAATGGTGCTCAACACGGTGCTCGAAGTCGGCAGCATGGAGGCGACGAAGGAACTGGTGAAACTGGGCCTGGGCGTCAGCGTGCTCGCGCCGTGGATCGCGCGGAAGGAACTGGAGGAGCGCTCGCTGGTCGCGCTGCCGCTGGGCCGGCGGAAATTGCAGCGGCGCTGGGGCGTGCTGCATTGGCGCGGCAAGCGGTTGAACCTGGCGGAGGAAACCTTCATCGGATTGTGCCGCTCCGCAACGCAGGGCCTGTTCGCCGAACTGGCAGCCGCATAGGGGCAGCGCGGGGGTCAGGATAAGCGCGGGCGGGCTTTGGGTTGAATGACGAATGACGAAGCTCGAATGCAATTCGAGCGCAATCGGTGAATCCATCGCCCGGAAACGCCTGCTTCGGCAGACAATTCGAGCTTCGTCATTCGTCATTTTCGTCTCGAGGCAAGCAACAAAGGACAGCGTCTCGGTTTTTGCCGATTGACTCGCCAGTGCGGCTCCGCAGATTGTTCAGCGGTATGGCGAAGATTCAAAGGGCACTACTTTCCGTTTCCGACAAAACCGGGCTGGTGGCATTGGCGCAAGCACTCGCCGCCGCCGGGGTCGAATTGATTTCCACCGGCGGCACCGCCAAAGCACTGCGAGAAGCGGGACTGACCGTCAAAGACATCAGCGAGCACACGGGTTTTCCTGAAATGCTGGATGGCCGTGTGAAGACGCTGCATCCGAAGGTTCACGGCGGGTTGCTGTACATCCGTGGCAACGCAGCGCACGAAGCGGCGGTCCAACAACACGGCATCGCGCCAATTGACCTGGTGGTGGTGAACCTCTATCCGTTCGAGGCCACGGTGGCCCGGCCGAACGTGACCCTGCATGACGCGATCGAGAACATTGACATCGGCGGGCCCTCGATGCTGCGCAGCGCAGCGAAGAATCATGAAAGCGTGACCGTGGTGGTGGACCCCCTGGATTACGCGGAGGTCGCCCAACAGATTTCCGATACCGGCAATACCACGCTGCCCCTGCGGCGCAAGCTGGCGGCCAAGGTTTATGCGCGCACCGCAGCCTACGATGCGGCGATTGCGACGCATTTGCAGCGGGAGTTTTCCGAGAATCCGAACGCCCTGCCGGCCATGCTCACTGTTGCCGCGCCGCTCGTCCAACCGCTACGCTATGGCGAGAACCCGCATCAAACCGCGGCGCTTTACGGCAAGTTCCCGGAATTCTTCCAGCAGCTTCACGGGAAGGAACTTTCCTATAACAACATTCTGGACCTGACGGCCGCTGCGGCTTTGATCGCCGAGTTCGACGCCGATCCACCCACGTTGGCGATCTTGAAACACACCAATCCGTGCGGCGTCGGCCAGGGCGCGGACCTGCTCGAGGCCTGGGACAAGGCGTTTGCCACGGATCGGCAGGCGCCGTTCGGCGGAATAATTGCCGTCAACCAGCCGCTCGACGGTGCGTGCGCCGAAGCCATTGCGGAGATTTTCAGTGAAGTGATCGTGGCACCGGAGTTCACGGCCGAAGCGCTGGCGGTTTTGCAGAAAAAGAAAAATCTGCGGCTGCTGCGAATCAGCAAATCCCTGGCAACGGCCAAACCTTGGGATGCCCGCAGCGTGGGCGCGGATTCGTTCCTGCTCCAGCAGCGGGACCTCAAGGCCACCGGAGCGGCGGACTTGAAGATCGTCACGAAACGCCAGCCCACCGCCGCCGAGTTGCGCGGCATGTTGTTCGGGTGGCGAGTGGTGAAGCATATCAAATCGAACGCCATCGTTTACGCGACGGTGGATCGCACGCTCGGGGTCGGCGCCGGACAGATGAGCCGCGTGGACGCGAGCCGCATCGCCGTATGGAAGGCAGGCGAGGCGAAGCTTTCGCTGCGCGGCAGCGTGGTGTGCAGCGACGCTTTTTTCCCCTTTGCCGATGGTTTGATCGCCGCCGCCGAAGCCGGCGCCACGGCGGCCATTCAACCCGGTGGATCGGTGCGGGACGAAGAGGTGATCAAGGCGGCGGACGAACTGGGTGTGGCTATGGCCTTCACCGGTGTCCGGCACTTCCGGCACTGACCCACTGCGACCTCACACTCACAGCAGCAACCGGTAGATCAACCACACCTGCCCGCAGCAAAGCAACGCGAGCAAACTCCAGACGAACCATTCCCGGGCGCGGTAGGTGCGCAGGGCGGGATCTGCCAGCCAAAACCGAAGCTGCGCGGCTCCCAACGTGAAAACATCACCATTTCTCAACCGCGCCGACTGGACCGGGGTCTGATTCACGGTGACGATAGCCCCATCACTGACCGCAAGGACGAAGCCCTGGTCCCGCTCAAGGCGGAGTTCACAGTGGCGATCCCAGATGCCGGACTCCACCAGAATCAGATCGTTGTCGGCGGCGCGCCCGATCCGTACAGGAAAACGGCGGGCGACCCAACGATCGCCCGCCATCTTGCCAGAAAGAAACTGAACTTGGACCATTACCAGCGGGTTCGCGGGACATGGATGATGTCGTTCGGCAGCACTTTCAAATCGTACTTGGGATCGTTGATCGCCTTCTTGCAGTCCACTTTGAACTTTTCGCCGCTTTCGCGAACAATGCTGACAGCACGGCGATTGGCAAACTCCGTGAAGTCTCCCGAGGATTGGATCGCCTTCACCACTGTGGTTTCGGGGGACCAGACCCGCGGTCCCGGCGAGCGAACCTCGCCGCCAATCGTAAAGTAGAGGTCCGCCTGCACCCAATCCACGGTCACCGTCAAATCCTTGTAATACTTGGGCACGTAGAGATCGTGGATGATCTTCTGCAATTCGCCTGGAGTCTTCCCCGCCGCCTTGACCGACCCAATCCATTTCAAGCTAATCGTGCCGTCATCCTTGATCTTCTCGTCGTGCGGTAGCGGTGGCTCGGGTGGTCCGGAAAACGTGATCTTGACGGAGGCACGAACGCTCAGGACCCCAGATGCTTTGCTGGCGAGGTCGGCGGAAGGCCCGCTGGTATTGGTCGGTCGCTCCAGGCTGGCAACAGCCTGACTCGCTGCCGGCTCTGAACTGAAAGCCGGCTCCTGTGTCGTAGCGCAACCACTGATCATCAACCCACCGGCGAGCAGCAACCCGCACACCCCAGCCAATCTGCCTAGCATCAATTTCATTTCGTTAATCCTTGAGAACCCTAAAGCGACCATCAATACTTTTGTTTGATCTCGACCTTGTCTTTGCCGCCCTGATCTTTGCCGCCAGTGCCAGAGGTGGGCTCCATCTCCTCGTTCTTCGAGTAGTAATCGTGGTAGTAGCCGCTGTAGTAGTAGTAGCTCTCGTCTTGCGACATGTTGATGTTGTTGAGGACGATGCCAACCAGATTGCCGCCGACTTTTTCGATCAATTGCTTGGCGCGAATGTTCATCGGCTGCGGATAGCGCCGGTATTGGATGACCTGCATGGTGATATCCACTTCGCTGGCCAGAATGGAAGCGTCACTCACACCCATGATCGGCGGGGAATCAAAGAACACAAAGTCGTAACGCTGTTTCAACTCGTTGATCAGGTCTTTCATCGGCCCGGAACTCAAAATTCCCATCGAACTACTGGGCAGCTTACCGCTCGCGAGGAAATCCAAAGTCGGGACGTTGGTGGTTTGAATGACCTCCTCCAGCGTATTTTGCTTCAACAGAAAATTCGTCAAGCCCAGATTGTTGGTAACCCCCAGCATCTTGTGCAGCGTGGGGCGTCGCAAGTCGGAGTCCACGACCACGACGCGCTGCCCGCTCTGAGCAAACGTCGTAGCGAGGTTCATCACGGTGGTGGACTTGCCTTCGCCCGCGCCGGCACTCACCACCGCGACGCTGTTCAACTTGTCGTCCTTGCGCGAGAAAAGCAAATTGGTGCGCAGCACGCGGTAAGCCTCTGCATGCGGACTTTCCGATCCTTCCTCGAACAAGTACCCCACGTTCTGCGGAATGACCCCCAAGACCGGGGCTTGCAGGGTGCGCTCGACATCGTCAATGGTCTTGACGCTGGTATCGAGATATTCAATGAAGAAGGCGAGGCCGACGCCAACCACCAAGCCGATGATGATTCCCAAGGCGATATTCAACGGTTTGTTGGGACGAACCGGCTTGAGACCAGGTTCGGCGTGATCAATAATCTCGACCATGGCGCTGCGGGGAATGGTCAAGTCAATGCGCTCGGCAGCAAGCTTGGTATCCAGGATGCGATAAAATCCGTAGAGCAGTTCCAACTCCCGCTTCTTTTCAAAGTACGGGCGACTGACTTTGGCTTTCTCGATGTCTTTTTCCTGGGCTTCCTCGACGGTTTTCTTCAGCCCTTCAACTTCGGCACGCCCACGAGCCACGTCGGTTTCGATCGCTGTCATGATCGCCTCCACATTGCTGTCTATCTTCTGGCGCAAATCGTCCACTTGCGCCTGCGCGCGCATCACATCGGGATGCGCTTCGGAAAGATCGCGGCGCAGAACAACCAGCCTCTGCTCGGCAGCGTTCATCTGCGTGAGCAGGTCAGTCAACAGCGTGTCCTGACGTGTTCGCGGCAACACCTGGACCAATTGGGCGTGATTCAAACCCTTGAGCTTGTCCGCGTAAGTCTGCATGGCCAGCAGTTTGACCTCGCCCTCAAGCAGGGAAGCCTTGTACCGGCGCAAGGTTTCCGCTTCAATGGAAGGAGACGGAGCTGTTCCGGCAGCATCCAGATCGCTGATCTCGAGTTTCTTGCGCAACTCCTCCACTTCCTTCGAAGTCTTGTCAATCTTGTCCTTCTGCTCCTGATAACGGTTTTCCAAAACCTTGATGCCGCCCTCACTTAAACTCATTCGGGCGTGCAGCCGGTGGTCTTTGTAAGTATCAGCGACGGCATTGGCGATGCGAAACGCTTCATCTTTGTCTTCGCTGAAAACTTGGATTTCGATCAGGCTGGTGTTGCGCACTGGCCGCAGCGTCATCCGACCTTTGAGAATACCGATGGTGTCGGGCGTCTTGAGCTTTTCGCCGTTGTTGTATTTCTTCCCCCAAGCCGTGTTGAGGTCGAGAAGCTCGATCACCTTGCCCAAGACTAATTCCGACTGGATCACTTCGAATTCGGTCTGGATGAAATACGGATCATAACCCAGCACCGCACGGCTCCCGCCAACTCCCTCGATGTCCGTCACGTCGCGCTCAACTTTGATGCGGGCTGTGCTCGAATAGGATTCCGGCAAAATGAACGTCACCAATGTGGCGGTGATCACCACCAGCAAGAAGACGGCGAGGATCACGGTCTTGCGAATCCGGATGATGCGCCAGTAATCGAGAAAATGAAGTTTGGCTTCCTGTTGTTGGGGGACTTTTAGCGGATCCATAGGTCAAAAAAATAGGGGCCAGTCGTACAGCCCAGGCCCCTTGGCATGACTTGATAAAAAATCAGTAGGTAAACGTCGCGCCAATGAACACGCGATTACGGTCGTAGCTCCGGAGCACTTGGTCCGATGCCAGATGATCGTAATTATAGCTGGCCGTTGCAGCGATATTTCGCGTGATTTGGTAGGACAGCGACACCCCAACCGTGTAGAATTGCTCCGAATCACCATCCAACGTTCCGCCATTGAAGTTGTTATCCTGGAACGTGCCAATCAAGCTGCCTGACAGATTCGGCGTAATCGCGTGGGTCAGCGAGGCGAAGGCAACAGTCGTATCTGAATCAGTTGTAATGCTCGTGCCCCTGATGGTGAAACTGTCGGTTGCGCTCCGGTCATGCGTCACTCCGACGGCAAGATTGCAGTCCTTGGCGTACGTGTATTGCAATCGCGCCTGCACGTAAGGCGCAACCTGCGAATCGTCTTCCAAGGCGCGATAATGATCCGTGTAACGCACACCGCCCCGAACACTACCGGTCAAATCAGGCCCGAAAACATGCTCCAAGCCAACATAACCATAATGGGAACGATAATCCCGGTTGCTGCTTCGAATCACGATGTCCGAGACATTCGAATTTGTGGTATTGAGCCCGCCCACAACCTCATCGCCCGTATAACAGCCCAACCCAAATTGATACCCCACCAGCGCCACGGTGCTCTGCGAAAGTGTCCAGCGCGAATCAACGTGAACGGAATGCTCCATCCGATCCAACTGACCAGAGTAGCTCGACCGATTTCCCAGCAACGCGGTGGATGCATTGGTGGTTCCCGCTTTGGTCGCGGTGTGGAAATAATTGGTCCCGCTGGCGTGGTTGTCGTAATCAAACAGCGAGTTGTTATACCCAACCTCGACGCCGAGCAGACGGGTAATCTGGTGATTAACCTGGGCCGCGGCGTAATTCCGAATATTATTGCCGTTGAGCCGCTGCGGAGTTGCGACCGCTTCCGCGCCGCCCAATTGATCTGGTTCCTGGCCGACCACGAATGAGTCCCGCAGCGAGGCGGTGGTCCGCTCGTTAAAGGAGTGGGTCAGACTGGCCGCAATCGTGTGCGTCTGGGAATCGTGTCCCTCAAAGCCAGGATGCGCCTTGTCAAAATAGAGAAAGGCATAGGTGTAAATGAACGACAACGACGTCTGCTCCAGCGGCAACTCATACGCCAGCGACGGAGAAACGGAAAAGCCAAACGACTCGGTCTTGTTGTTGTGAACCGTACCAATGTTGTCGTCGTAAAAACCTCTCAACGCAGCCGAAGCAGTCCACGCTTTTGCTCCGTCTTGAGCGTTGGAGTTTTGAATGACAGCCACTCCGAGTGCAGCCACGCCGACAGTCGTCACGATTCTTTTCATAGTGTTTGGTTTGGTCGCTGTTACCCCGCCAAGAGGTTCTTTGAAATATACAAACGGTGTTTAGCGAAAAACGAGCCTCGCTGTCAAACAAATCTTCAAAATTTATCCGGCGTAATAATCCGCAAAATCAACTGCTTAGTTAATCCAGCCCATTCCGCATTCTTCCCGGCAGTTTGCCACGCGCGTGATGGAGGAGTGAACGAGACACCCAACTTTCGACCAGACCACCGGGACGCTGTTCAATCGCCGTTCAATAAATCATTTGACGAGTTGGCGGTCGTCTTGGTTCCCGCTGGCAGCGAACGCGTCAATGAAAGAAAAATCTGCTCCAACGGGCCGGTCGTGCCGCTGTGTCGCCGGAGTTCCTCCTTCGTGCCCGCCGCCACAAGTTGTCCCGCGTGAATGATGCCAATCCGATCGGCGATTTCCTCCGCCACGCTCAATTGGTGCGTGGATAGAAAAACGGTCATTCCGGCCCGTGCCCGCTCCTGAAACACATCTTTCACCACCCGGGCGTGCTGCGGGTCCAAACCCACCATGGGCTCGTCAATCACCAGCACCTCCGGTTCGTGCAACAGGGCGGATACGATCGCCGTCCGTTGCCGCGTGCCATGCGAAAGTCCCTCAATTGGTTTATCCGCGAAGTCAACCAGGTGAAATCGCTCCACCAGTTCCTGCCCCCGCCGCGCAATGGATGTCGCGTCCATCTGGAACAGTTGCCCGGTGAACCGGAAAAATTCCCAGGGCGTGAGCTTCTCATACAGAAACGGAAAGTCCGGCACGTAGGCCATCCGCCGTCGCGCCTCCAGTGGCTGCTCGAACACGTCAAAACCGCACACGCGCGCCGAACCCGAAGTGGGCCGCATCAGCCCGGCAAGAATTTTGATCGTGGTGGTCTTGCCCGCCGCGTTCGGCCCCAGCACCGCAAAGAACTCCCCCTTCCCCACGGTCAGCGTCAAATCATTGACGGCCACCAAGTCACCAAATTTTTTGACGATGTGCTTCAGTTCGATCATGGCGGGGGCAGGCGGGGAATCTGGACCTGATCATGGATGAGCGTGATGTCGTTGGGCAATTGCACAAGCAGAATCTCTCCGGCCCGGCTGACGTAAATACGAATCCAGTACCGATCCAGCACGCGCGTCTGCAACCGGAACACGCGCACCGGCTCGCGCCCGATCGTCAACATCAGGCTGTGCGCCTCCCACTTCGGCCCGCCGGCAAGCAGTTCGTTCCCCTGCGCCGCCAACGGCGTCCCGAAAACGCCGAACCACCCCAGCGCCGCCGGCCCGGCGAACTCCGCCACCAAGGCCTGCGGGTTGCGCAATTGTGAAAACGTGAAGGCACGATCCAGCGTCGCGCTGCCGTCTTCAAAATGGAAACGCACCGTCTCCTCCGCCGCCAGCGCGCGCAATTCCCAAACCGCCGGACGCGAAGAAATGCGCAGGATGAATTCCTGCCAGGCCTGGTTCGTGGCCAGCTTGACCGAACCATCGAAGCGCAAGCGCAACCCCTCCTCAGGCAAAGTGAGGTTGCCATCGAGCCGCAGGCGATAGCTCCGGATTTTCTCCACGGCGCCCTCCGGCGGCGCGTCCTCCAACTCTGCCATTTCCTCGCCGATGCCGGTAATCCAACGCCCGAAACCCAGGCGGCGGTCTTTCTGCCAGATCGTCAACCCGGAGGCATCCGACGCCATCAAAATCCGCTTCCCAACCAACGCCACCGGAATCTCGTCCGCGCCATCATCCGGGCGCCTGAACTCAGCCCGCCAGAGCAGAAAGTTCATCAACAACCAGAAGGCCGCAACGAGGGCAAAACAGAGACGCGCCATGCTTCAACGCCTCACGGCGCAGGAACGTTCAGCGTCTGCCCCACCTTCATCCGGTTCGGATTCAATCCCGGATTCGCCGCCAGCAACGCCTCGAGTTTCACGTGATACTTGCGCGCAATGGACGACGGCGTTTCCCCCGCCGCCACGCGATGCGTCTTCCCGCCAGAATTGGTCATCCCACCTCCGGCGGTGGTGACGCGACTGGCTGTCGCGTTGGTCGCCGTGGCGCGATTCAACTGCGCCGAGGCAACCGGGCCGCTCGCAGCTGGACCGGGGGGAAGAACCGCGCCGCGATTCGTGGCAAAGGCTTGCCATCTGGCCAACTCGGTTTGCAGGCGTTTGTTTTCCTCCATCAGTTGCTCGACCTGCCTTTGCACACTCGGCGAGGATGGCAGCGGCAGGACGGATTTCGCCAACTCCTGCTTCTGCCGCAGAATGTGCGCCTGGATCGTGCTCGCGTTCTCCGCTCGTGGCCGGAGTTTGAGATACTGCTCGTAATGATAAATCGCCGCTGCGGGATCCGGCTGCTTGTCCGCGTAAAGCCAGCCGAGTTCGAAATGCGCCGCGCCGGAATGCGGGTTCAACTCCAAGGCCTTCTCAAACGAGGCAATCGCCCCGCCGTAATCCAGCGCGTTCACCAATTCGCGCCCGCGCAGAAAGTGCGGCTCCTTTTCCTCCGCCAATTGCCCCGACCCCGAGGGAATGCAGCCAGCCAGTGCCGCGCTCAAAATCACCAGCGGCAGGGTGCGCATCCATCGGTCGAAAATCATGGCGCGACAGTAATCGAACCTCCCCGGCCACGCAATCGCGCGCTGAATCAGCGGACGGAAAATCAAGCCGGCGGGCGGGCGAACGGATTTTTTGGGCAGGCGTCCGCCGGTGTCGCGCGCGGCAGAAACAGCGCGCCGACGAACAGGTAAATCCAACCCAAGACGAAATGACCGGCGGTGATGAACCCCAACCCAATCACGTCCACCACGCCGAAGCCATATAACACTATGCCGGCCATCATCGCCAGCGCGCCCGGCAGCAGCGCCGCCCCCGCCATTCGCCAACACTCGATCAGCTTCAACTGACGGTCCAGCAGGAAAACCAGCACCCAGATCGGCATTGCATACAGCGCCGCCAGCAGCGCCCAGGTGACGAGCAATTGTCCGATCACTACGAGCGCGACCAGACCGAGAATCATCGGCTGCCACGCTCCCCACCACGGCGCGAGTTGCTCGCGGTTGAACTCCACGACCCAGCCGGAGGGATAGCGCAGCTCCAAATAACCCAGCAGCGAGTGAATCAAAAAAGAATCGCGGCCGAATTCCACCTCAAGATGCGCTGGCGAACGGATCTCTCCCGCATGATCCAGGTCCACCGAGAAGGCGATGAAGCTTCCTGAGGCGAGCAACCGCGGCGCGCTACCGTGCCACACCAACTGGCCCGCGCGAATCTCTCCCTCGTCCGGCAAATGCTGAATCCCCTGGCGGATGACCGGACACCACGCGCCAAATAGAAACCACGCCACCGTCAGCGCCACCGCCAGTGCCACCACCCCCTGAACCACGAGCAACCGCGTCGTCGAAGCCCGCGCGAACGCCGCCACGCCACGCGGCGTCACGGCTTCCCAGGCAATCGGCGCTGACTCATTTTCCGGCACGAGCCCAACCTAGCCAATACCTGGGAATTTGTCGCGGCTGATTCGCCCCCGCCCGGAGCGCGAACGCCGGGTCCGCGAGTTGCTGAGCGGGGCTCACGCGGACTCAGCGGTCCGCGCTCCGCGATCAGGCCGGCGGTGCGGGCGGCGGCGTGCTGGAGGAAGTCGGCGG
>WBZT01000457.1_pt1 | contig 33051 bp, 28 predicted proteins | sample 5204241 | NCBI WGS metagenome assembly WBZT01 (sample SAMN12344358, study PRJNA552823) | activated sludge metagenome | biome: Activated sludge suspended growth; feature: Nitrification reactor; material: Wastewater; isolation source: activated sludge from nitrification reactor of wastewater... | reverse complement strand
CGCCCACATCATGGGTCAGCCGGTCGGCATCGTCGCCAACAACGGGGTGTTGTTCTCGGAATCCGCACTGAAGGGGGCACACTTCATCGAACTCTGCGACCAGCGCCGGATCCCGTTGCTCTTCCTACAGAACATCAGCGGATTCATGGTGGGCCGCGACTACGAGGCCGGCGGGATCGCGAAGAACGGCGCGAAGATGGTGACTGCTGTCGCCTGCGCGAGGGTGCCGAAACTGACCGTCGTCATCGGTGGTTCGTTCGGTGCCGGCAACTACTCGATGTGCGGCCGGGCCTACTCGCCCCGGTTCCTGTGGATGTGGCCCAACGCGCGGATCTCGGTCATGGGCGGCGAACAGGCCGCCTCGGTGCTGGCGACCGTGCGCCGCGAACAGTACGAGGCCCGCGGCGAGGACTGGTCCGTCGAGGCGGAGGACGAGTTCAAGAACCCCATCCGTGAGTCCTACGAAGCCAAGGGCAGCCCCTACTACGCCACTGCCCGACTGTGGGACGACGGCGTGATCGATCCCGCGGACACGCGGCGGGTCGTCGGCCTGGCGTTGGGCGTCTGTGCCCTCTCACCGCTGGAACCGATCTCCCGCGGTGTGTTCCGGATGTGAGGAGACCGGCCTTGTTCGACACAGTCCTGGTTGCGAATCGCGGCGAGATCGCCGTCCGGGTCATCCGCACCCTGCGGGACCTGGGGATCAGATCCGTCGCCGTCTACAGCGACGCCGACCGCGACGCGCGACATGTGCGCGATGCCGACGAGGCGGTCCGGATCGGTCCCGCATCCGCAGCCGAGTCCTACCTGAGTATCCCCGCGATCATGGCCGCGGCGCGTCGCACCGGTGCCTCGGCCATCCATCCCGGCTACGGATTCCTGAGTGAGAACCCCGACCTTGCGGCTGCGTGTGACGCCGAAGGGATCACCTTCATCGGACCGCCGGTCGCTGCGATCCGGAGCATGGGTGACAAGATCGCCGCCAAACGGCGGGTCGCCGCCGCCGGGGTCCCGGTCGTACCGGGTCGCCACGACGACGACATGAGCGATTCCGATGTCGCGGCGGCGGTCGCCGAGGTGGGTTACCCCGCTCTCCTCAAGCCCTCCGCCGGCGGTGGCGGCAAAGGCATGCGGATCGTGCAGGCGGGGTCGGACGTCGCGGCGGAGATCACCACCGCCCGGCGCGAGGCCGTGAAGTCCTTCGGCGACGACCGGCTGCTCGTCGAGCGCTACATCGAACGACCGCGCCACATCGAGGTCCAAGTCCTGGCTGACCAGCACGGGACCGTGATCCACCTGGGCGAACGTGAATGCAGCCTGCAGCGACGCCACCAGAAGGTCATCGAAGAGGCCCCATCGCCGTTCGTCACCCCGGAGCTGCGCGAACGCCTGGGTGCGGCCGCCATCGACACGGCCCGCTCCTGCGGCTATGTCGGAGCCGGGACCGTGGAGTTCATCGTCTCGGGTGCCGATCCGAACCAGTTCTGGTTCCTCGAGATGAACACCCGGCTGCAGGTGGAGCACCCGGTCACCGAGTTGGTGACCGGGTGGGACCTGGTCGAGTGGCAGCTTCGGATCGCAGCAGGCGACCGCCTGCCTGCGGACGAGGTGTCCCTGTGCGGGTGGGCGGTGGAGGCCCGGATCTACGCCGAGGACCCAGCCCGTGACTTCCTACCGTCCAGCGGAACAGTGCTCGAGGTGCGGGAACCGCGCCGGGTGCGCGTCGACTCCGGTGTCGTCGCCGGCCAGACGATCAGCACCAACTACGACCCCATGATCGCCAAGGTGATCGCCGCCGGTGCGACGCGCGACCAAGCCCTCGAGAAGCTCGGGCAGGCCTTGGCCGAGACCGTGTACCTGGGGGTTCCGACCAACGCCGGCTACCTACGCCGCTTGCTGGCTCTGCCCGAGGTGCGGGCAGGAGATCTGCACACCGGCCTGATCGCCGACCATGGTGAACTCGCCGTCGCCGAGGTGCCCGGTGAGCACGCTGTGGTGGCTGCCGCGCTGGAGTGGCTCGACCGGCGGATGCCACTGACAGCTGATGCGTGGACGACTCCGGATGGCTGGCGGCTGGGTGCTGCGGCGGCCTCGGAAGTCACACTGCGCACGATCGGTGATTCTCAGACCGTCAGTATCACGGGACTACCGGAGTCCGCCCGGGTGGTCGTCAACGGCGGCCCCCCGCTGGCCGCGGCGGCGGTGTGGCAGCAGGAGGTGCTGGTGGTCACCCTGGCCGGTGACACGCGCCGCTACACGGTGGCGCGCGCCGGCAATGATGTCTGGCTGGCCGCCGAAGGGGCCATCGATCGCTTCACCGAGGTGGAACGACTCGCGGCGGAGGGTGGCGCCGCCGATGCCGCCGGGGTGGGCGCGATCCGCAGCCCGATGCCCGGCACGGTGATCGATGTATCGGTCGCCGTCGGCGACGAGATCCCCGCAGGGGCTGCCTTGGTCACGGTGGAAGCCATGAAGATGGAACACACCCTGGTCGCCCCCGGCGCCGCCCGCGTCACCGAGATCGCCACCCGGGCAGGCCAGCAGGTGGCGATGGACGAACTGCTGGTCCGATTGGAGGCGGTCGATGCGTGAGCTTCCCGATGTGGTGCCGATGGCCGGCTTGCCCGACCGCGTCACGATCTGGGAGGTCGGGGCGCGGGACGGCCTGCAGAACGAGTCGGCGATCATTCCGGCCGACGTCAAGATCCAGTTCATCGAACGGCTGGCGGATGCGGGCTTGCCGGTCGTCGAGGTGACGTCTTTCGTCAGGCCTGAATGGGTGCCGCAGCTGGCCGACGCCGGCGAAGTGGTGACGGGCATCCAACATCGACCCGGAGTCCGCTACCCCGTCCTGGTCCCCAACCGGCGCGGGCTTGATCGAGCGCTGGCGTCCGGGGTCACTGACATCGCCGTGTTCGCCAGCGCGACCGACACGTTCGCTCAACGCAATCTCAACCGCTCGCTGGCCACGCAGATGCAGATGTTCACCCCGGTGATCGAAGCGGCCGTCGCTGCAGGAGTCCGGGTGCGGGGCTACGTGTCGATGTGTTTCGGGGATCCGTGGGAGGGTCAGGTTCCCGTCGAACAGGTCGTGGACGTGTGCGGGCAGTTGCGTGAGGTGGGGTGTGACTCACTCAGCCTCGGCGACACCATCGGTGTGGCGACTCCGGGTCAGGTGACCCGCCTCCTTTCCCGTCTGGTCGGGTCCGGGGTCCCGGTCACGGAGATCGGGGTGCACTTCCATGACACCTACGGCCAGGCGCTGGCCAACACCCTCGCCGCGCTGCAGGCGGGGGTCAGCACGGTCGACTCCAGTGCCGGCGGACTGGGCGGCTGTCCCTACGCGAAATCGGCCACCGGGAATCTGGCCACCGAGGATCTGGTGTGGCTGTTGACGGGACTGGGCATCGACACCGGTGTGGATCTTGACCAGCTGGTCGCCACCAGCGCCTGGCTGGCCACACAGTTGGGGCGGCCGAGCCCCAGTCGGGTGGTGCGCGCTCTGTCATCGCCTGAGTGAAGCTCCTGCGCGCTGACCGGCGAATGGTTAGCGTCGGCAGGGTGTCGGACGCCGTCGGTTCCGCGAAGCCGAAGGTGTTCGGCGTGGTGGGCCTCGCCGTGTTCACCTTCTCCTTCCTGGCCAACGCCAACGAGTCACCGCAGTTGGCGACCTTCGGCCTGGGATCCGTGGCGCTTTTCGTCGCCGCGATCTTCCTGTTCCTCGGACCGACAGCAATGTCCTCGGCCGAGATGGGTGCCGCCTATCCCCGCACCGGCGGCATCTACATCTGGACCCGGCTGGCCTTCGGTGAGGGCGTGGCCTTCCTGGTCATCTGGCTCGAGTTCGCCAACTTCGTCGTCGCCTGGCCCGGGATCATGGGAACTCTCACGGTTCAGAGTGCCTATCTGGTGGATCCCTCATTGGCCAACAGCCCGGTGTTCGTCGCGGCAGTCGCGATCCTCGTGACCTGGTTGGCAGCCGTCATGGCGTTGCGGGGGTTGCGGGTGGCGCAGGGCTTCGCCTGGTACTCGGTGCTGGCGGGCACGATCATCCCGGCGGTGTTGTTGATCGGGTTCGCCCTCGTCTTCCTGGCATCGGGAAACCCGCCTGCGATGGAGGTGAGTGCGGAGGCATTCGTGCCACCCATCAACTCCCAGAACGTGGCCTTCATCTCCGGCGCGCTGTTGATGTTCTCCGGGATCGAGATCGCGGCGATCCACGCGGGTGATGTGCGCGACCCCGGCCGTACGATTCCGCGGGCGAACCTCATCGCGGTGATCTTGTGTTTCGCGGTCTTCGCGCCGCTCACGCTGGCGATCGCGACGGTCATCCCGGCGGGTGACATCAACATCGTGGCCGGCCTGGTGCAGTCCGGCGAAGCCATGTTCGACCAACTCGGGGCGGACTGGCTGACCTACGTCCTCACCTTCCTGCTGGTGACCGGTCTGATGGCGTCGCTCATCCAGATCCTGGGTGGTCCATCGCGCGGCCTGCTGGTGGCCGGCAAGGTCGGTGGGAATCTACCGCCTCTGCTCCAGCGGGAGAACGCGGCTCGCATGCCGGTGGCGATCATCCTCGCCCAGGCGGCGGTCAGCTCGGTGCTGGCGCTGGGCTACGGCCTGCTGGGGTCGGTGCAGAATGCTTGGTTCGTCTTCGCGATCATCCAGACGAACATGACGCTCATGATGTACATCCTGATGCTCGCGGCGGTGGTCCGGCTGCGCTACAAGCGACCCAAGGACCCGCGGCCCTACCGGATTCCCGGTGGCTGGGCGGGAGTCTGGGCCGTCGCGGGGATCGGCATCATCACGTGCTTCGCGGCACTGCTGGTGTCCGCATCGCCCACCGAAGAAGCGCAGGGGATGTCCTCCGGCGTCTACATCGCAGTGGTGATGATCGGGACGCTGCTCTTCGCCGGGCTGCCCTTTCTTTTCTGGATCTTCCGCAAACCGACGTGGAAGGTGGAAGACGAAGAGGCGCCGGTCACCGCCTGACGGTCACGAACCGTCGGAGCCACCGGTGATCTTGTCCGGGGCATCCTTGATGGCCTGCTTGGCGGACTCCGCCACCTGCGACACGGTGTCGGTAACCTGACCCATCGTCTCCGAAACCGTCGTCCCCGCCGAGTTGACCTCGATGTTCAGCGCTGCCAGGAACTCGTCGGCGGCACTCTTGGCGGCGTCGGCGATCCCCGGGTCGTCGACGGCCGCCCGGAATCGTGTCAGTGCGTCGTCGAAGGACTTGCCCAATTGTTCGAAAGCCGCCGACCCCGACTCGGTGGTCTGACCGGCAAGACCGGAGAAGTGCGCTTGGATCCGTTCCCCGAGGGCCGTGATCGCGGCCCCCACCTGGTTCCAGTCGCCATGTGCACTGCCGTTGGTGTTCTCAGTCATGCTGCCTCCTCAGGTCGTCCCAGCATGACGGGTGCGGCGCAGAAGCGCCATGCCTGAGTCAGCGGGTGAGATCACGGATCCGCAGTGCGGACCGTTCCAGTCGGGCTCGATCCAGGGCACCGGACCGGATCCTCCGTGCGACGCCATCGATGACCCGACCCATCCTGGGTGTGCACACCATGGCCCAGTCCGCCCCGGCGCGCAGCGCGGCCACGGTGGCTTGTGTCGGTGACAGACCTCGGGCCGATGATGCCGCGGCCATGGACAACGAGTCGGTGATGATGACGGCGTCGGGGCCGGCCTGCTGGCGCAGGAAGCGCAGCGCCCGGGGCGATTGGGATGCGGGCGCATTGCCACGGGTCAGCCCGCGGACCCGGACGTGAGCGACGAGGACGGCTTCGACTCCGGCGTCGAAGGCTCGCTGGAACGGGAGCAGATCGGCGCGGCGCAGATGCCGCAGCGACGGCACGCGGGCCGTGGCGGTGTGAGTGTCCCGCGCATGGCCATGTCCGGGCCAGTGCTTGACGACCGGCGTGACTCCGGCCGCCTGGGTGCCTGTCGACCAGGCAACCGCAGCGCGGCCGACCGCCGCCGGGGAGGCCGCGAATGCGCGGCCGTACCGCGCCAGGAACGAGCCGGGAACACGTAGATCGGCGACGGGGGCCAGACTCATCCGCACCCCCAGACGGGCCATCCCTCGGGCATACCTATCGGCGGTGCGCTGCAATCGCGCGGGGGACCAGCCTCCCATCGTGGCGGCCGACGGAAGGTCGCCCAGAAGTGCGCCGAGGCGCTGGACCGAGCCGCCCTCTTCGTCGGAGGCGACCACCGGCGCTCGGCCTGGGGGTGCGACCCGTCGCACCGCGGTGAGGTCCGCTTTGAGGCCCCGAGGTGCCCGGCTTCCCAGCAACACGATGCCGGCGACTCCGCGCCGGGCCATGGCTCGCTGGCTCGCGGTGTCCGTCATGTCCGCGCATCCGAACAGGACATCGGCAGCGAGCACCTGAGCGCGCGGGTGGGGGGTCGCCGGTGCGGCAGCGACCGGTGATCCGGTCGCCAGCAGAGTCATTGCGGCGGCGACGCCAATGAGCGGGCCCATCCCAACCAACCTTCCGGCGGAGGTCGCAGCGCCGCCTTCATGGCCCGTTCCTCGCGACCTTTGGCGTCGGCGACCGGAAGGCGGGCCACGGTTATTGTCTCCCGGAATTTGGGCTCGCTGAACGACTGCACCCCCATGCCGAGCGCCAGGACAGCACGGTCGCCGAATCGGATGTGACGGTCGTGCCCGAACCGCTCGATCCGGCGTTCGCCGCGGACCCGATCGGGCACCAGGGCGATGTCGAGTCCCACCTGGTGACCCATGGCCTCTTTGAGCGCCAGGAATGCCGCCGCCATCACGCGCTCGTCGACCGGGTCGGGTCCCTTGTCGTCTTGTGGGACCGCGGTGATGATGCGGACCTTGCGGCCGGGGTGCAGCCCGATGCGACTCATCAGCCAGGTCAGCCCGTCGCCAAACTTGCGCCCATAGACGTAGCGACGGGCCACTTGCACGCCGACGTACTTGTCGTAGATCACGATGGGAGTGGCCGCGGCAGCCAACGGCCCCAGTCGTTCCTGCCATTCCTCTTCCCGGTTGCCGCCCTCGCGCATGGGGGCATCCATCACCTGGTGAGCGGCCAGGACGGTGGCGGTCCGGGTGGCGGTCGTCAGTCGACCGATCTCGACCAGGCCGCCAGGACTCGGGGCGGAGAATTCGCCGCGCGGCACACCCAACAATTCCGCTTGATCGGCTTCGACCAGGACCAGTTCCACCTCTGGTGCCAGCGCGTCGACGGCGGCAGGGTCGAGCAGTTCGCCCAGACCCGGGTCGGATTCGGGGTCCGACACCGAGACGGACACCCGGCGCGACGACAGGACCGTCTCCCAGGCTTTGGCCAATGGCGTGGGAAGTGTGGAGACGGCTGTGACGAAGCGGGCGAGTTCCGCCTCGGAACTGAACACGATGTTGCCATGGACGGCCAGATCTTCGAGCAGGTCCTCATGCAGCGCGCGGTGCACTGCGGGGTCGTCGGAACGGTCCTGCAGTGCGGTCTCGGTGATCCCGACACCGAAGACAGAGCGCCGCCGGGTCATCGTTCGGCCAGTCCGGGGAGGACCTCGGCCAGCCGCTCATCGAAGAAGGTTCCCGGCCATCCGTCCACCAGGTTCCCTCGTTGATCCACCTCGAGGCGGCGCATGAAGCCGGCACCGTCTTCGTGCAGATCGACGTACAGGATGGCCAGATCCTCGGCGGCCAAGGTGCCCTCGCGCACCCGGCGGAGGGCCCGGAGCACCAGGTGTTCGGAGTGGGTCTCGATGAGCAACTGCGCCCGCGACTGGTTGACCGTGTCGATGAACAGGTCGGCGACAGCGGACTGCAGCCGCGGATGCAGGTGCACCTCCGGCTGTTCGACGATCACCATCCCTCCCGTGCCCAGCAGGCACTGCGTGATGACGGGGAGCAACTGACCCACGCCGTATCCGACGGCACGCGGCGAGACCAGCACCGGCGGGTTGAATCGCACGTCCTCGAGCGCCAGGACGGAAAAGTCCCCAGCGGATTTGATGATCTCGGTCGACACCGGCGCCAGCATCCGGACGTGGTAACCCAGCCCCATCCGGTCGCACCAGTCGTTGACGTCGGCGAGCGTGTCAGGCCGGTCGCTCAGCAGCGCGGCCATGCGTTCCCCCGCCGGTCCCACGTAGTCGAGCAGGCCCTGCCCGGCCAGGGTCGTGCGCTCCGGTCGCGCGCGCATCGGCCCCAGGAAGTAGATGCGCGACAACACCTCGAAGAACTCGGGACCGAGTTCGCGGGCCATGGCCGCGCCCGGCTGGCCACCCCACGGGCGGGGCCCGTCGACCACGCCAGCCACCGTGCCGTCGTGCATCGTCATCCGGGTGCGGACCGCCACCTTCTGCTCGGGGTCCCAGCGGAACTCGCCGGACCCGCTGTGGGTCGTCCCGTCAGGGGCCGTCCAGCCGAAGCCCAGAGTCATGGGCAGGGTCTCGTCGTGCTGATGGATCGCCATCCGGAACGTGCCACCCTCGACGAGGTCGCCCGACATCGTCAGTATCTCGGGCCGGGCGGCGGTCTGCTGCAGCATGGGCAGCACCGACAACAGCGACGACTTCCCCGCGGAGTTGGGACCGAACACCAGGGTCAGCCGTGCCAGGTCGACCTGCAACGGCTCCGGGCCGAAGGAGCGCAGGCCACCCACGGTCAGGTGTCGCACCAGCATGAGCGTCACTGTAGGGGCGGGAAGCCGCTCCTGACCCGGCGAATGGTGTACTCCCGCGCGGCCCGCGCGACAGCTGGGCGCTTGCGCAGGTCCATGGAGTTGATGCCCATGATGCTGCGCAGCCGGGCGTCGGGGGCGAACACCTCCACCGGAATCCCCGCCCGACGCACGGCCCGCACCTCGCGGTCCAGTTGCCGGCGGATCGCGGCGCGGGGGACGTTGCCGGTCTCGAGCGCGAAGGCGTCGAGGGTGCTCAACGGGGCCGAGACGATCACGAGGTCGAGTGGCTCGCCGATCACCAGATCCAGGTTGTTGACCGAGTGCGCGCCGCCGTCCACGTAGCGTCGCCCCGAGATCTCGACGGGCGCGAAGTAGCCGGGGATGGCGCACGAGGCGCTGACAGCGTCGGGGACCGAAGCCGTGTCCTCCCGCCCGAACACTGCCCGGCGGCCGGTACCCAGGTCGACGGCGGTGATCCACATGGGGTTGAGGGGCCACGAGTCGAACAGCGGGCCGAAACCGGGATTCACCTCTTCGATGGCGACGGTTCCCACGGGCAGCGTCGCCGCAAGTCGCACTCCGAACGGGTACTGCCAGGGCCGGCGGGCGATGGCACGCAGCAGCTCGGGGGAGGCGGGCCGCAGGCTTCCGCGCCGTCGGGGGGGAGGCTGCGGGATCCGGCCGATCCGGTTCAGTACCCGGGCGCCCTCAGCAGAAACCGGCTCGCCCACCACACGCGGTAGGTAGTCCTTGGGCGGCAGTCCCGCCCTCATCAGCGCCGCTGCGGTGGAACCAGCCGACGTGCCCACGATGATGTCCGCATCCCTGGCGTCCCAGCCCGCCTCGGCGAGGGCGGTGATCACCCCGGCGTGGAAGGCAGTGCCGGTGATGCCGCCACCGCCGAGGACAAGACCGATCCGGGGCATGGTCACACCATCGCACGCCTGGTTGCGATAGTCGCCGCCACGCATCGCGGGACTTGAGTTCACTAGAGTGACAGGACGGAAGGCAGTGCAATGTCCCAGACCCGATCCGGGGTGATCGACGGCACCCCACAACGTTCGTTGACAGGTCGCATCGCCGGCTACCCCTTGGTCACGATCCTGATCGGGTTCATCCTTTTCATGTTCCTACTGCAGGCCTTGGCGTTCGGCAACCTGACCCGATTGTTCATGGTCATCGTCGGGGCGCCGCTTCCGCCACCCGACGCCACGGGGCTGCCCACCGACGCTGCGGCGCTGGCGGCCTACGGCTACGGCCAGTTGGTGGCCGCCTTGATAGTGGTCCCGATCGCGGTATGGGTGTACCGGCAGGTGATCGTCTCGTGGTGCGAAGGGCGAACCGACATACCGGAACTGGCACTGAACTCTGCGGCCAAGCGTTGGATCGTCTTCGGGGCGCTGCTTTCCGTGGCGGTGATCCTGTGCACCCTTGCTGCGGTTGCGATAGGTGGTGGTGAGATCGCGGTGCTGCCCCATGGCCTGCTGCTCCCCGGGATTGCCAGTGCGTTGGGGATCTCGCTGTTCGCGGGGGTCGCTGAGGAACTGTTCGCGCGCGGGACCTTGTTCCGGATCAGCGAGCAGCACGTCGGCTCACTGATCGCCCTCGTCATCACTGCGGTGATCTTCGGGGTGCAGCACGCCGACAACCCCAGTGCGACGGTGACGTCGACGCTCGCCGTCGCCCTCGAGGGCGGGATCATGCTCGCGGCGATCTACATGCTGGCGCGAACGCTGTGGGCCGTCATCGCGGTCCACTTCGTCTGGAACCTGGGACAGTCGCTGCTGGGCCTGCCCGTGTCCGGCAACGAGACGATCGGCGCCGTCAAATGGCAGGTGCAGGGTCCCGAGTGGTTGACCGGTGGCATCTTCGGTTTCGAGGTGTCGGGGGTCGCGATGGCACTGTGGACCATCGTCACCGTGGTGGTGCTGCTACTGGTCGTGCGCCGCGGTCTGTGGCAGAGCTGGGGAGCCGCCCGAAGCGCCGTCGCGGCGGGACGCGGCAATCAGCCGGTGGGCATCACCGCCTGATCCGTCGCGTCCGGCCACACACCGCGGGCCAGCGCATCGGTTGAACACGGGTCGTGGGATCGTGGACTGAGCCACCCGAACCGAGGAGTGCCAGTGCCCGATTTCCGTCTGTCATCTGAACATGAGGATCTGCGCAAGACCGTCGAGGCGTTCGCCCACGACGTCGTCGCCCCGGTCATCGGTGACTACTACGAACGCCACGCCTTCCCCTACGACATCGTTCGGCAGATGGGCGAGATGGGGCTGTTCGGCCTGCCATTCCCCGAGGATTACGGCGGCATGGGGGGCGACTACTTCGCACTCTGCCTGGCGATCGAGGAACTGGCGCGGGTGGACTCATCAGTGGCAATCACGCTGGAAGCCGGGGTGTCCTTGGGGGCGATGCCGATCTACCGGTTCGGCACGGAGGAGCAGAAGCGGCAGTGGCTGCCGGAGCTCACCGCGGGACGCATGCTGGGGGCGTTCGGGCTCACCGAAGCCAGTAGTGGGTCGGACGCCGGCGACATCGCCACGACCGCAGTCCTGGACGGCGACGAGTGGGTCATCAACGGTTCGAAGGTGTTCATTACCAACTCGGGTACCGACATCACCGGGTTGGTGACGGTGACCGCCCGCACAGGCATTGACGATGCCGGGCGCCCGGAGATCTCCGCGATCATCGTGCCGAGCGGGACGGCCGGCTTCACCGTCGCCCCCGGGTACTCGAAGGTCGGATGGAACGCCTCGGACACCCACGAGTTGTTCTTCGACGACGTGCGGGTGCCCGTGACGAACCTGGTGGGGGAGCGGGGTCGAGGGTACGCCCAGTTCCTGCGCATCCTGGACGAGGGACGGATCGCCATTGCGGCCCTGGCGGTGGGTCTATCCCAGGGCTGCGTCGACGAGAGCGTCGACTACGCCAACAGTCGACAGGCCTTCGGTCGCTCCATCGGCCGCAACCAGTCGATCGCCTTCAAGATCGCCGACATGGAGGCCCGGACCCACGTAGGTCGACTGGCGTACTACGAGGCCGGCGCCCGGTTGCTCGCGGGTGAGCCGTTCAAGCACCAAGCGGCCATCGCCAAACTGGTGGCGACGGAGGACGCCGTCACCAATGCCCGAGAAGCGACCCAGATCTTCGGTGGTTACGGATTCATGAACGAGTACCCGGTGGCCCGGTTCTGGCGGGACAGCAAGGTGCTCGAGGTGGGCGAGGGCACCAGCGAGGTGCAGCGGATGCTGATCGCCCGCCAGCTGGGCGTCCAGTAGTCCGCGCTGCTGCGCGGTGAGTGCCGCACTCTGCGCGGTGAGTGCCGCACTCTGCGGGGTGAGTGCCGCACTCTGCGGGGTGAGTGCCGCCGGAGGCGGTGTATCGAAGCCCACTCAGGTCGGCTGTGCGCCACTCTGCGGGGTGAGTGCCGCCGGAGGCGGCGCATCGAAGCCCACCGGGTCGTCGATGCTGGCCCTCCGGTTGCTCTCGCTGCGCCGGGGCGGAGATGGGGATCGATCCGGCGGCTCTTGGAGTAGATGTCGCCGCCCTGCGGGCGGCGCGGTGTTGATCAGTGCTGCGCCTCGCTGGCGCTCGGCTGCGCACGCTTGTTCCGCTTGACGCCGCCGGAGTCGACCCCACCCCCGCCCCGGCTCGGTGGTCCAGGGGCCTGCGGGTTGAGTAGCGCGCAGCGCGTATCGAAACCGCCCCAGGTCGGCGGTCACCCAGGACAGCGGGTGCCGACGGCCTTCAGCGAGATGAGTGCCGCACTCGGCGGGGTGAGTGCCGCCGGAGCCAGTGTATGGAAGCCCGCCCAGGTCGGCTTGTGCCCTGGGTGCGGGTCGGAGGACGGCCTTGGCTTCGATACGCGGCTGCGCCGCTACTCACCCCGCGGCGGGTGGTGCTGCGCGACTACTCACCCCGCGGCCGGGGGGCTGTTGCTCACTCGCGAGCCGCGGCCAGGTTGGCCAGGGGCCGCGGGTTGAGTAGCGCGAAGCGCGTATCGAAACCGCCTCAGGTCGGTCTGGGGCGGCTTGCGGCGGGTACGCCGGTAGCAGTAGCCAGCCTCGATGAGTTCGCCGACTTCGCGGTCAGGCCTTGTCGTCGACTTCCTGGTCGCTGCGCACGGCGGTCTTGTCGGACTTGTCGGTGAGGTCGATCACGGCGCTGTCGGTGGTGCTGCGCGGCGCGAGTCCGTTACGCGTCATGAGACGCCACAGCAGCGGGAACAGCCCAGCGGCCAGGACGATCTTGATGCCGTCGCCGATGAGGAAGGGCGTCATGCCCATCTGCACAGCTCCTGCCCAGGTGGCACCCATGGCGACCTTCAGCCACGGGACGCCGATCGCGTAGATGACGACGTTGCCCAGCACCATGGCCAGGGCGGTGTCCAGGGGCGTGCGGGTCCAACCCCGCTCAGCCAGCCAGCCGACCAGTCCGGCGCCGGCGATGAAGCCGAGGATGTAGCCGAACGACGGCATCGAGAATCCGCTGGAACCTTCGGCGAACCACGGCACGCCGACCAGCCCGACCACGGTGTAGAGAAGCATCGACAGGATGCCGCGGATGCTGCCCAGGGCGGCGCCCGCGAGAAGGACGGCGAACGTCTGTGCAGTCAGGGGCACCGGCGTGAAGGGCAGCGGGATGGCGATCTGTGCAGCCAGTCCGACAAAACAGGCGGCCCCCACGATCAGGATCGCGTCGCGGGCGATCGAGCGGGGCCAGACATCGGCCAGGACCCGGGGGGCCGGGGTGGTGACTGCCATGAGTGGATCTCCAATCGGGGCACCGTGCTGCGGTGTGGTCCCCACTGTAGGGCGGCGGGAGCGCTTGCCTGGCCCGATTGTGGCCGATCCGTTGCTGCAGACGGCACATCGGGGTCCGCTTGACCGCCCGCACCAAGGCCCACTGGGGTAAGGTGTGAGCGACACCACTGGGAAATGGTGTCGCGAACTGAACAGGTGACGGCAATGGCCGTGGACTTCGCTCCCGCACGGGGCCTGAGGACGCTGGGGAAGGCGACCCTCGATGCGAAGGAGGCCACCATGTCGAGCGCCGCGGTGCCTAGGCACCCATCTGACACCATGCCGACGCGAGGCGTGGTGTTTATCCATGCCTGCCCTCGAGCCCTCAGTCCTCACGTGGAGTGGGCCGTTTCTCAGGTACTCGGAATCGACGTCTCCCTCGAATGGACCGGACAGCCGGTCGCTCCCGGTAGCGTGCGGGGCGAGTTGTCGTGGCAGGCCCCCGCGGGCACCGGGGCGGCCCTGGCCAGTGCTCTCGTCGGGTTTGCGCCCCTGCGCTTCGAGGTCACGGAGGAGCCGACCAGTACTCGTGAGGGCGAGCGTTTTGCGGTCACTCCCGGGCTCGGCATGTTCCGGGCCACGATCGGGATCCACGGCGACATGATGCTCAGCGAAGACCGGGTCCGCAGCGCCATGGCGGATGCGGCCGACTCCGACGATCTGAGCAAGCGCCTGCGCCACCTGTTGGGTGCGGAGTGGGACGAGGAACTCGAACCGTTCCGCTATGCCGGGGAGGGTGCCTCGGTCCGCTGGCTCCACCAGGTCGGCTGACCCCGCCCCGCCTGGGAGCGGTTTCGGTCGCATGCGACCGCTTCGTATTGGTGCGACTGAAACTTCCGGTCGCATGAAGAGGTTTCGGTCGCCTGCGACTGAAACCTCCCTCCCGGTGTCGACAGAGCCGCCGCGAACTCCTTCTCGGACACATGGCGACCGTTCTCGGGGAATGCGACCTGATCTTCTGGTCGCAACCTGACGCTTCAGTCGCCTGCGACCGAAACCGCCACCCGCCGCCCGGGCGCGGTCGGGTCAGCCGGAACCTTCGGTATTGCCGGCGTCGGCGGCGCCCGGGTTGCTCAGGTCGTAACGGTCGATGGCCTGCTGGACCACTCCTGGATCGACCTCACCCCGGCGGGCCAACTCCGCCAGGGTCTGGACGACGATCGATTCAGCATCGACCAGGAAGTGGCGCCGCAGCGCGCCGCGGGTATCGGAGTGACCCCATCCATCGGTCCCCAACGCGACGAAGTCCCCCGGCACCCACGGCAGGATCTGCTCCTGTACCGCGCGCATCCAGTCCGAGACCGCGATCACGGGCCCCGGGCGCCCCAGCAGTCGCCGTGTGATGAACGGCACCTGGGGCTCGGCCTCGGGGTTCATCAGGTTGTGCCGGTCACACGCCAGCCCATCGCGGCGCAGTTCGTTCCACGAGGTCACCGACCACACGTCCGCCTGCACCCCCCATTCGGCAGCGAGCATGCGTCGAGCCTGGATCGCCCACGGGACAGCCACGCCGCTGGCGAGCACCTGGGCATGCGGGCCCGGTTCAGCACCTGCGGCGGCGATGTGATGGATTCCCTTGAGGATGCCATGGACGTCCACGCCAGCCGGTTCGGCCGGTTGCGAGATCGGTTCGTTGTAGACCGTCAGGTAGTAGAAGAGGTTCTCCGGGGTCTCGCCATACATCCGCTGCAGCCCGTCGCGCACGATGTGGCCGAGTTCGTAGGCGTAAGCCGGGTCATAGGCCACCACCGCCGGGTTGGTCGATGCCAGCAGCAACGAATGGCCGTCCTGATGCTGCAGCCCTTCGCCGTTCAACGTGGTTCGACCCGCCGTGGCACCGAGGATGAAACCTCGCGCCATCTGGTCCAAGGCCGCCCAGAAGGAATCACCGGTCCGCTGGAACCCGAACATCGAGTAGAAGATGTAGATCGGGATCATGGGCTCGCCGTGCGTCGAGTACGACGTCCCGGCGGCCAGGAACGACCCCACCGACCCCGCCTCGTTGATGCCCTCGTGCAGGATCTGACCGGTCTCGGACTCTTTGTAGGACAGCATCAACTCGCGATCGACCGACGCGTAGGTCTGACCCAACGGAGAGTAGATCTTGGCGGTCGGGAACAAGCTGTCCATGCCGAAGGTCCGCGCCTCGTCGGGGATGATCGGGACGAACCGCGCTCCCATCTCCGCCGTCCGCATCAGATCCTTGAGCAGGCGGACGAACGCCATCGTGGTGGCGACCTCCTGCTTGCCCGAGCCGCGCTTGACGACGTCGAACGTCGCTTCCGGGGGTTGGGGGAGGGTGCCGGCGCTGGACCGACGCGTCGGAACCGAGCCACCCAGAGCTTCGCGCCGCTCCCGCATGTACTGGATGTGCTCGTGGTCCGGTCCCGGGGTGTAGTACGGCGGCAGGTAGGGGTCGAGCGCGCTGTCCGGGATGTCCAGGTACAGCCGGTCGCGGAACGCCTTCAGATCGTCCTGGGTGAGTTTCTTCATCTGATGGGTCGAGTTGCGACCCTCGAAGTGGGAGCCCAGTGTCCAACCTTTGATCGTCTTGGCCAGGATGACCGTCGGCTGCCCGGTGTGGGTCGTGGCCGCTGCATACGCGGCATACAACTTCTCGTAGTCATGGCCACCGCGCTGCAGACTCCAGATCTCGTCGTCGTTCCAGCCTTCGATGAGTGCCGCAGTCCGGGGGTCGCGACCGAAGAAGTGCTCCCGGATGTAGGCGCCGTTCTCGGCCTTGTAGGTCTGGAAGTCGCCGTCCGGGGTGACGTTCATGAGGTTGACCAAAGCGCCCTCGTCGTCCCGAGCCAGCAGGTCGTCCCACTTCCGGCCCCAGATCACCTTGATGACGTTCCAGCCGGCCCCGCGGAAGAATGATTCGAGTTCCTGGATGATCTTGCCGTTGCCGCGCACCGGTCCATCGAGCCGCTGAAGGTTGCAGTTGATCACGAAGGTGAGGTTGTCCAGGTTCTCCCGGGCTGCCAGTCCGATCGCACCCAGCGATTCGGGCTCGTCGGTCTCCCCATCCCCCAGGAACGCCCACACCCGTTGCTGCGAGGTGTCCTTGATCCCACGATGCATCAGGTAACGGTTGAAGCGCGCTTGATAGATGGCGTCGAGTGGTCCCAGACCCATCGAGACCGTGGGGAACTGCCAGAAGTCCGGCATGAGCCGCGGGTGTGGATACGAGGGCAGGCCGCCGCCCGGATGCGACAGCTCTTGTCGGAACCCGTCCAGCTGGTGTTCGGTCAGCCGTCCTTCGAGATAGGCACGGGCGTAGAAGCCCGGTGCCGCGTGTCCCTGGAAGAAGATCTGATCACCACCACCGGGATGATCCTGTCCCCGGAAGAAGTGGTTGAAGCCGACCTCATACAACGATGCGGACGATGCGTAGGTCGAAATGTGACCGCCTACTCCGATGCCGGGGCGCTGGGCGCGGTGGACCATGATCGCGGCGTTCCACCGCGTGTAGGCGCGGATCCGGCGTTCAATGTGTTCGTCACCCGGGAACAACGGCTCTCGCTCCGGGGGGATGGAGTTGATGTAGTCCGTGCTGCGCAGGGTCGGGATGCCGATGTTGCGTTCAGCCGCTCGGCGCAACAGCGAGAGCATCAGGAACCGCGCTCGGGTGACGCCGATCTGATCGACCAGTCCGTCGAACGAGTCCAGCCACTCCTGGGTCTCCTCCGGATCGGTGTCCACGTATTGGTTGGGCAAGCCCCCGGCCATCAACGGAGGCAGATCAGAGGTCACTGGGTGTCCTTCGCTCGTGGGCAGTCGCTACTCCCACTATTGCCGCTCGGATGCCTCAGTGGCACGCGATGTGCGGATCGCGGGCAGACACCGCAGCGAATCGGTTGCGAAACGGCGGCGGCGATAGTGAACTACGTCCATGGTGCTGTTCGCGTCCCGCCCTGGAGCGGGACCGGAGATCCGATGACCACGATGAGAACCGTTCTGGGCCTTGAGTCGGGAAACGTCATCCAGATGGTGGGGTGGGACGACGACTGTGACCAAGCATTGGTCTCGGCCGTCACTGAGGCCGCCGGGGCAGAACCGGTGGACGACACCTTCGATGACGTCGTCGACGTCGTGCTGCTGTGGTGGCGCGAAGACGACGGTGATCTGGTCGACGCACTGATCGACGCCACCGGCATGCTCGCTCCCAAGGGGGCCATCTGGTTGGTAACCCCCAAGCCGGGACGTGATGGCCACGTGGAGCCCGAGGAGATCTCGGACGCCGCCCCGACGTCCGGCCTCCGCTTGACCGCCACCATCAGCGCTGCCGACGACTGGAACGGCACCAAGTTGGTGCCCCGCCAATAGCAACCGGTCGCGGAGTTGCGATCCCGCACGGCTGCCCTAGCGTGGGAAGCCGATTGTGGGAGGAACCATGACCGTCGATTCCGACGTCCAGGAAGTAGTCGTAGGAAGCCAGGCACCGGACTTCACACTGCCGAGCACGAGCGGCGACCCGGTGACGTTGTCGGCCCTGCGCGGGCAGAAGGTCGTGCTGATGTTCTATCCGTACGCCTTCACCGGTGTCTGCACTGGCGAGGTTTGTGCCTTGAGCGACGATCTGTCGTCCTTTGCGGAGTTGGACGCCCAGGTCCTGAGCGTGTCATGTGACGCGTTGCCGACCTTGAAGAAGTTCGCCGCGGAAGAGAACCTGGCGTATCCGCTGCTCAGCGACTTCTGGCCGCACGGAGCAGTCGCCCGCTCCTACGGTGTGTTCCTGGAGGACCTGGGAGCCGCGAATCGCGGGACCTTCATCATCGACCGCGACGGGGTGGTGGCCTGGTCCACGGTGACGTCGCTGGGTGAAGCCCGGGACGCGGCACAGTACCGCGAGGTCCTGGCCGGGCTCGCCTGATCGGGCGCCACATCAGGCAGCTCGGTCGGTCGACCGGCGTCAACATCAACACCAGGTCTCACGTCCGCCGTTAGTCGGTCGCGGGGAGCGCGTCGAACAGCGGCTCCAGGGCAGGTCCGGACGTATGACGGATGCCGTACCCTCGGGTCGTCCGGGCGCATAGCTCAGTTGGTCAGAGCGCCTGCCTTACAAGCAGGATGTCGGGAGTTCGAGTCTCTCTGCGCCCACCGGAAGAACTGGAAACGCAGAGGCGCACGGCAGCGCCGATGCCGGAACGTTCCGGCGGCCGGACGACGAATGCCCGTTCCGCGGCCCGGGTACAAGCCGGACATCAGAACTCGTCGCCTTCCAAGGAGCAGACAATGAAGATCCGCACACGACTGACGGCCATCATCGGAACCACGGTCATCGCCGCAGCCGGCGCCATCCCTGCGGTGGCAACAGCCGGTGTGCCGCCGGCGTCCGGCGAAAGGCCGGGCGTCCACGCTGGTGCCGACCGCTCGTCCGAGGGGCAGGTGGCCGGCCGGTGGACGAAGGGCACGAAGGTGACCTTCCGGAATGACACCGGCGTGACCATCTGGGTGCGTCAGTACGACTGCATGCGCGATTGGTACAGCCCCAAGAAGATGGAGCCCGGCACCACCCTCACGTTCGCGGGGGACCATCCCGGAACAGACGACGTGGAACTGCGGGTCTTCAAGTCGGAGGACGCTGCCACGAGCAACTGGTGGTACAAGTCCTATGAGATCGACGCCGAGAACCCCGCGTACTCCTCTCCGTGGATGAGTGTCGGATACCGCAGCCAGTACTTCCGCGAAGGTGACACTCACGAGTGGCGCGCCGAGCTGGCCCCCGACCGTGCTGTCTTCTGGGGTAAGCGGCACGGGGACACCGACAAGTTCAAAGTGTTCGAGCTCCACATGAAGTCGGTGTGGTGAGCGCGGAGCGGCACGAGGAGTCACGCCGGAAACATCGGCGAAAAGATGACCCGGCCCATGCCCTCCGTGACTCGAAGTCCGAGGGGGCTCTTGACGCGCAGGTGTACCGTCACAGCAAGAGACGCAAGGGGGCACGATGTCCGTCCGACGGTTCGCGACGGCGCTGAGCGTGGCGGTCGTGGGTGGCGCAGTACTGACTCCGTCATCGGCCGCCAGCGCTCAGGTTGATCCCGACTTCGAGTTGATGGCGATCGTCGCCGACGGTGAGGTCACCGCTGATGGAGACCTCACCACCGTCGATGACAACAGTTGGGCGTCCTACCGCTACACCGTCTTCCACGATGGCCGCCGCGTCGGGGGCGGGTCCGGGATTCACAAGGCCGGATCCCTGGACGGTTGGGGATCGAAGTTCACTGTGCGGTACCGCCCCGGATCCCGTGAGAGCGTCGAGGGTCGCTGGTCGTTCACGGTCACCGTGACTACACCTGCGCACAACGACTGCGGTGTGTCAGGTTGCGTGTGGGAGCCGGCTGCCACTCGGACCCGGACCGCAAGCACAGTCGTCGGACGGCAGCGTGCCAACCCGGTCCTCCTGTTCAACCAGACCAATCGGCGCCTCCTGTGTCTGTCCAATCGCACCGGCGAGAGCCGTGAGCCGACGCTCACACTGCAACGACGGACGAAGGACCGGCCCGTCTGGCGAACGACCAAGATCCGCAAGTGTGTCTTGTACACCGGCCTACGTGTGCGCAAGACCCCCGGCTGGCAGCAGTTCCGGCTCCGGGCGACCGGTCCGGATTTCCGTTCCGCCGAGTTCTCGGCCAAGGTGAAGGTCAAGTCACCGCGGAACTGACCGAGCAGTCCGACTTGTTGCTCCGGCTGGGTTCGGGCACGACGGCACGCCGGCGGCGTAGCAGCGATCAGGCGACCGGTTCTCGGGGCAGGGGCGCATCGGCACGACGCCGCCTGGTCCGCCGCACCACGGCAAGCGTGGCCGCGGCGGCGACCGCGGCCAGCACGATGACGGGCGACAGCGCCGCGACCAGCACCACCAGTCCCTGCCAGGCCGCCACCAGGGCGTCACCGGCGGGAGTCCACCAGCCCGGCGAACCCGAAGCGCCGCGTGGGACGAACGTGGCGGTGACGGTGGCGAGCGCGACCTGCTCGGCCAGCCGGTCCCGCTGGGAAACCAGCGACTCCAGTTCGGATTGCCGGGAGGCCAGTTCCTGCTCCACCTGCACGACCTCGGACAGACTCCCGGCCCGTTTCATCAGGTCCTGCACCCGGGCGACGCTGGCTCGCTGTGCCCGGATCCGCGCATCGAGATCCGTCTGCGTGGCGGTCACGTCGTCGGCCGCCACCTCCAAGGACATCACCTCGCCCTGTTCGCGGAGTACTGCGAGGGCGGCGTCGTAGCGGTCGGCCGGGACCCGGAGCACGACGGTGGCGGTGCGATCGCCGTCGGTACTGACCGATTCGACGTAGCCGCCCAGGTCGGTCGCGGCCGACTCGGCGCGACGTCCGGCCGCGGTCGGATCGTCCGCTCCCACGGTGACCACAGCGGTACGAACCACGGACCGGTCTGCGGTCGGTTCCGCCGCATCGACGGAGTCCGCGACACCCGATCCGTCGCTGCGAGTCTCCTCTTGTGTGCCCGGCGCCTCTGGTGCCAAGGCCGGCTGCGACATCAGCCCACAGCCGGTGAGTCCCACGATCACAGTGAGCAGTCCGATGACTGCGATGAGACGTCTCATGTCCCTTCGACGCGGCGGCGGACCGTTCGGATCCCTACTCCCATGCCCCGGCCGCGTCGTACGCGGCGCGCAGGACTAGAGCGGCGGACGGCGACACCGCACCAGCGACCAGGTCACACATGATCACGCAGAAGTCCCGATCATGTGTTGTCGCGCCGGTTCGGTGCCACTGCAGGTGATGTGTGTACTCGTGCAGGAGCACCATCTCAGTCATCGCCCAGCGCTCGGACTCGGGAAGGGCGATCTCGCCGGGTGCCGTCCAGTGAGCGCGCGTCGGACCACGGCGACAGCGCACCGACGGAAGTGGCGCGTCGATGCCGCCCCACGGTTGCAGCCGAATGGCGGTGAGGTATCGGCGCACCGAGTCCAGGTCGCCGAACCGGCGCTGCATCGGTAGATCCAACCTGCTGCCGTGGAAGTCGATCACCCCACCGCGATCCAACACCGCGGACACTTGGTCCTCGGCACCGTAGACCGCCGTTGGTCGATTGGTCACGAGACCACCAGCCGCGGCCGGGCCGGGCCCCACCCACCTTGTCGATCCATCAAGGGCTCACGAGGGGAGGGCGGGACGTGGACCCGTCAGCGACGACGAGTCACGGAGGTCGACGGTGCGGGCGTCTCGGGCACCGGCCCGCCGGGCTGACTCCGACTCACCGATGACGGTGGATCGGCCGGACCAGGTTCCCCGGGCACTTGATTGGTTGGCGTAGTAAGAGCCCACGGCAACAGCCTTCTCCCGTAAGACCAACGCTGCCCCCGGTTCGTGGTGTCCCGCGGGTTGTTGCGTGTCTGCGGCGCGCACCGCCGTGTCACGCGCTGCGGTCAGCCGACTGTGCAATGTGGTGATGAACGAGTCGTAGTACGTGGCTCGCGCAGTCTGTTTGGTCATGGGCGCGGCGCGATAACCCCGTCGATCGCGTACGTAGCGAACATCGGAACGCCACTGCCCAGCGGTCAGGTAGTGATCGGCGAATCGGGTCATTCGGGTGGCTACGTGACTCCACAGGTGCTCAGCGGCGTCGATGTCGTCGGCGAAGCCATAGGCGATGACGTACGTCGAGTTGTGCGCCACGTCGATCTTGACGTCGTTCACCTCGGCCACCACGGCCATCAGCGTCACGAGCGGTCGGTTCGAGTGCCGTCGCGGTTCCCCCACGCGGATGGTTCGGTGCACCGGGTCGGGCGCTCGGGCTGATCCGCGATGGTGCAGTCGCGCCCGGGCCAGCGAGATGGAGTGGGCGGTGGCCAGCGCCTGCGCCTTCTCGAAGTAGGCATGGGCCTCTTCGGGGGTGGCAGCGGACTCGGCCTTGGCGAGCAGTTTGGCGATTCGATCGATCATGAGAGGGATCCTGCGTCGATGGTCCGACACCCCGCCGACGGTACGCTTCGAGGGTGTCCCCCACCTTGTCACAGGTGATCGCCCTGCTCGACCACCGTGCCGACCCCAGTACCGCAGAGGAGTGGGATCACGTCGGTCTGGTGACCGGCGATCCGGCGGCACCGGTGACGTCGGTCCGATTCGCTGTCGATCCACTGCCGCCGGTCATCGACGCTGCGGTATCAGCGGGTGTCGATCTGCTGGTCACCCACCACCCGATGCTCCTGCGGGGCGTGCACTCGGTGGCAGAGTCCACCCGCAAGGGGCGCAGCCTGGCGCAGTTGATCCGGTCCGGCTGTGCGCTGTTCACGATGCATACGAACGCCGACCAGGCCACGAATGGTGTCAACGATGCCTTGGCCGACGTGGTCGGCCTGACGTCGCGCCGACCCATCCGGCCTTTGGCCCCGGCCGTTCCCGACCGCCTCGTCGTCTACACGCCCCACGACCACGCCGATCGACTGATCGACGCTCTGGCGCAGGCCGGTGCCGGACGCATGGGGGACTACGACTCCTGTGCTTACCAGGTCTCCGGGACGGGCCAGTTCCGTCCCCTGTCGGGGGCCGAGCCGCACATCGGCACCACGGGACAGATCGAACATGTGGACGAGGCGCGCATCGAGATGGTCGTCGCTGAGTCGGCAAGGGCGGACGTCATCGCCGCCCTGCGGCAGGTACACCCTTACGAGGAGCCGGCGTTCAGCCTGGTTGCGTCGCGAGCGATCCCGGGCCAGACGGGCATCGGTCGCTGGGGTCAGGTGGAGCCGACCACCGTCGCGCAGGTTGCGGCTCGTCTCGCCGCAGCACTACCGGCGGGTGCTGCTCCGGTGAGGTATTCCGGTTCGCCCGATCGGCCGGTGGCCTCGGCAGCGCTGTGTGGCGGGGCTGGTGACTCCTTGCTCGGGGATGTGACGCGGCTCGGTGTCGATGTGTACATCACGGGCGATCTGCGACACCATCCGGCAACGGACTTCCTGGCCGACACCACGACTGCGTTGATCGATATCCCGCACGCGTCCGGTGAATCGTTGTGGCTGGCGGGGTGGGCCCAGCAGCTCCAGACCGATGCCGCGGCAGCAGGATGGACTCTCACTGCCACCGCGGATGCTGCGCCGACAGATCCGTGGACCGGGTACATCCCTGCAGGAGGCACCGCATGAAGGCTGACCCGTTCGACCAACTGGCTCTGCTGTCACTGCAGGATGTCGACCTGCGCCTTGCGCGGGTCCGGCGCGGGAAGTCCCGGGCGGTCAGTGCTCGGGCCGTGGCCGATCAAGAGGCGCGGGTGGCTGCCGTCCACCGCGAGTTGGTGGCCGCGCGCACTCGCGGACAAGATCTTCAGCGCGCTATCGCCAAGTCCGAGACCGAGACCGCCCGGGTCCGGGTGCGCCTGGCGCGCGATCAGGAGATGGCCGATTCCGGTGCGTCGGCGCGGGTGCAGCGCGAAGTCGAACACGAGTTGTCCTCGCTGACCCGCCGGGTGGCCGAACTCGAGGAGATCGAGTTGCAGCTGCTCGAAGAGGCTGACCAGGTCGCCGAGCAGATCAGGGCATTGGAAGAGCGGGAAGCGGACGAGACCCAAGCCCTGGTGGCCGCCCGCGCCGAAGACAGTTCCGGCGCGGAGGAAGCCCGCAGCGAGGAGCAGGAACTGGTTGCGGAACGCGCGCGAGTAGCGGAGTCGATTCCGGCCGAGCTGATGACCCACTACGAACAGCTTGGCCGTGGGCTGCCGGTGGCTGTCGCGGCCCTCACCGGTGATCAATGTGGCGGATGCCGACTCCAGTTGCCGCCCCGCGAAGTGGCGGAGGTGATGGCCGAACCAGTCGACGCGGTGATCCATTGCGAGGAGTGCGGCTGCATGCTGGTCCGAGGGAGTCACTGAGCCGCTCCGATCCGGCAGGATCTTTCTCCATGACTCTGCCAGGGTGACTTCATGACATCGCGACAGGTCACGCTGGCCGCCCAGGATGCTGCCGTGCGTCAGGGTCTGGGGGAGGTCCGGCGCGAGCTCGGCATTCCCGCGGACTTCCCGCCCGATGTGCTCGCAGCTGCGCGGGCCGCAACAGTCCCGCTGTCCCGGTACGACGACGCAACGGACATCCCCTTCGTCACGATCGATCCGGAAGGATCGATGGACCTGGATCAGGCGGTTCACGTGGAGCGTCGGGGGAGGGGCTATCGCGTGCGGTACGCGATAGCGGATGTGGCGGCGTTCGTGATCCCGGGAGGGGTCCTGGACGCTGAGGCCCGGCAGCGGGGCCTCACCTTGTATGCACCCGACGGCCGCATCCCGCTGCACCCCGCCGAGTTATCGGAGGGGGCGGCCAGCCTGCTGCCCCAGCAGGAGCGACCGGCGGTGGTGTGGACCCTCGACCTGGACTCCGACGCTGCGGTCCGGAGCACCGATGTCCGCCGGGCCCGCATCATTTCCCGGGCGCAACTCGCCTACGACGAGGTCCAGCGGCAACTGGACGACGGGGCGGCTGACGAGCTGCTCATCGGTCTGCGCGACGTGGGTCTCGGACGCCAGGAGCAGGAGCGGCAGCGGGGCGGGGTCGACCTCCCGGTCCCGGAGCAGGTGGTCACGAACGACGACGGCGAATGGCGCCTGTCGTTCCGCGCGCCACTGCCCGTCGAGGGGTGGAACGCCCAGATCTCCCTCATGACCGGGATGGCGGCCGCCGACCTCATGCTCGCCGCCGGGACCGGAATCCTACGCACCATGCCGCCGCCCGCCCCCGCGGACCTCGCCCGGGTGCGACGCACCGCCAAGGCGCTGGGACTGACGTGGCCGCAGGACGGTTCGTATGCCGATCTGATCCGCACGGCCGATCCCCGACAGCCGGCTCATCTGGCGTTCTTGTCGCTCGCCACCACCCTGCTCCGCGGCGCGGGCTACACGACGTTCGCCGGCGCGCCCCCGGAGTTGTCGACCCACTCGGCGGTCGCTGCTCCGTACGCGCACGTGACCGCTCCGTTGCGACGGCTGGTGGACCGGTTCGGGACCGAGATCGCCCTGGCCGCCGTGGCCGGCGAGAACACCCCCGAGTGGGTGACCACCGCCCTGGGCGAGTTGCCCGACCTCATGATGGGGGCCACCCGGGTGTCGCGGTCGCTGGAGCGCGAGTCGATCAACCTGATCGAGGCGGTCCTGCTCGAACCGCGGCTGGGGGATCGATTCGCCGCGGCAGTGGTCGACTCCGACCGTCGATCCGGCTTCACCATCGTCATCCGAGACCCGGGCGTTCGGGCCCGGGCGAAGGGGCAATTGACTGTGGGGACGGCGGCGGACGTCACGTTGGTGACGGCCGATCCGCAGCGACGCACTGTCCTGTTCGACGGCAGCTCGACCCTGGCCGAGACATAGACCCAATCTGTATGGATCAGGTATTGCAATACCTGAATCAATGTTCCTATAATGGGGTCACTGATCCACAGGAGGGAACGTCCGATGAGCATTGCCACCCCGATCGCACCCCCAGCCGGCGGCCTGCAGCGCCCGACCATCGCAGATATCCACACCTTGGCCTCCGTGCGGGATTACCCGTGCGTGTCGGTACTGCTGACCACCAAGCCGCAGGTGCGGATGGACCCGACCGATCGGGCGCGGCTCGACGGACTGCTTCGGACCGTCCATGCACGGTTGACGCAGGAGGGCGTCGCCCATGCCGATGCACTCGTATCCGAACTCGTCCAGTTGGCCGATCGGCTCGCGGAATCGCCCACTGACCGAGGTTTGGCGCTCTTCGCCACCGAACACGTCCTCGAGTACCGGCACTTGCCGCTGGAGGTCGAGGATCGGGTGGTGGTGGACCCCACCTTCGCCACTCGCGACATCGTCGCGTCGGTCCAGGCGAACCCGCCCTATCTGTTGTTACTCCTGGACCCCGACTCCGCGCGACTGTTCCAGACCACCGCCGGCGTGTTGACCGAGGTCCAGGACAACGGGTTCCCGCTCTTGCGCGAGACCGACGACCACCGCACGGGCAGCCGACCCGGGCGACGGCGTGGGGCGCGGCCGGCCCGAGAAGACGCCCGGCGACGGGAACTGACCCGGTCGTTCCTGCGGCGGGCGGATCGGCTGGTCCATCAACAAGTCACGGCTGACCCGCAGCCGGTGGTCGTGATGGCCGCGGATCGGGTGTTGAGCGACTACCTGAACGTCACTCAGCTGTCGGGGCGGATCATCGCCCTCGCTCGCAGCGGTGGCGGCAATCCCAGCGCGCGGCGCCTGGAGCGGATGGTGCGGCCGTTGTTGGCCGAGCATCTTGCCGATCTCGAAGCCGCCGCCCAGGACACCCTCGAGGCGCGCATGCCGGGACGTGAGGTCGTGCATGGTCTGGCGTCGGCGTGGCACGCGGCTGTGTCGGAACGGCCGGAGTTGCTGCTCGTCGAACAGTCCTACGCGATGCCCGCTCGGCTCAGCCCGGACGGCACGATGCTGCTCCCCGCCACCGATCGGGAACATCCGGACGTGATCGACGACGCCATCGACGAACTCGTCGAACTCGTGATCGCGCAGGGTGGGCAGGTGCGCTTCGTACCGGATGGCTCGCTCCGCGACCAGGAGCGGATCGCCCTGAGCGTCCTGATGCCCCGGCGGCGCCATCGTCGGCGCTGATCCGAACGACCCCTCCTGAAGTCGCAGCGACGGTCGGACACCGGGCATCGTCCGGCCGTCGCTGCGATACTCGCTGCGACGACGTGGGAAACGAGGAGTGGGCATGCTGGAAGTCGCGGAAGTCGGTAACACGATCAGCAAGGCGGACTACAAGAGAGCAGTGCCGGATCTTCGGGTCGGTCTGATCAACGCCCAGTACGACCTGCGCAACGCGGACTTCCCCGTGATCATCTGGATCGCCGGTGACGACCGGATCGCTGCCAACCAGATGGTCAACCGGCTCAACGAGTGGATGGACGCCCGGTACGCGGCGACCCGCGTCTTCCTCGACCCCACAGAAGAGGAGAACGAACGGCCCCAGTTGTGGCGTCTGTGGCGCTCCATCCCGGCGAAGGGTCGCTCCGCGATCTTCGTCGGTGGCCTCATGCGGGCGGCATCGCTGCGGGCCGAAGGTGAGATCGGTGAACCCGACTTCAGCAAGTGGCTCAACCACATCTCGAAGATGCAGGAGCAGCTGGTCGCCGACGGTGCCTTGGTTCTGAAGTTCTTCCTGCATACCCCGGCCAAGAAGCAGCGCAAGAAGTTGAAGAAGGCGTCGAACGATCCCGAATCCGGTTGGCAGATCCACTCCCGCGACTGGGCGGCGTTGGACAATCTGGGTCCGGTCCTGCCCATCGCAGAGCGGATCCTGCGTGAGACGAGCGGTCCCGGAGCGCCGTGGACGATCGTCGAAGCGACCGATGATCGCTACCGCGACCTGACGGTGGCGCGCACGATCCTGGCGGCACTCAGCGCCCGACTGGAGGAACACGCCAACCCCGGACCGGCCGTCGCCTCGTCGGTGTTCGGCGAGTTCGACGGTAAGGCGAACGTGCTGTCCGGGGTCGACCTCACCAAGAAGCTCGACAAACCCGACTACCGCAAACAGTTGGCCAAGGAGCAGGCCAAACTGCACCGCCTGGCCATCGAGGCACGCAAGAAGGGAGTCGCATCGGTCCTCGCCTTCGAGGGCTGGGACGCCGGCGGCAAGGGCGGCGTCATCCGACGCGTGACCGGCGCGCTCGAAGCAGGTGACTTCCGGGTGATCCCGGTGGCTGCTCCCACCGAGCAGGAGCGCAAGTACCACTACCTGTGGCGGTTCTGGCGCGACATCCCGCCGGAAGGCAAGTTCGTCATCTTCGATCGCACCTGGTACGGCCGGGTACTGGTCGAACGGGTCGAGGGGTTCGCCCAGCCCGCCGAGTGGCAACGGGCCTATGACGAGATCAACGACTTCGAGGCGCAGTTGGTCGAACGGGGCAACTATGTCGCCAAGTTCTGGATGCACATCTCGCCGGAGGAGCAGTTGGCCCGGTTCGAGGCCCGCGAGGACACTCCCTACAAGCAGCACAAGATCACCGAAGAGGACTACCGCAACCGCGAGAAGTGGGACGAGTACGTCCAGGCGGTGGACCAGATGGTGCTACGCACGACCTCGGACCAGGCCCGATGGCATGTCATTCCGGCGAACAACAAGCTCTATGCCCGCATCGCGGTGCTGAAGGCGATCAACAAGGGCCTGAGCCGCCGCCTGGACAAAGCCTGAAGCGCCCCGCGAAGCAGGGGAACCCCCCAGGGATGAGTAGCCGCGAAGCGGCGTTGCGTCCCGCCCCCCGCGGGGTGAGTAGCCGCGAAGCGGCATTCCCTCCCACCCCCCGCGGGGCGAGTAGCCGCGAAGCGGCGTCGCGTACCCACCCCCCGCGGGGTGAGTAGCCGCGAAGCGGCGTTGCGTCCCACCCCCCGCGGGGTGAGTAGCCGCGAAGCGGCGTATCGAAGCCAAGGGGGAGTTCGGCCCGTACCTCCGATCAGCCCAGCCCGTTGGTCCCGCCGGGCCGATCGCCGTCCCTTTGCGGAGGTGCGCAGTAGGTGTTGCCGCGGAACACGTTCGCCGTCCCGCGGTCGATCACGTTCGGCCCCTTGTTCAGCAGGCACTTGCCGGTCCGTCCGACCCCGATGTACGTGTTCAGCACGTGGTTCGATCGCGTCTTCCCGGTCATCACCACGCCCGGTCCTTCGTTCCCACTGATCAGCTTGTTGACCCTGGCTCCCCGGCGGTAGGCGACCCGGTTGTCGTGCGCTTTCCCGGTCACCTTCAACCCTCCCTTGGCGTTGCCGACCCGGGGGAGTGCTCTGCCCTTGTGCACGCCTTCGATGTTGGATCCGAGGTAGGTGTCGAAGACGGTGTTGTCGTGTGCCTTTCCGCTGATCACCAGGCCCCACCCGCCGTTGCCGGAGAAGGTGTTCTGGCGGATGACCGACTTGTTGTTGCCCCCGATCGTGTTGCCGTGCGCATGACCGGTGATCACCATGCCGTTGCGGCCGTTGGACAACTTTCCGGTGCCGCGCGTGTCCAGACCCACCAAGTTCGGGTTCACGGTGACCCCTGTGGCGTGGCCGGCCAGGACGATCCCGTTCTTGCGGTTCCCGGAGAACACGCAGGTTCGGATAAGTTGATCCCCGCCGGTCGACGTGATCAGGATCCCGTTCTTCCGATTCGGCGCCGCGCCCTTGAACGCGAGGAGCCCGCCGAAAGTGTTGAACGTCGTGTAGCCGGATGCCGTGTCAGTGAGGGCGATTCCGTTGCCCTTGTTGGCGGCCGTCACATTCCCCAGGGGGATCACGCCGCCGTCCTGGATGTCGGTGGAATCACCCGAGATCAGGATGCCGTTCCCGCCGTTTCCCAGAAGCGCGGTGTTGTTGGCTCCCACACCGAAGAAGTTGGCCTGGATCGTGGTGTGGTCGGAGTTGCGGACCTCGAGGCCATCTCCCCGGTTCGCTGCCATGATGTTGTAGTAGACGAACGGGTTGTTCTTGACTCGGCACCCCTGCACCACCGTGCGATTCGAGTTCAGGACCAGGATCCCGTCCTTGTGGTTCCCCAGCGCGGCGTTGCCATCGGCCGTCGTGCCCACGAAGTTGCCGTTCAGGACATTGCGATCGGACTTTCCCGTGATCGCGATCCCGTTGCCCTTGTTGCCTGATGACTGGTTGCCCATCGGGGGGACGATGAAGACCGGGGTGACGGACCCCTCCGATCCGGTGGGGTTGTTCTGTTGGCCGGTGGACGAGTCGGTGTAGGCGCGACCGCCGATGGTGTTGCGCTTGGATCCGTCCGCCACCGTGAGTCCATCGCCGCCGTTGGGGACGGCGGTGTCGCCAAGCGGGTCGGTGCCGAAGCGATTCGCTCGGATCGTATTGTTGGACGATCCGGTGAGTCGCAGTCCGCTTCCGGAGTTGCCGGAGAACACGTTGCTCACCACACCTGACTCGAGGGTGGGGTTGTCGCCGATGCGGTTTCCGCTGCTTCCCTTGGTCAACTCCATCCCGTCGCCTCCGTTGCCGGCGCGGGTGCCTGCCGGGGTCAGGCCGATGTAGTTGTGGGTGACCGTCATATCGCTGGCGGCAATGCGAACGCCGTCGCCCGAGGCGCGAGTTATCGAGAGCCGGTGCAGGCGCGATCCCGACGCGGCGGCGGTGAAGACCAGGCCCCGATTGCCATTGTTGTCGATCTCGATGAACGGAGCTGCGGCAGCACCGGTCGCCGCCAGGGTCTCGGGTGTTCCGTCGATGTCGACGGGATGGGTGATGGTCGGTAGCGGCGACTCCAACGTGATGCGCCCCACGACTCCGAAGACGATCCGGAAGTCCGATGGCGCATTGTTGGCGTCGATGATGGCCTGCCGCAGCGAGCCGGGCCCCGCATCCGCCTTGGTCGACACGACTGCGATGTCGGACAGTTGGGCGGTTGCCGGGGGCAGGGCCGCCAGGCCCAGCAGCACCATGCTGCCGGTGGTCCCAGCGGTCAGCAGTCCGAACAGGCGAGAGGGAGAACGCATGATCACGACGGTAGTCATCAGAGTCATCTCCGTCCCGCTGGCCGCGAAATGCCCGGATTGCGGTGGACACTTGCCGGGCAGCAGCGAGAGGATCACGCGTGCGCATGAAGGCGATGGCTGCGGTGCTTGTGGTGCTGATCGTTCCCCTGGCGGGCTGTTCCGGGCCACGCAGCGAGGCCGAGGCATCCGCGTCGGCGTCCCCCTCTGCCTCTGCAGCGGTCATGAATGTCGACTACGGCGTCGACGAGATCAACGTGGCGGTGGGGCAGAGCATCAACTTCCAGACCCCAGGCGATGTCCGGTGGAATGCCGACAGCAGCGACGAGCAGATCGTGACGGTGATCGTCCCCGACGATGACGTGTTCACGCCGGATACTCCCGGCGGCGTTGCGAAGGCCCCCGGCCAGGCGACGGTCACGATGACGCTGCCGACCGGCGGGACGCCCTGGTCGGTGCTCGTGCGGGTGATTGGGCCCAGCCCATCGCCGTGATGCCCTGACCGGCACCAATCCGCGGGCTTCGCGCCAACTGTCGTCGTTTCCGTCGTTTACGCGTCCAGCCGCTGCCGGGAACCGACGCTATCGATAATAGCTGGGAGTGTCGGTTCAGCGGGCTCCCGTGGCGACGTAGGCAAGGACTTCGTCGCGCGACATGTCGGCCAGACCACAGCGAGCCAGCGTCCGGGAATCCTCCGCGAAGTCCCGGCCCAGGAGAGCGGAAGTAAGCGCGATCACCGACCGCATCAGGGTGGTGTTCGCGCCGACCAGTTCGCCCAGCTGGGAGTAGATGGTCAACCCGATCGGAACATCCTCGGTGAGGTAGCGACTGTCGATCTCGGTCGGGCCCTTGATTCCGTGCAGCGACGCCACGCCGCGGATGACCGACCAGAAGGTGTCGCCGGTGGGTCCGTAGCCGACGGCCGGGTAGGTGTCCTTGAGGCTCATCACCTCGACTCCGAAAGCCCGGCCGATGGCCACCCGCTCTTCGTCGATCGCCTCGATGGCCTGACAGACGTGCGGAGTCATTCCTTCTTCGTAGTAGTAGAAGTCGCCATGGCTGTACTCGATGCGGCTGGCTGACATGACCACCCCCAGGCAGTGCAGGGTCGGGTTGGGGTTGTTGAGCCCGGCTTGAAGGACGTTGTCCATGTGCTGGATCCCCGGGTACAGATCATCGAGCACCGGGAACACCCGCGAGCCCCGGTCGGCGGGGAAGACACCCGCGGCCACGATCGAGCGCCGTCCGAAGACGGTGATCTCGGTCGGACCGCTGATCCGAACGGCGTAGGGGAGCGCAGCGAACTCACCGACGGCGATGTCGGGGAGGGAATCCCGTTCGCGCAGGTAGTTGACGAATTCCAGGGATCCCAGCGATCCGGGCATCAACATGACGTTCATTCCGTCCCGCAGGACGGGCGCCAGACGTTCCGCGTAGCTCTGGTGATGCATGGTGGGCACGATGGCGATGATCACGTCTGCTCCGGCCACCGCCGTCGCGATGTCCGTGGCCACCCGGACGGGCGCGATGCCGATCATCACGCCGCGGGCGCGGATCCGGCCGGCCTCGGCGATCGCCCGGACTCCGTCAGCGAACTCCGGGATCTCGTACAGCGTGACCTCGTGGCCGGCGGCGCCGAACTCGAACGCCGCGGCGCGCGCCCCGTTGCCGCCGCCAAGGATCGTGACTCGTCGCTGTTGCATGTGTGCCTCCGCACCCAGTCAACCGTGCCGACGCGATGCCTGCGCACCGCATCACGCATTCGAGTGCAGAGTCCCGCGCAAGCCGGCGGATGGAGTGAGGGGGGCGAGTCGGTCTGTAAGCCGGATTCTGTGGTCGGTTTGCGCCGACCGGCGACCATCCATCTGCGACCGGTGTTACCACCGGCCTGGTGCGGCCTACCCGCGGACTCGAGCGGGCAGCTCTCGAACGTCCGCGCAGGTCGGTCCGTGGACCGGCCCTCTTGGCCTTGCTCCGGGTGGGGTTTGCCGAGCCGACCGGGTCACCCCGGCCGCTGGTGGTCTCTTACACCACCGTTTCACCCTTACCGCCCGAAGGCGGCGGTCTGTTTTCTGTGGCACTGTCCCGCGGGTCACCCCGGGTGGCTGTTGGCCACCACCCTGCCCTGTGGAGTC
>WBZT01000456.1_pt1 | contig 33054 bp, 28 predicted proteins | sample 5204241 | NCBI WGS metagenome assembly WBZT01 (sample SAMN12344358, study PRJNA552823) | activated sludge metagenome | biome: Activated sludge suspended growth; feature: Nitrification reactor; material: Wastewater; isolation source: activated sludge from nitrification reactor of wastewater... | reverse complement strand
GCGCAGCTTTGCCCTGAACCTGTTGCGCTTCAACGGCGTCACCCAGATCAGCCTGGGCCTATACGACAATGCCCTCAACTTCGACCGACTGCTGGCCTACCAAGGACTCTAGCGTTGAACAGCCCTGGAAAATCGGCGACGATCGGGCTGAAATAAAGAAAAAAAGGATTGCTAACCTTGTCGGTTAATCGCCAGATCGTCGAACCAGATTTCACCCTGGACCTCGAAATCCAGTTCCGCTCGGCCCTCCAGTTCCAATCGCAGCCATTGCACCGGACAATCCGCCGCCGGCACCGTGAACTCCTGGGTGAAAAGTCGCCAGTCGTCGGAGCCGATGAAAGATGGGCTTTCCACCAGTAACTGGCCGTCCGACTCGCCACAGCGCACCGTCCAACGCAGACCTCGTTCCGCCCGCAAGCTATCTGGGCGCACTCGTCCCTGCAAGCGGTAATGGCCCGGTTCCAAATACAGCGGTTGCCGGACATGCTGGAAATGTACCCGCTGACCATTGAAGACCACATGCAGAGCCTTGCCGCCACGGGTGCCATAAGTCTCAGCGATCTCGACCGATGCCCCACGCGGCGCCGAGATGCGCCAGTCGAAACCCAGCCCGGTGACCGGCAACTCGAAACCACCGTTGTATATGTTACCCAAGCCCTGTTGCTGATGCTCGTCCAACCCGCTCAACCAAGCCAGATAGGTCTCCAACCAATGCCCTTCCCGCCACAACCGTTCCAGATAAACCTGCTGTTCAGCGGCTCCGGGTAACCTTCCATCCCGCTCGCGATTTCGATACAGAAAGGCCACCGCCTCCAGCCGCGCCGCCTTAGCCGCGACATAGGCGAAAAATTGGTCCCACCATTGCGGTGGATCAGCCAACAACGATCGCAACAACGGTCGAGCCTCGGCGTTTTCGACCCAGCGCAGCAGCAGCGGATACAACTGATCGGCGGCTCCCGGCCGGTTCTGCAGTAACATGTCCCAACGTGCCAGCGCCCGATCCGGTCGGCCCTCAGCCAACCAGAATGCCGCTGAGCGGGCCAGCACCGGTGTACGCATCGGCCCCAATGCATCGGCTATCTCCGCCAGTGCGATCGCAACCGACGGCTGGCCGAGGCCCGCTTGCAATTCGGCCAGCACCAGAAAGACCAGCGCGTCTGTGGGATTAGCCCAGGCCGCCGCCTGGTACAGCCGCATGGCGGCAGCCGGATCGCGTCCGGCCAGTGCCAAACCATGCCGGTACAGTGCCACTGATTGGTCACTACGCCAGCGCAGCGCACCAGCATCGGCCTCGGGCGTATCCCGGCCAACGTAGTACTCGGCCAGACCAGTCACCAGTATCCGCCAGGCCAGTATCACACTCAGCACGGTCAAACCCACCGCCCCGATTAGTTTGTTGATCGTTACCGCCATGTTTGTGGGTTCTGAGGTTTCCACTCGAATCAATGTCTCGGCCAATCGTAGTCGATGACCACAATGGATAGCCGCCCGTCCCGCTTGCGCACTTCAAAGCGGATTGTGCCCGCCAACTGGATCGAACTGCCATTGTCGCGCTGCCGCAACCATACTTCGTAGCGGCCAACGGCGCTGGCGAAGCCGTCGCCACGCGTCCAGCGCAGATCCCGCAACAGCATCCGCCGGACCAAGTGCGTGTCGAATAGCGTACCGTAATCCCGGCGGATGCCATCGCGACTGCTTCCATTCTTACCGCGGGCGTCGGCCGAGAACAGCGCCATCAAACTATCCAGATCGCCGCGCCGATAAGCGTTTGTGTAGCGCTCGATCAATCCGTCCAGTTCTTCGATGACCAACATCTCGGCAGGTGTGGCGCCGACCCGCCGTGATTCGCTCGCTAGCTCCGTCAGCTGGCCCGTCGGTGGATCGGGTCGCGCCTGCCGTGCCGGCGCCGAGCCCGCCCGATCCAACCGGCTTCGCTCAAGCTGTTCCCGCTCGACCCGCAAGGCTTCGGCCATCTGCTCAGCTTTAGTCTGTTCGGCCTTCAACTGCTTCAGCTTTGCCTGTTCGATCGCCAACCGTTCGTCCCGCGCTCGCTCCGCCTGAAGCTGTTCGGCCTTCAATTGCTCCAGCTTCGTCTGTTCGACCGCCAGTCGTTCGCTCCAGGTCCGTTCGGCACGCAGCTGCTCGGCGCGCAACTGCTCTTCCAGTCGGGTACGCTCCGCATGAATCTGCTCCAGCAATGCCACATCGGTGGCCAGCCGCTCCCGGTGAGCCTGTTCCAGCCTTTCTTGGGCAGCGCGGCTTTCGCTGGCCTGTCGACGGGCTTGGCGCTCGCGCTGCCCCAGCGCCTGCCAATCCGGTGCGACCAGCAGCGCAGTGATGGCGCTGCGATCGGCAGGATCGGCGAGCGACGTCTCGGGATCAAGTTTAATTCCGGGCGTGGGATGAGCGAGCACGACAACGCGCGGTCTGGTTTCATAAACGCCCCAGACTGCCAGCACCGCTGCTAAGGCGAACCCACCTAACACCAAAGCGGGTATCCAACGGCGCGGCGCGAGGTTTCGGACGCGAAAAAAAATAGCTTTGCGCGGATGCGGAGCGTGAACCGGCCTTGTGGGGAAGGAAACGGTTGAGTCGACGGCGACCGGGATGGCAACCTGTAACGGCGATGGTGACCTGCCGGCATCGTAAACCGCGTGGGGCTGCGTGCGCGATAGCACAGTCCATGCCTCGTTGACCCGGCTGGCAAAGTGATCGGTCCAGCTCTCACCGCCGGCACGGTCTGGGTGAAACAACCGTATCAGCAACCGGTGGTGTTCCTTGATTTGTTCGACCGTCGCGCCGGGCTCAAGCCCCAGCACCCGGTAATGGCTGGCACCACGGGCGAAGCAAAGTTGCTGGACCAGAAACCGGGCGGCGTCCCGCAGTTCGTCGGCCTTGGATCCAGTCTGACGGATGGCGTCCCCCAACGTCTCCGGCGAACCGTTGGCCAGCCACAGCAACCGGTTCATGTCCCGCGGCAACGGCACGGCAAGACTCATTCGGTTTTGATACGCCAAGGGGGTGCGGTAGCAAGCCAGCGCTAGCTCGAAGATATCGAGACCGGGATCGGTCACGCCGTACGCCTCACGCTTCGGCCTTCATCCCCTCGACGGGCAGCTTTTTGGTATCGGGCGTGGTCTCTCCGTAGTAACCGGTGTGGTAGTAGTAGTAATAACTACGGTAATACCCATAGGCACCGGGTCGGGCCTCCAGCTTGGTCAGGATGGTGCCCAACACATGCACCTGCGCCCCGCGCAGCCGTTTGAAAGCACCCTGCACGTAACCGCGCGGCGTGCTGCCCATTTCCACGGCCAGCAAGGTGCCTTCGCAAAGGTTGCCGACGATCAGCCCGTCGGCCAATCCCAGCACCGGCGGACTGTCCAGCACGACCTGGTCGAATTTCTCGGCGGCCAGCGTCAGCAACTCCACCATCCGGCCGGACGATAACAGATCGGCGGGATTGGGCGGCAGTGGCCCGGACGGGATGACAAACAGATTGGCAATAAACGTGGGCTGGGTAATATCGGCTGGATGCACCTCGCCACCAGCCAGATAGTTGGTCAACCCGGTTTGGTTGTCGAGTCGCAATGCCCGGTGGAGCGAGGGCTTGCGCAGATCAGCCTCGATCAGCAACGTCCGCTTGCCCGCCTGGGCGAACTGGATAGCCAAGCTCAGCGAAGTGGTGGTCTTGCCCTCGCTGGGCATGGCGCTAGTCACGGCCAGCAGCCGGGGCACCCCGCTAGCGGTGGAAAATTGCAGAGCGGTACGCACTGAGCGGTAGGCTTCGGCGAAGGCCGAACGCGGGTCGTCGTGGCCGACCAGAGCGATGGCACGATCGTCGCCACGCTCCAGCTTGAGCATCGGGATCATGCCCAGCACCGGCTGGCTCAGCAGCTTTTCCAAATCCTCGGGTTTGCGGAAAGTATCGTCAAGATGTTCGAACAGGAAGGCCAAGCCGATTCCACCCAGTAGGCCCAGCACCAGCGCTAGCGTGGTGTTCAGGCGCAGATTGGGCTTATAGGGGAAACTTGGCGCCTTGGCTTCGTCCACGATCGAGATATTGTTGGTGCCGACGCCGGCCGCCACTCCGACTTCCTTGAAGCGCTGTAGCAGGCCGTCATAGAGTTGGCGGTTGGTATCCACTTCGCGGCGCAGAATATTGAACTGGATGCTGCGGTCCTGTTGCGTCAGCACCTCCTGTTTGAGGCGGTCGAGGTTAGTGCGCAGCAACGCTTCCTCGGCCTTGGCCGCCTCGTAGCTGGCGGTGATCGCCGCCCGGATGTTGCCGATCTCCTGGCCGATCATGCTGTCGACCTGGCTGATCTGGTTGCGCAGTTGCACCATGGTCGGATAAGCTGGCTTATAGATACTGAGGTTGTCCTGGTACTGAGCCTCCAATTTGGCCTTGCTCTGCTTGAGATCCTGAATGATCTTGCTGTCCAGCACCTGACTCAGCCCCTGGCCGCGGGTACCCAGCATCTGCCGATACATGGCCTCGGCGGCGACCCGTCGCTTTTCCGCCTCACCCAGAGCGGCATTGGTGGCCTCCAGGTTCTGGCCGACGATGCTTCCCTTGTCGCCAACGGTGAAGATCTGTTCTTGGCGGGAAAATTCGACCAGCCCGCGTTCGGACTCCTCCAGTTTGACCTTGACCTGTTGTAGCCGCTCCTGCAGAAATTTGCGGGCGTAAGTGGTCGCGTCGAAGCGCCGCTCCAAATTCAGGCTGATATAACTCTTGGCCAGCGTATTGAGAATAGTAGCCGCTTGCTTGGGATCGGGACTGTCGTAGTGCAGTCTGACCAGCCGTGAATTGCGCACCGGCTCGACGGTCAAACCACCCAGGAACCCGCTGATAAGCCCTTCGATTCGCGCGTCTGCCGAGGGCGGTTCCGATTTCTCGTCGTCGGTTTTCGGCAGCCAAGCAGTCAACCATTGCTTGAACTGGGCCAACGACGAGGGTGGTGGTGGTGGAAGATCGGCTAGTCCCAACTGATTGATAACACGCTGCGCCAAACTACGGCTCTTCAGCAGTTCATACTGGGTTTGGTAATAATCCTGGGCCTGCCATCCTCCCGTCTCACCCGGCGATACTTCCCCCACCTGCATGATCTTGATATCTTCAAGGTCGATCTGCAGAGTCAGGTCAGCGCGATAGATCGGCGTCTTCAGGTAAGTGGCAGTCACCACAGCGGTCACCACAATCAAGGTGAAGATGAGGATGGTCCAACGCCGTTTCAGGATGACCTGCCACAACTCGCGGAGGTTGAGAGCGTCCTCTTCCGACTCTTCCTCGAACAGCGGTTGTTCACGCGGTCGGGCCAGCATGGGAACACCATTTTGACGCTCCGCCAAGACCCGGCCGGGCGATGGCGAGTTGGAGTCGGGAAGTTGAGGCAATTCAGGAATATTCATTAATCGATATTACCAATCACGAAATACAAGTCAGAACCCGGAAAGCACTCGGAACGGCAGAATAAATTCCATAATTTCCTTGACGGTGGCCTTAACTCCCGATATCTCGACATGGACAACGTCCTCACCCAGTATCTCGGGGTCTGGCGCTTGACCTTCGTGGACCGCTTCTAAATCGTATTGCAGCATTTTGCGTGTGCCGTCCGGTTCGGGGCGCAACACCATGGCCATGCCGGAAGCCACGCTAGTCGTACCGCCGGCGCTGGCTACTACCTGCATTAGAGTGGTTCTCCCTTTGAGCGGATACACACCTGGGGTCTTGACCGCACCCACCACCGCAGTCCGCTGGCTGGTAAATTCCTCGATGAAAATGGTGACCTGGGGATTTTGCAGATAGTCCTTAGCCAGCCGGGCGGCGATATCGGTCGCCAGTTGCTCACCGGTCAGCCCCTCCGCCTGCACCAAACCGACCAGCGGCAAGGCGATCTGACCCCGGGAATTGACCCGAACCGAGCGGTTTAGACTCTCGACACCGAACACCTCGATTTTCAGCAAATCCTGCGGGCCAATCAGGTAATCGCTCGGAGCCTCGACCGGTGCTGAGGGCGCCGGCGTCATGGGAGCGCCCGCAACCGTTGCCGGCATTGCGGATGGTTGGTCCGGGACAGCACTAGGCGACGCGACGGGCGTGGAAACCGATGTGGTGACTGGATCGGTGGCCGGCGGCGGGCTGGCGCACCCGATAATACCTAGCGAAACCACCCAGAGCATCATTATGCCCGCAAACACTCTATTAACCCACACGCCCATACACCCCCGATGAGTTGATGAGTTATTGTCGATCTGCATCTGTTCGGCGTTGACCCTTCCATTTGCCTAGCATCGCCATAAACGATTTCATCCATGATACACTAGAAACTGAATCGAGCAGCTTTGGCATTCGATCCGGCTCAATGTTGTCCAGTATACCTTTAGGACGCGTCCGAACCAGATGCACCGCCTCCTCCTTGCTCAACCAACGCTCCGCCGCGCGCTGCCCCTCCGCTAATAATGGTGGCCGCCGTTTCGCACTGTGGGAATCGGTGGCCAGAATGTGAACCCAACCTTCATCCAGGAGTCGCTCACCCCAATATTGCGCCGTGGGGCCAAACCGGCCAGTCAGGCTACCGGAGGTGACTTGCAGCCAGGCACCCTTGCGTACCAGTTCCACGAAGGTCCCGTAATGGTCTTCGATCCAGCTCAAGCGCTCGGGGTGGGTAATCACCGGCACGTAGCCAGCAACCAACAGATTGAATACGATTTCCCCCAGGCGCGGCGGCGCCACGTGGTGCGGCGGCTCCAGCAAAAAATAGCGGCTGCCGTGCAGCGACGGTACCCGACCGGAGCGCAGACCGTCCTCCAAATCCCGCGCAATATGAGTATCGGCACCGTAGGTAAGTTGCAGCGGAATGTCGGCTTCGACCAACCGGCGCTGGAGTTCCGCTACTGCTTGACGGATGGCCGGACCGTTGTTCTCGTACAAGCCAGGATAGATATGCGGGGTGCAGGCGATGACTTCGATGCCATCGGCAACGGCGATGCGAGCCATGGCCAAGGAGGTTTCCAAATCCGGCGCTCCATCGTCGATTCCCGGAAGCAGATGACAGTGCAAGTCGATCATAGCGGTGTCGGTTAAGGCTCAAGATTGAGTTTATTGGATTACGACACTGTCATTAAATGGATAATCGTCGCGGGAATCAAGACATAGCGACCCAATTCGGGCCATGAAATCACAGAGAGTCGAGCCAGATCCCCTCGCCGCTGGCGTGGCCCTCCTCCCTTGCGAAAGGGGGATTAGGGGAGATTCCGTTCACAAGTCGATCCACAAGCAACAGACAATCAGGTGGATGCCGCTACACGCTCCAGGACGGCAAGCATTTCCCGCGCCCGCGCGGTTCGGTCGTATCGAGAAGTGGCTTTCAGACTCTGCGCTTTCATCTGCCTGTAAAGCGAATGGTCTCGCTCCAGACGGAGCAGCCCTTCACACAACGCATCGACGTTCTCCGGTTCGAACACCAGCCCCACACCTTCGCGCTCCACAATATCGGCCGACTCACCCGCCACACCGTGCAGCACCGGAATGCCCATACCCATGCACTCGAACAATTTGGATGGAATGACCTTGGTGAACTCGTTTCTTTTCTTTAAATGAATGATAGAGACATCCAGCAGTGACCAGTAGCGCGGCACGTCTGCCTTAGGCACCGTGTCCAGGAACACCACGTTGTCTAACCCCATTCGATCAGCGGTCTCTTTTAAAGCTTGCTTGCGAGCGCCATCCCCGAGCAACACAAACCGCACGTTCGCGCCCTCCGGTAACTCCTTGACCCGATAAGCTGTTTCCAGGATCGTCTCCAGCGCATGGGCCATGCCGTGCGTACCGATATAGCCGAGAACAAACTTTCCGGCCAGCCCGAAGCGTTCGGCCAATTCCGGATCGCGCGCAAGCGGATGGAAACGACTGAGATCGACTCCATTGAGCACCACGGTGATCTTGCTCGGGTCAATACCGCGCGAGACCAAGTTGCGGCGGAAGGATTCCGTCACCGCGACCACAGCCGCCGCCCGACGATAGAGAAACAGTTCCAGGCGTTCCAGTAGCCGCAAAATCGCCGAGTCTTTCATCGCCCCCACGGTCTTGATCGACTCCGGCCAGAGATCGCGCAGTTCGAACACGAACGGTCGCCAGCGAAATACCGATAACATCCAAGCAGCACAGTTGGTAAAGAACTGCGGCGAAGTGCCGACGATCACGTCGGGCCGGCGCTGGATCAGGCCGGCCAGAAAACCAGTCACCATGAACGACAAGTAATCTAGCGTGCGCCTAGCGAAACCTTCGTTGGCGGTGATATACGTCCAAACCCGGACAACCTGGATGCCTTCAATCGTCTCGCGTTGCCACAACCGGTTGCGGTATCCGGTAAAAACTTTTCCCTTGGGAAAGTTAGGCGCGCCAGTGATCACGGTGACCCGATGTCCGACCCTCACCCATTCGCGACAATGTTCGAAGGTGCGCGAAGCGGGAGCGTTGACTTCGGGCGGGAAATTGTCGGTCAGAAAGAGGATATGCATGGTTCTTTTTCAAGGTGCTGAAGGACGCCGAGACATTTCACCATCGAATCGAGAAGTATGCTTCGGGTCCGTTGAACGGGATTTCCAAACAGACGTTCGGCTCGCTTGTTCCGAAACGGGGATGCCAAGTCGTCGTTGCCACCCGCGCCGCGCCAGAGGCCAGGTGGAATGCTAGCGCGGTGCGATCAGGGAGTTGGAGGGTACCGCCTTGGCGGTCGGGATTCAGCTCGACCCGAACCGTCGGATGGAAGTAATAGCGGGCGACGGCGTGGCGGCAACCACCGCCGATGCGGTCGTGGATGCTCAGACCAGCAACGCCAATTTGCCAACGCCGGAAGTGCAGCGGCCGGCCGGGCAGACGCCGGTAACCGTCGTGGCCGCATTCGATCCACGCCCCAGCCCCCTCTTCGCCCCAGCGCAAGCCAAACGGCCGGGCGCGTCGCGCAACTCGGAAGCCACCCCAAACTTCCGAGGAGTTCTGGCCGTTCACCACTACGGTGTTATGCGTCGCCGTGCCGCGCTGGCGCTGGCGCTCCGGGCCAGCTCCATAACAGGACGTGCCGGAGTTGACGACGACTCGCTGGCCAAACAGGGAAAGTTCGAAGCTGAGCGTGTCGGCGTGAGCATGGCCGGGCAGGTAATCGGGGCCAATCATGCCGACATCAGCCAGCAGCACTGCCGGTCCGGTCTGGAACCGGGCGTAGCCGCTATCCGGAAGCAGAGTGAAGCGCTGGGGCGCCGTGCTCCCCTCGGCATCGGAGAGAACAGCGGCGGGCGCGGATATTTCCAGCCGCCGGGCGTAATCGGCCAACTTCGCCAAAGTCGGGGCGATGCCGAGGGCGGCATCGTTGAAGAAGGCGAGATCACCGTCGGGGTGAGTCATCGCTTGCAGCCAGTCCAACATGCGCGAGACGGTGTCGCGCCACCGAGCGGTTTGAGATGCCCCGATCCGCTCCGAATAAACCCGCGTCAGATTCAGCAGATCCAGCACATCCTTGAGGAGAATGGCGTGGTACATGGGGCTGCGCTCGAAATGACCGCCGTCGGGAAGGATCTGTTCCGGCAACTGGTGGTCGAGAATACGAAGACCGACGGTCAGCCAGCGCTCGGCTTCGGGGTCGTCGAAGAACAGGCCGGCGTAAACCAGGGCTTTGGCATTCGCAAACAGATGGTTACCCAGCAGATGCCATTCCAGCCGCCTGGCCAGATGACGCGCCTGTACGGCCAGGCTGTGCATCCAACTCAGTTGCGGTGGATGACCAGCCAATATCCATTGGATCCAGTTGACGATGCGTAGCGACAGCGGGTAAGGCTCCCAGCCGTTGCCGCAACCAGGCGGATTGTCAGCAATCCAGCGAGCGATCAGGACGCGATGCCACTCCTGGCGCTCTCCCGCCCCTTCGGCGTTGAGGTCGTCGAAGTAATGCAGATTATACAACCAGAGCTTGTCCCAACCGGAGTGATTCCAATCGCCAGGACCAGCGAGGATGCGGGTCTGATTGAGGAAGCGAAAAGTGGCTGGACCCAGCAGGCGCGGTTCGCCGGCTGGTGGTGCGATCCAGGGGCCGGCGGCGGCGCGCAACGGCGGAGCTGACCGGCAATCGGGACGCGGTCGGTACAACCGGAACCACAGCCGACCGTAAACTTGTACTGGGCGCAGGTGGCGCAGGGTGTGGAAATAGCGAGCAAACGGAGTCAATCGCAGAGCAGCTTCTCCAGCGCCGCGACGATGCGCTCGGCCGTTTTGCCATCCCAGAGGTCGGGGATCGCGCCTTTTTTCCATTGTCCCGCCATGACTCGGGCCAGTGCAGGCGCCAAATTGGTGGGATCGGTGCCGATGAGTTCGTTGGTGCCGACTGTCACGGTCTCGGGCCGTTCGGTGGTGTCGCGCAAGGTCAAGCAGGGAACACCTAGCACCGTGGTTTCCTCGGTGATGCCGCCAGAATCGGTGACCACCGCCTTGGCGTGGCGCACCAAGTAATTGAATTCCAGATAAGGCTGCGGCTCCACCAGATGCAAGCTGGCCGGCAAGTCGGTCAATTCGCGCAACGTCTTGGCGGTGCGCGGATGCACCGGGAAAATCACCGGCCAGCAGTCCGTACCGGCGGCGACCGCGTCCAGCAATCGGGCGAAGGTTTCAGCCTCATCCACGTTGCCGGGCCGATGCAGGGTCATCACGAAATAACCACCCGCCTCGAGGCCCAACTCGTCCCAGAACGGCGGCGGGCGCAACCGCTCCAGGTTGGCCAGCAGCGTGTCGATCATGGTGTTGCCGACGAAGAAGATCCGTTCGTCGCCGACCCCGGCGTGGCGCAGGTTCGCGTTGGCGAACTCGCTGGTAGTGAAAAACCAGTTGGTGATGGCATCGGTGACCATCCGGTTGATCTCTTCCGGCATGGTCCAGTCGCCCGAACGGATGCCGCCCTCCACATGCGCCACTGGAACGCAAAGCTTCTGGGCGGCGATGGCGCAGGCCAGGGTCGAAGTCACGTCCCCAACCACCAGGCATAGATCGGTCCGTGCCTCCAGCAACAGGCGCTCGTAACGGACCATGATCGCGGCGGTCTGCTCGGCCTGAGTGCCGGAGCCGGCCTCCAGGTTGACGTCGGGTTCGGGAATGCCGAGCTGGGTAAAAAAATCGCCCGACAGCCGAGTGTCGTAGTGCTGGCCGGTATGCACCAGGCGATAGCGCAAGGGGCCACCCGTCGCCCGCCGTGCCTCCAGCGCCCGGATGATCGGTGCGATCTTCATGAAGTTGGGGCGCGCCCCGGCGATGAGGTCGATCAGCATTCAATGTTCTCCGGCGGAGCCAGCCAACTCGATCGTGATCCGGCTAACTTCCAAAATTTCTTCCAGCGAAATCGGCGCCGGGCCGCCTTGCTCGATGGCACGCACGAAAGCCGCCGCGCAGGCTCGTTGCCCTTTGTCCTGCCGCCACAGGTTCAGTTTTTTGAACCCCGGCCAACCGTAACCGGCCAGCTTGCGAAAGTTGTCGAGTTGCAATACCCGGCCGGCGGCGAACACCTCCAATCGTTCTTTGGGAAACGCCTTGGCGCCGTTGGCGAAGTAATGTACGGTCCCGATGGAGCCATCGGCAAACCGCAGGCTGATGGACACGGTATCGCCGGTGGCGGAATCCAAGTCCAGGCGCCGCCAAGCCGCAATCGGTGCGCCGGCCAGAAAGCGTAGCAGGTCGATGAAGTGGCAGGCCTCGCCGACGATCCGGCCGCCACCGACGGCGCGATCCTGGGTCCAGTGTTCGGGGGGAATCGCGCCGGCGTTGACGGTCATCACCAAGGCTTTCGGCCCTTGCGCGCCGGCCAGCAGCGCCTTGATCTTTTGCACCTGCGGGGCGAAGCGGCGATTGAAACCCACCATCAGGAGAGCCGAAGCAGGGGGCGGGGAGCGCGAGGGCAGGGAACTCCCCTCTCCCGACAGGAGAGGGGTTTGGGGTGAGGGTGTTTGTCCCGCTCTCCCCCCTTGTGAGAGCGGAGGCGAGGGGTCAAACGCCGCCTCGATTTCCGCCAGATCCTCCAGCGTCAGGCACAGCGGCTTTTCGACGAAGACGTGTTTGCCTGCGGCCAGCGCCCGCAAGACCAGTCCGGCGTGACTGTCGTGGCGGGTGGTGATGACCACCGCCCGGGTGTCGGCATCGGCCAGGATCGACGCGGTATCGGTCGTGGTGGCAGCGAAACCGAACTTGCGGCCCGCGTGCAGGCCGCTGACCCCGCCGTTGGAAGCGACCGTTTGCAGCCGCGCGCGCGCCGCCTTGAAGGCGGGAATCAACACCGCCGTGGCGTAATTGCCGGCGCCGATAAAACTGACCGACACGCTGCTCCCCTCCTCTTGGGAGAAAGGTTGGGGATGGGTCCCTGGAGGCGACAGCGCCACCGTCCGCTGCCGCAGCGCCGTTTCCGGTTGTTCCGTGGCGGTTGGGTAGTGCAGCAAAATCCCCAGCGATGGTCCCGCGCCGCCCACCAGCGCGTAAGCCCGCTCCGCCTCGGCCATTGCGAACCGGTGCGAGATTAAAGGCTTCACATCAAGCCGATTCTCGGCCATCAGGTCCAGCACGGCTTCGAAGTTGCGCTGCTCGGTCCAGCGCACAAACCCCACCGGATAGTCTTGGCCTTTCTCTTCGTAATTTGGATCATAGCGCCCCGGCCCGTAGGAACAGGACACCTGGAAGGTCAGTTCCTTTTCGTAGAAGTCGGCGCGCGACAGCTCCAGCCCCGTGACGCCGACCAACACGATCCGGCCGCGTTTGCGGCACATCCGCGCGGCCTGGTGGACGGGCTCGTTGCTCCGGGTCGAGGCGGTGATCAGGACCGCGTCCACCCCGCGCCCACGCGAGAACGCCTGAGCCGCCGCCAACGGGTCCTGGCCGGCGGCCAGATCGACGGTCTCGGCCCCGAAACGCCGCGCCAGCGCCAGTTTCTCGGCATCGAAATCCAGCCCCAGCACCCGGCAGCCCTGGGCGCGCAGCAGTTGTACCGCCAGCAAGCCGATCAGGCCCAGGCCGGTCACCACCATGGTTTCGCCCAAGGTCGGATCGATTAGGCGGATACCTTGCAGGGCGATCGCACCGAGCACGGTGCAGGCGGCTTCCTCGTCCGACACGGCATCGGGCACCTTGGCGCAGAGGTTGACCGGGACGCCGACCGCTTCGGCGTGCTTGCCGTTGCTGACCACCCGGTCGCCAGTGGCAAATCCGGCGACGCCTGGACCGGCTTCCAGCACTGTACCGACGTTGCAGTAGCCCAGCGGCAATGGCTGGTCGAGCTTATTGAACACTGCCTCAACCGTGGGCAATAACCCGTCGGTTTTGATCTTGTCCAGCACCATCCGCACTTTGTCGGGCTGCTGGCGGGCCTTGTCGATCCAGCCGGCCTTACCGAATTCGACCAGCATCCGTTCGGTGCCAGCGGAAACCAGAGTGTGAGTGGAACGAATCAGCAGTTGGCCGCGCTGGACGGCGGGACAGGGTACGTCGGCAATTTCGGTGGCACCGGTCTTGAGGGATTGGAGGATTTGTTTCATTGGGTTAGTCAGCTCCAGCTCCAGCAGATAGGCGGGTGGCGCGAACAGTTCATCACGGTAGAAGCGGCAAATAATCTCAGTAACACGGCATTCATTACTCCTGGCTCGGCTTCAGCCTCTTTTCGCGCTTTACGCTGTGTCCGATCCAGGGTCATGATTACTAGTTCGTCCCAACCGTTGACCAACCGTTCGTAGACGGCGCCGAGCAAATAGGTGGGCCAAGTTATCCGCAAATATTCAGGCCGGCTTTCGATGCAATCGAGCTGGTTGATGGGTGAAGCCGCTGGCAGCAGCGAAGCGTCGTACGTCGGAGTATGTGTTGGCGCACTAGCTGGTGAGGAAGGTGTCGGCTTCGGCCCGACCGCGAATCCGGTTGACGAATTGATGAAAGCAGTACGGAGTGAGCCGGACAATGGTGGGCATGTAGTGGGTTTTGTTCGAGGTCTTGAACAGGAAGACTCCACCCGACCTGAGCACGCAGGCAACCTCACAGAAGACGCGAGCGGGTCAGGCAGGTGTTCAAGGACGTTGTCGACAAAGACCAGATCGAAGGTGACGTCGGAATAGGGATGCCGCCGGCGTCGGCAGACTTGCCCTGCGTCCAGCATCGGGTTGTCCACCTCGCGCGGGAAGGACGTCGACAAAGACCAGATCGAAGGTGACGTCGGAATAGGGATGCCGCCGGCGTCGGCAGACTTGCCCTGCGTCCAGCATCGGGTTGTCCACCTCGCGCGGGTCGGGATCGACCGCCTACAGATAGGGCGGCGTGACCCCGGAAGTCCATTTGCTGGACGATGCTCGCACCGACGCCGAGATTGAGGACGATGGCTGCGGGGATGAGATGCTGAAGAATGCGCTCGTGAAATAGTTGGTCGTCCTAGTTTCGGGTGCAGGTGGGATAGAGGGTGCGGTCGAGTTTTTTGACGGGGATGGTCATAAAGCAATATCGAATGGAGATTGTCTAGGAATGAACCTCTCACGGCAAGCAGGAGAGAGACAGTGCAGGGTTCGCCTCATCGCCAGTTCTGGGAATTCGGCAACATCAGGCCACCGTTTCGCCCTCCTTGAGCGCCAGCACAGTGATATTCTCGCCTCGCCTCACCAGAACACAATACGCATTGTATAGCGGGCCCAATATACGAAGCCACCTAACAGTTAATTTGATACCGCGTTCTTTAAGAAAATTATTGATTGTTGCTTGCAATACGAGCACAACTCCATACTGCCGCGCCTTCGCGATCTTAAATCCAGAATTCGTTAGCATATTCTGTGCTGATCGCATCGTATGTAGGTACAGATGTCGTGGTGAATCGCGATGCGCGCAATGGAGAGGACTAAAATCGAAACTAATCGCATTTATACTGGGGAAATTCATTACAAGAATACCCCCAGGTTTTAAGAGCCGATGCAGTTCGCGCAGAATCCGTATTGGCTCAAGCAAATGTTCGAATACATGCTCAAGCCTGATTAAATCGAAAGAATCGCCGGGAAGATGTGAATCCAGTAGTTGGCCGGAATAAACCTTAATACTCGACTGTTCGAGGCATCCTCTCTTTTTCTGATTAGAATCAATATCGTAGCCGCTTAGTTGACTATACCCGAGCATTGCCATTGACAAAAGCCAGTTACCACTACCATATCCCACCTCCAAGATCCGGCAATCTTTTGGCATCTGAAGCGGAATACCTAGCGAATACGACACAGTTTTACCAGTAATTAATTCTGCAAATAGCCCTATGGTAGTCTCTGTTAATCGCTTAACACTTGGCACAGAACAAGAAGCAAATCTCCATTTAGCCATCTTGTATTTTAGGCTCCTAGATTCATTTTCTGGTAAAGCCTTTTCGGATGAGTAAGGTCCATAGCTCGATGTGTAGAACGTCTGCAGGATAGCCCATGACGGCTTGGGACTGATGAACCCGAGCCCGCAATTTTTGCATTGCAACAAAGCATAACTCCATGTTGATTCCTTGCCATTTTCATCAACATATTTATGAGACTGGTCGCTAAGCATCGTCTCAAATATCATATTGCCGCAAGATTCACAGTTTGAAACCATTTTTAGACCTTTTAAAAGGTAGAAATAACTTCAGCCAACTCAAATACTCTGTTTCAATCATTCAGCTACACTTTCAATGTATCAGATGTATTTGCGATCTAAGTACAGGACAACATTTTCAAAGCCCAGAGGAAATCCTGGAATTTCTCGGAGCGGTTAAAGGCGAGGTTGCGCAGGAAATCGAGGCCGTGGCGGAAGAGGGATTTGAGCGGCCGCTGAAGTGTTTTTTAAGGGGGTCGGCCGATCCTGGTCATGAAACTGTTCGCCGGCGCGGGGGCTCCAAGCAAAGGCCAACGCGAGTAACCCCATCATTTTAGACCAGCGCGCCGCGTCGGTGAGGTGGGTATTTTCGACGTTAAAGCCGCGCGTTTTCAGGCCACCGAAGAGGGTTTCCACTGTGCCAGCGGTTGGCGTAGGCGTTGATCACCTGATCCTGGGGTGCGCCGAAGGTGGCGAGGATGAGCCATTCACCGTCGTCCAGCCGCAGGGCCGAGAGGTGGACGAAGCACCCCCAGATGGGCCGCCGCCCCGGCAGCCGGTCTTTCCTCAGCTCCCCCACCCGCAATACCCGAAACATCGCCAGCCCGTCTTATTCCCTTTCCAATTCTATAGTGAAGCTATAATCCAGGGCCAAGCGACGATGGAATGGAGGCGATGATGGTCAAGTTCCAGCTGATGGAGCGCCCTTTCCAAATGATTTTCCAGCGCGTCCAGACTTTCGAAGAGGCGGACGGTTGTGGAAGGATTTCTCCCGTAAGTCATCCCAAAGATGCTCGACCGGATTGAGTTTGGGCGAGTACGGCGGCAGGTTGAGCAAGCGCACATTGGGTGCCCGCGCAAGGGAGTCGCTCCGATGCCAACCGGCGCCATCCAGCACCCTGACGATCCGCTCGCCAGGATGGCGGGAGGCGACCTCGTCGAGGAAGCGTTGCATGCATTGGCGATTGACGCGGGGCAGAATCAGGGTATCCAGCTGACCGTCGGCCACCGAGACCGCCTAGGCGTACGTGTATTCTTGCACGACCATGGCCTGACACAGGGGCCGAACGGGCTTGGGGCACCCACAGCGCCGGGTATCCGAGACGTGCCCGAAGCGTGCCCGAAGCGTGCCTCATCCTGAAACATCAGCCGGATGGGTCCTTCACTGAGCCAGTGCTGATCGATTTCCGCGAGGACGTCGGGGAGTTTTTTTTTCCAGTTTTCTTGCGCGGCCACATTGGCTTTGGGCTGTTGCTTGTCTGGAACCAGCTTGCGCCAGCCATGACGGTGCAACAGGCTGTAGGCGCAGGCCAGCGCGACCTTGCGCCTCAGGCGGACATCCAGCGCTCGTTTGATCTCGCCGACCACCAGGATGCCGCCCCCTTGGCCTTCTCGAAGAACGGGGCCAGAAAGGCCACTTCCTCGTCGCGCGTCATGTTCTCGCGCCGGCGCCCGCCTCTCCTCGCCCGACCGCTATCCGGAACGCCGCCGGCGCGGACAAAGCGCGTTCGGAGTTGACAGGCCCAACCTACTGACACACCCATCGCTTGCGGCCGTTTGTGCCAGCGACAAGCCCAACTCCAAGGGCAACACCACGGCCTGCGCTTGTCTCAATGCCTCAACCGTCCGGGCCTCCGCCAAGCACGCCTTGGCCTGCTCCAGAAACTCACCACCGCTCGCTCGTCGTCCCATCGCCACACCTCCTGCGCTTGGGGTGTGGTTATTATTTTATGATTGATATGGAAATGGAATTAGGAGTTGACCCGCCGTTCGTAAGCCCCGCCGAGCAGGTCAGTGGGCCAGGTCATGCGCAGGTATTCGGGGCAGCCTTCAATGCGGCCCATCCGTTCGACGGTGAAACCGCCGGCGGCGGCGAGGCGGCGCACAGCGGCAGCGGTATTGACTCGGTAGCAGGTGGGAAAGGTGTCGGCTTCGACTCGGCCGCGCAGCTGGTTGACGAGCTGATGGAAGCGGTGCGGGTGAGCCGGGCGATGGTGGGCATGTAGTGGGTTTTGTTGGGCGTCTTGAACAGGAACACCCTCGCTTGAGCACGCGGGCGATTTCGCGAAAAATGGCGAGCGGGTCGGGCAGATGTTCCAGCACGTCGTCGGCGAAGACCAGATTGAAGGTGGCGTCTGGAGAGGGAATGTCGCTGACGTTGGCGATTTTGTCTTCGTCTAGCAGCAGGTTATCCACGACACGGGGATCGAGATCGATCCCGCAGACCCGCGCGGCCTGACCCCGGAAATTCATCTGCTGGACGATGCCCGCGCCGGCGCCGAGATCGAGGATGACGGTCGTTGGGGTGAGGTGCTGAGGATAAATTTAGGTATTTTCAGCCTGCCCGGCGGCAGGGTGAGGATACCCTGTCGAAGCTGGCGGCAAGCGAATTTCTCGCCCGGTTTGGCGCATTTCGTAGAGTTTCAGGGCACGCATCCGGTAAACATTCACTCGCAGCGAGGCCCAGATCAGCCCGACTCGCCCAGCCCGCCACGCGCCCTGCATTAGGTAACAATACAAAAAGATCAGCGGCAACCGCAATGGTAGCTGTGGCAACAGCCGCTTAAACCACATGCGGCGTTCGAGCGTCGATCCAAACAGGCGGGGTGGCGCCGATAATCTCGCTCCACGATAGGTACTCAGTGCTTCGGCGCTGGAATAGCGGTTCTGCTTGTCGAACCAGTGGTGCAGGTTCGGACTATCGTGATGCTCCATGTCGCCGGCTACAAAGATAATTTTTCCTTGGACAATGGTATGCTCGTTAACGAGCACATCGGAAAAGCAGCAGCGTCCGGTACGCCAAACTCTCACCAGTTTTTGCCGGATCGGAAGAGGGCGGCTTATGAACCACAAGCGTCGTTGCACTTCTAAGCCATCGGCCTCGCCATGCGCGATGGCTCGGGCGATGTTGGCCTTGAGTTCATCAGTCAGGCGCTCGTCCGGGTCCAGTTTCATCGTCCATGGCGCGGTAATCGGCAACTCGCGCAACGCGAAATTCCACTGATCACCGAAACCTCGAAAGCGCCGCTGCACGACATGGACTCCATGACGGAGGGCGATGTCCACCGTATCGTCCTGGCTGTAGCTGTCCACCAGAAACACTTCTTGCGCCCAACCCTTCAGGTTTACCAGCACCGCTTCCATGTTGTGGCCTTCATTGAGCGAAATCATGACCACAGCGACCGGCGCAGTCCCACAAACCCAAGGATTCGATGCTGACAACACCTCAGTTAATTCAGTCATATCGTGACATACTCAAATGCCTAGCCAATTGTTCTGCCAGACACAGCAGGGTAAATGTTGGGTTAGCCGTACCCGCGCTGGGTAACACGCCGGTACTGACCACCCATAAATTATCCGTGCCCCAAACCTGCAAATGGCTATCCACGACAGCCTCACTATCTTCCCCCATGCGGCAGGTACCGACAGGATGGTAGGCGTCATGAGGTTTTAAGACGCCATGATCGTCAAATCGGGGTTGTAATACCGGGAACGCGCCACTCTCTCCTGGCCACTGCTTCAGGATGCGGCGTGCAGTTTTCCGGATGTTCTCAGTATCCTGTTCACTGATCGTCCAGTGGATTTTTGCCACCCGGCGGCCAAAACGATCATTTTTATCGCCCAAGGTAATGCTGTTCTCCCGAACCGGTTGCTGCTCAATGTCCAGTTGCAAATGCGTTGGCGTGCTGGCAGGTATATAGAGCCGTGAACACCCATATCGGCTCGCTCCCAACCTGACCACTCCACTCAACCCAGCGATGATATCGGCAAAGGAACTATGGGGCCAGCGCCGACCCTGCATGGCGCAGAGCCACTCCTTGGCCAAGGTAAAACCGGGATTGGTATTATCAAAGATAAAGTGCATGAAAGCACGTGGCGCATCGCGGGGCGGATCGGCTTCGATGAAGCGGAAACTGCGCATCCAGCCGCATGAAAACCAGGGAGCGAATAACTGAATCGTATCATTCACGCTCGATGGCACGATGTCTGCGATGGAAACCGAGAGATGATCCGCCAGAAAACAACCCATGGCGGCGCCGGCGCGGATCACGGGTTGCGAAACAGCCGCATTCAACTCCAACAGCAGGCGAGCAGATTCAATGGCGCCGGCTGCTATCACAAACCGCCGCGCCTGGATTTGGAGTTGGTTGCCATTACTGGCCATCGCGTTGACTTGGTGGATGGTTGCGCCGGCGAACGCCTCTGGATTGATGCGCCAGCCATTAACCACAGCGTTGATGAAAACCTTGGGTCTGGATTTCTTACCTGAACTCGATCTTAATAAATAAACTAGATTCTTGTACCGGAACGGCAAAAACAACCCAGCCGCTATAGCCAATCCTGCCGAACGCAGCCGCTGGCTAGCAATGCTGAGTTTTTTCTCGGCAAACGCTACAAAGTCACTTCCTGTCCAGTAGCCCAGTGTACCCAGCACTGCATTTGTATGGTCATGAACCACCTGCACGATATGCCGCCAGGGATCGAAGCTTTCGATCGATGACCCGCGAATATCATGGTAAGTGTGCGGCATGAGCAAACCGCCCCAGTGGGAAGTCGTTCCTCCCAGACCAAAATAACGCCCGACGGTGGCGCCAGGATACGGCGTCGCATCGAATTGAACAGGAAAGCCGGCTGACGCAGCATCAGTGCCGGTCACCGGACCCGCTTCGACCAGGATCACATCCCGGCCCTGGGCCGCCAAGGCGTGAGTGAGATAGATTCCGGCCGCCCCCGCGCCAATCACGCACACATCGCACTGCGCTTGGCGACTGCTTTCACCCGCAGCGAGCAGATCATAGAGGTCAACACCGCTCATTCAGCGAGCTCCGCAAGCGGGTTGAGCCGCTCCGGCCAGCGCGTCGCCAGTAAAATCGATCCCTGCGGATTTCTAATCAGTGCCTGGCGAATGAGGGTATTGGCAGGCTCCGTTTGGACAGCGCCACGCCGAGACGATAGATAGCCGTAGGTCAACTGAAGCTGCCGTCCGTGCCGCAAGATAAAATCAGCCTCATGGCGATCCAAACTGTCCCTGGTTTGCAGAACCTGGGTCAGGGGATGGTTTACTGCAAGCCAGCGTTCCAGCAACTCAGGCAGGCCCGCCAAGCCCCAGCACCGGATTTTGCCATGACGTTTTTCCCGTTCGAGCCAGCTCAGGAATTCATCTGAATTGACCCTGCCGATATCCGGCTCATGCAGCAACAAAAAATCAACATAGTCGGTCTTCAGCCGGCGCAGGCTAGCGTTCAAGCTCGTGGCGGCCCAGTGAACACTCCAATCAATGCGCGGTTTCACCATGCCAGGGTAAAACTTACCCAGCGCCTTGCGGCTCCATACCGCGAAACTGTTCCGGGAGGCGCCTCTAGGCGGATACAGACCGACCTTGGTCGTGATCGTGAAAGCCGCGCGGCGACCGTGCAGGAAATCGCCGAGATCGTTCTCCGCCAGGCCAAACCCATAATAGGGAGCGGTGTCGAAATGGGTGATGCCCACCGAAGCGGCCGTTTCCAGAAGACGTTGGCGCTGCCGTTTGCCGAATAGATGGTGCAAGGAGGCGGTGCCAAAGGCAATCCGTGATACCTGAATATCAGTATTTTCAATAACGACCTTCTTCATACCGTGGCGCGCACCGCAAGAATATGGCTGCCGTCGGGCCAGCTCACCACGAACCCGCTCCGTTGCAGCAGGCTCTCAATCTGTTGGGGAACGAGCGCCATGCCGCGCTGTTGCAAAATGCCGAAATGAACCTCCACGCCGATCATGCGCAGTGGTGGTTGGCGCAAAGAGTCGGCCATGCCTTCGAGGACTTCCAGTTCGAAGCCTTCGACATCGATCTTGATGGCGTTGGGCAAGGTCACCTCACCACTCGCAAGCAGGCTGGCGCCCGATCGGATATCCACGTTGATCCCATCCGAGGCCGATTCGGTAATTCGGCTGGTTGCGCCCAGAGCATCGGCGCCCTGCTGAAAGCGCAGCTTGCCGTCTTCGCGTCCCAGCCCACAAGGCAGCAAGGTGACATTGCGCAGTTCGGTGCACGCCGTGGCGAGCCGCTGAAAGTTGGTCGGACTGGGCTCGAAGGCGAAGACATGACCTTGTTCTCTCACCCGCCTGGCAAACAAGCGGGTGTAATAACCCACATTAGCTCCCACATCCCAGACAGAGTCTCCTGGCCGCAGCCCACCGGAAAAGCTGCTGTCGTAGCAGGCTTCATATCCCTCCCCCGCAGAAAGCCATGCGGCGATCCACCGATTCAGGCCCAGCGCGCGCCCGAAGCTCCGTAGCATCACTACAAGACGATGGGTTCGCCAGCTCATCGTTATTCATCTCCTCTCAATTTAGCCGTACCCAGGCCGGAGCAGGTAACGACCGGTCGAGCAACCAGCGATAGGTCTCCACCATTTGCTGACCGATATGCGCCCACGAAAACTCCGTTTCCATCCAGCACCGTCCCCGAAAACCCATTTCGGCCAACTGGGCGGGCGAACAGGAGAGGGCTTCTTCCAGACCGGCCACCAGCGGATCAACGCCAATATCAATCCACCAGCCGGCCGCATGACGTTCGAGTCCGCTCCATGGTGCTCCCTTGGAAACGATGGCGGGGGTGGCTAATGCCAGGGACTCAGCAACCGTTACGCCGAAATTTTCCGACCTAGACGGGAGTACATAGAGATCAGCATTCCGGTAGGCCCACTGTTTGGCCTGGCCAAACAGTGGGCCAGAGAATACAACCCGCTCCAGTCTCAATTTGGATGATAATGCCTGTATCTCGGTAAGATAACCCGAGCGACCGTGATAACCGTCATCGCTTCCGACGATGACCAACTGCCAGTGAGGAAACCGCTTTTGCACTGCTTCCCAAGCCGGGAGCAATAGATCGAGTCCTTTGACCCGATGAATGCGGCCGAGAAATAGTAATGTTTGAAATTCTTTGACTTGCTTCCTTTGCAGATCAGGAATATCAATACCATTGGGTGTTATAGCTACTGGTTGCATGAACCCTAGGCGCCGAATATCACTATATTCAGATTTCGCTGTAGCATGAAAAATAGTAGTTGATTCAAGCGCAGGTCGTTGTATCAGTGGCCAAAATAACTTCTTGGCTTTGGATCCATGCCGCATGGCCCACTCTGAAAAAGCGCCCCGCGGCGAACAAATCAGATTGACGCCACTTTTTTTTGCCGCCCATGCAGGATATACCGCATTCATTTGCCACAGGCCATGGTTGTGCAGAATATCCACCTGATTGCTGCGACACATTTCGATCAGCCACCGTTTCATCGCCGGCGACCGTCCCAGCCGACGTGGGCCTGCTCCCAGCAGAAAGGTTTTCATAAAAGGTGGCGGCGCGGGCAGCGGCGCCAAGTCCAGCGCCGCTAGAGTCACGTCCTGCCCCTGCTCGACAAGCGATTGGCATAGACGAACCACGGAATAAGATGGGCCGCTGGCCTCTTGAGCAATGGATGGGACGGTGTGGATAATCCGCAATGTTTATTCCTTTTCAATTTTGATCGATCAATCCCATAAAGCTTGCGCGAGCGCAGGTCAGGGCGTTTGCTTGATTTCGCATTGCGCTATTTCAACTCTCGATTCACCGCCCAAGGTGGCGCGGGCCTGTTCAACAACCCACCCGCATAATCCAAAATGCGCTTCAAATAACCCGCAATAGGTAAGCCACCGCCTCTGGCCGTGGACTCCTAAAGGCTCTGCCATTCCGGCGTGGTTCTTGGTGTAGCAGATGACCTCTTTCCAATCAGCCAAATCGGAAGGAGGTCACCATGCGAGATTGGCGATGCCAGTCTCATGCGAAATGGTACTGCAAGTATCACGTTGTGTTTGTCCCGAAACATCGCCGCCGGGCGATCTACGGGACTTTACGAAAACAAATTGGTGAGATTCTACGGGACCTCTGTCAGCAACAAGGGGTTGAGATCGTCGAGGGACATGCGATGCCTGATCACATCCATCCGTGCTTGAGTATTCCACCGAAATACAGTGTGGCCAACACGATTGGGTTTTTGAAAGGAAAGTCGGCTATTCGGATCCACAGGGAGTGCCTTGGGCAGAAACGAAACTTCTCCGGCTTACATTTCTGGGCGAAAGGGTACTGTGTAAGCACGGTCGGTCTGGATGAGCAGGTGATCGTTCGGTATATCCGTCATCAGGAAGCCGAAGAGAAGCGGTTGGAGCAAATGCGGTTGCAGGGTCTTTAGACCCTTTCATCGCTGTAGTGGCCCCCTCCGGGGGCCTTCATCAAACCACCTCCTTCGGGGGTTTTTGATCGCTTCCAAGATCAAAAGGCCCTCCACGTTCTCAGCGCGCTGACCACGGATCGGACCTTGATCCTAGGGCATGTGCTGATCGGCACCGCCGACAAGGCCCATGAACCGCCGGCGGCCCGGCAACTCATGCACGAACTTGGCTGATCCACGGTTGTTCACCCTGGATGCGTTGCACTGTCAAAAAAACGGTTGAAACTGTCCTAGCCACCGGTCACCACCTGCTGGTGCAAGTACAAGCTAACCAGCCCACGCTGTTCGAGCACCTGACCGGGACGTACCCGGCGCAACCAGCGCAGGACCGGCACCACACTCACGAGATCGGTCGCCATCATCGGATTGAGCGGCGCCTGACCCGGACGTGGCCCCTACCGCTCGGTACCGGTCCCGAGGCGTGGCACAATCAGTTTCGCACCCTGGTGGAAATCCAACGCCACACCGAGGTGTTCGGCTGGCATCCTCGCCCAAGGTGACATCTCGGACGTCATGGAGACGGTTCTCGATGCTCCAGTGCGCGCGGACGGCTTGGGCGGCATCGGCCGCCGATAGGGCGGCGGTGGACACCTAGTGGGCGGTTTCCTGGCGAAGGACCCCGTCTTTTTGACGGGTATCGAATCCGGCGTAACCCCGGCCTCTTCGCGTTGCTGCGCAGCTTTGCCCTCAATCTGTTGCGCTTCAACGGCGTCAGCAATATCAGCCTGGGCCTATACGACAATGCCCTTAACTTTGATCGACTGCTCGCCTATCAGGGCCTCTAGCATTGAACTGCCCTGTACGCTATGCAACACGTTTTCTTGAATGGCAACGCCAAACTTTCGGTATGGAAAAACAACTGGTTGTAACCGGGATTGTAGGCGGCCATCTGCGTTTTCTTTCATGGGTCTTTTTTCAACGCTCTAAGCGTACTTGCGCTAAACCAGCCGGCACGGTCAACCTGTAACTACCATCTACCTTTTCCAACTCTATGCCAGGCGGCAATTGACGCGGTCTCCATTCGTGCGGCCCCGTTAGCATGATCGGGCCACCTGAGCGGTCCAGTTCCAGCACCAGCGCGTGATTCAGAACCCGCAAACTGCAAGGTGCTGCCGCCTCCAAAATCCACGGTTCGAAAGCGACTGTCCCCGGTGCCGCCAAACTTAATACCAGTTCGTTCTTGCGGAGTTGCACCGATCCAGCCGTGCCTTCGAAGCGGGTTCCCTCCGCCACAACGGTTGCCGCACTCGCACTGAGAAACCCGTAATCCGCGCCCCAGTCGCCAGCGACTTTTATGATTTTACCGTCGCCCAGTGTCGTGAAACTTGGCGCCGGCTCGTGGCGCGGTCGTGGGTAGTAAGCCACGAAGTAGACCCCAGCGCCGGGAAGCTGCAAGTGCAACATATCCTGATATTCGCTGTAGTGATAGTAATACCGATGACCCCAGCGCAAGGTATGTCGGGGGGTGTCGGTCGGCGCGGCGATGTAATACTCGATATCTACCCCCAGTTGCCCGACAGCGGTGAAGCGATCCCCCTCGATTTCCCGCGCGTCGACGTTTCGTTCGCCAGGTTTATCCGCCAGGAAGTTTTGAAGATTTTTCGCTTCGTCTGGTGTGCCGATCTTGTCGGACAGGGTCCAGAACTGCCACATAGTGGGTTGATTGCTGGAGACTGTATCGCGGAGTAGAAAGTAAGCGGGCTCGCTGGATTCGTCGCCCTTGAGGAAGAGTACCTGTCGCCTCCAGTCAAGCGGCGGCTGACCTTCCTGCGTCACGGTCGACCAGCGTGGCAGATTCAGCGTAGGTTCTTGTTGTTTCGGGCCATGCCACTTAGTTATCGGCCTTTCCAGCCGCATATCCGCCACGGCGTAATCCTGGCGCGGGAGCGCTGAGAAAGCGGTCACCGCCATCGGCCCGGCGTACATGAAGCGTTGTTTGCGATCCGCCACGTTCCCCGGTTGGCGAGCCAGGAGTACCCGGCTAATGAAAATTTCCTCGCGCTCGCCGTAGCCGTGCCCGGCAAACCGCACCGTCGTGGGAACACCCTTGGCCCAGATCGCTGCGAAGCCGCCATTTTCCGAGTAGTAGGCAGTATAGCCCTTGGGGTCCATCACCAAGTTGGCGTAATATTCCAGTGGGTTACCAACACCGTGGCGGAGCAATACGTCCATCAGCGGGAACTGCTCAGAGGTCCAGTCGGGTATTCTGGCGGGTAACGCGCCGTCCGTGGCCAGAATCTCCAATCCCCCCATCCGATCACTGATATATCCCATACTCTGGCCGCCGCGCATCCATAGCCACTGTAGCGTTTGTGAGAATTCCGGATCGGTCTCGGCGGTGGCCTTGGCGATCAAACCGAAAATGCCAGTTACCGGGTGATAGGCCGGACCTCTTCCCGAAGGCGGCGAGACAGCCACGGCTCGCGGGTGTCCATCGAAGGGCCGGGGATCGGGCGGCGTGTAGTGCTTGGCCAGATAGAGCAATAGCCGTTTAAAGCGCGGATCAACGGTGAAGTCATGCAGGCTCGCATTTTTCGCCGCCACCGCGTAGACCGCGATCATGCTGGCGGAAACCTCGGCGTAGTTGGCCAGGCTCTCGGGCCATTCTCCCTTTGGCCCTACACTTTCAGTCAACCACTTTTCCATCATGGCCAGCGCCGGTCGAGACCATTCCTGAGCCATCGGGTGCTCGGGCAGTGTGGCGGCGAGTATCCCCAAGTTGAGAATGTGCGCCACGCTCATGTTCTGGTTGCCCGAAGCGAAGCCCCGCTCCATGGACCAATTGCTTGGGTCGGCGCAGATGTAGGCCAAGAAGGCTATTTGCGCCTGGAAAAGCTTGCGGTCTTGTGGGGCAAGCAGGCCGCTATCAGCGAGTGCGTCGTACAGACTGGCCAGTTGGCTGGCACCGCGCATCCGGTCCATGCGCCCTAGATTTCCCAGATACGTCCGCAATCTTTCCACCAACTTGGCCTCCTTGGCATCCTCCGGTCTGCCGGTAAGCAACCACAGGATTAGCGCATTAGGATCGCGGTGGCTGGGGATGTTAATGTAACCATAATTCTTGATGTAGTTTCGTAAGTCTCGTAAACGTTCGGGCGATGAGTCTTGTTTCCGCAGACGTTCCAAGTCCTGCCGGGTGCCGAACACTCGTGGATGGCCATCAATGTCTCCAGGCCAATCCAATACCAGATCCTTGACCTGGTTCAACGGCCACAAGCCGGAGGGAATGGTATTTTTGTAATTGTCGATCCAGTGATGGGCCAGCCATTGGCTGTTCTCCACTGTTCCGGTCTGCCATTTGCGTAGCCCGGGAACGGCGCTGAACCGCAAGGAAACATCGCCATCCGGATCTTTCACAAGCGGAACTTGCTGGTACTTTATGGTGGGGTTGCCGTAGGAGGCCCAGGTTCCTGGAGCCGCCGGCTCAACCCAGTCGCCGCCATCGCGGACCGCGACAAAGAGCAAATCTGCCAAGGTGGCGGTCCCGAAAACGAAGGAGGTTGTGTCCATCTGGTCCCACCAACCCGCCCACGGCATGAGTCGCAGCAACTCGCCGGTCTGCTCCTGACCAAGATTCACCTTGGCGGGAATAGGCAGAGGTTTATTGTGCTTGTCCATTTGTAAGCCACCCCAGCGACTGGCCAAGATGGTGCGGTTGGGTGCAGGAAAGGGACGCACTTTCAGCCGCAAGTCGGCAAGGTTCGGACTCAGCAAGAGTTCGAAGCCGTCTTTCGCAGCGGTGTCCATTGCCTGCCGAACGGTTTTATCCAGGTTAACGCCAGCGGTAAGCTGCGCTGCCAGTTGTCGGTTATACGGCTCCACGCGCATATCCCACAAGGCATGGCCACCGCCAGCGGCCAGTTGGATGATCAGTTCCAGTGTTCGACCATCTTCGTAGCTGTAGAGAACCCGCATCCGACCCAGCACAGGGCCACCTTCTACCAGCTTGGCTGAGTAGTGGGTGATTTTTCCTGGTCCGTACAGGCGGCTGCCGCCGTACCAGGTTCCATCCGGGGCTTGGAACCCGAGCAACGGTCCTGGAACCTGCGCGGCATCAATGGGAGAGGTGTAGTGCTTCTCACCCAATAGCAAGCGCAGGCCAAAGCGAGAGGTAACGAGTTCGATCTGCTCTTTGTCAGGTCTGATTTGCAGGTCTGGAGCCGAAAAATTCCCGGCTGTCGAACGCGCATCGCACTGTACGGAAAAATTGCGCGTTTCCAGCGCCACCAGATCGCTTACGAATGCTACCTGCGCATTTTTCACGAACGTGCCGCCGGGCCAATAGCGCACCTCAATGAACTGGGCCGGCATCGGCCCGGTCGGTCCGACCAAAGCCAACACATCCTGCCGACACTCACCTGGCGGTGCGGTAAAAGGATAGGTCAGCAACTCCTTTTGCCAATGCACATTAAGTTGCTCGCGCAGGGTAATCCGCATCTCTGCGGCCCAGATACCGGACGCCCACGGCATCAGGATAGTCAAAGAAAGGATGATGGTAACGGCGGGACGCATGCGCATCATGCACCTCGTCTTCAATCCTTCCATCACGCCGAATTCCCATCCTGCCGCATCGACCGCTCGGCTTCCACCAGGCGACCGATCAGATCATCGAATCCCACCCGCGCCCGCCAACCCAGCAACTCCCACGCCTTGGTCGGGTCAGCGCGGCTCACTCGGATATCGGTAGGGCGAAAGAGTGCGCGATCAACAAGAACATGCGCACGCCAATCCAATCCCAAGCGTTCGAAGGCCTTGGCGACAAATTCTTGCAACGAATGCGACTTGCCAGTCGCCACAACAAAATCGGCCGGTTCAGGGTGTTGGAGAATCCGCCACATCGCATCGACGTAATCGGGCGCCCATCCCCAGTCACGCACGATCTCCAAGTTGCCTAATTCGAGGGTTTCAGGCATGCCTTGGGCGATCCGGCATGCCGCCACCACGATCTTGCGGGTTACGAAACGCACTGGCCGAAGCGGCGATTCGTGATTCGCAAGGATGCCCGAACACGCATACATGCCATAGGCTTCGCGGTAATTCACGACCTGCCAAAATGATGCTGCTTTGGCCACTGCGTATGGGCTACGAGGCCGAAAAGGTGTTCCTTCGTTCGCGGGGCAATCACCGGTATGACCAAAGCACTCTGTCGAACTCGCGCTATAAAAGCGAATGCCAGGATTGATGAAACGGATCGCTTCCAGCAGATTCAACGTTCCGACGCTGATGCTGTCCAGCGTCTCGGCGGGCTGCTCGAACGATAGCCCGACCGAACTCTGCCCCGATAGATTGTAGATCTCATCCGGCTCCGCCTTGACGATGGCGTTGAGTACACTCCGAAAATCGTTCGCGGCCGCCGACAGTAGTTTCACCCGGCCGCAGATCCCAAGACGCCGCAAATTTGCAAAACTGGAAAGTTCCGCATCCCTGGATACCCCAAACACGACATAACCTTTTCCCAGCAACCTTTCAGCGAGGTAACTCCCGTCCTGCCCGGAAACACCGAAGATCATCGCCCGTTTCACGCCGTTACCCTTGTTTTCTGGTCACACTTTGATGGATCTGACGATAGAGCGCCGCATATTGCCGCGCGATTTCCCGCACGCGAAACCGCCGCACGTTCTCGAATCCAAGTCTCACCAGGTTCTCCCGATAGTCTCGCTCTTCAATGACGCGGCGTACGCCGGTTCGAATGCTCTTGACATCCAAAGGATCCACCAGACATGCAGCGTTCCCCGCGACCTCTGGCATCGATAGGAGGTCGCTGGTCACTACGGGGCGGCCAATGGCTTGCGCTTCCACAATCGGCAATCCGAACCCCTCGTAGGTTGAGGCAAACAACAACATGTCGGAACGCGCATACTGCTCCAGCAGGGCTTCACGTGACAAACTCACATGATTCTCGTAACAAATCTTGTACTGTGCGAGTAGATCACGCTGTCGCTCAGAAAGCTCACCGATAATCACCAATTCGCACTCCAGTCCCGCAAGGGCGGCGACATGGCGTTCGAGGTTTTTGTTGGCTTTAACGCCAACCTGAAGAATGCGCGGCCGAACTACATTAAACTCCTTTGGGTTAGGCTGGAACTCGTCAGAAACATTGCAATAAATCACATGAATTTTTTCTGGAGCACACCGCATATAATGTAGCAGGCGATCCCGGGTCGCTTGCGAAATCACCGCGATAGCCGTACACCGCTTTTCAGGGAGCCAATACCAAAAAAGCCAGAGCAGCCAGAACTTAACCCCAGAGTGCCGGTCCAGTGGAATGCAGTCCAGAATCGTCAACAGCGTCCGTCGCCGATCAAGAAAATACGTCAGGTAATGAACGTCACCTGTGACATGATACACATCGGCCTGTCGCCAAGACACACTAACCGAATCATAGAGACGACGCCATAGCCCACTTGAGTAAAATCTATTCGCCAAGATCTCTAATTCGAGGTCTTCAGGCAGATGGCCGCGCACATCTTCATACAAGCGTTCCACACTGAAGGACCCAGCATGGGGTCGCCGAAATAGTTGCAGCACCTTCAACATTGAGAGCCCTAGTATCTATTATACCTAACGATTCGTCATTAAGTCTTATGATGCTGATGAACCAGAAGACCACGGTTAGATCGTCTTTTACCTACAGACCTTCTTTGCTTCAAAAAGACCGAACTTGAAATAATACCGGTCACGTATAAGAGACCGACGATGACCATGCCACTGCTCACCACGCGATAGATATAGAATTGTAAAAGATTCACCGCATCGATTGATACAAATGTCATAGATGAAATGCCGAGATACAGCGCCAGAAATGGACCGATGCTTCCCCAGCAATTATTCAAAAATATTGTCATACAAGTAGCGAGCATCCCCATCAAAAAATAGACGACGATCACACCAAGGATGCCAGACCGCCTGAATGAATCCGCTAACAAGGTCGGCGGAATGTTATTCAAAACTGTGAAACCATAATATTCCATGATATCACGACCTAATCCTTGATCCTTTTCTGGAAAGAAAACCTTTGGGACATAAGAGAAGAGTATATTTTTCAAGTCAGCGAGGGTCCAGCCATACTTCTCGAAACTTTCTGAATTTGCCCTGCCCAGCAATTCAAGTCCTTCAGCTTGGGCAAGTCGTTCCGTCAGTAGTGTTAAACTATCGACGACAAATCCATCACTGGAGGTACTGAGCACGGATTCCCTGAGTATCTGCTCGCGTTCTTCGATTGCCATGCCGCGATCATAACCCACGCTGCTGCGATATACAGACATGACTCCAAAGTAGCTAAAAAGTAATACAGGGAGGAATACGATAATCAATCTGGAACGTTTTGAGAGATGTATATCCTCCCATTGATGCAATGCTAGCCACAAGATCACCAGCGTGACGACGGCAAAAATCATCTTGCTTCGTCCATAACCGATCATCATTCCATCGATCGCGACCACAAAAGTCGCACAAAATAGTAAGGCTATCAGCCACCACTTTGTACGCCCAACGAACAGATAGATCGCAAGCAAAATGAGCGGGGTCCTCTCAATGGACTGAATGGCGCCAATGATGAGGTTATGATACAAGGTGCCAACGCTTCTGGCTTCACTGCTAAAAATAACTGGCGCAATGAACAAGATGCAAAAAACAGCAATCTTCCAGTCCTGAAACTTGAACTCCCGAAACAGCGGACGGGGAGTCTTCGGCGTCATCGCCGCGCCAGCGATCCAGGCGCCCAGCAGGTAGGATGAAAAACCTATGCCCAGATAAAGCAGAGCATCGTTCAGGTAACGCAGCCCAAAATCATCCCAAGCATTCTGTAACGTCGCCTGCCCTACGCCACCGACGATATACGAAAGGACATTCCCCAACCAGAACATGACGCCGGGTGACGCAGGGACCATCATCTTGAGGCGCTTTTCCCAGGCATAAAGCAAAGCACCGAAGGCCAGTATGATAAGCGATCGGCTATAGGGGTTGGGAATCAAGAGGAGCCAGATGGCCGCGCAAACCGCAATGATTTGGATTTGGAGTGAACCCAATAAGCGATACATGACTCCCCGCTAGGCCCAAACAACGTCGAGAATTTCACGAAGCCGTCGTTGATTGGAATATGCTGACGACCAACAGCGTTGGTAGCCGGCCTCGGCAATCGCAAGACGACGATCTTCATTCTGAAGATGGGCGGTGAGTTTGGCGATCAGTTCGTCTACTCCATCGAAATATTCGGCTTCGCGACCTTCCTCGAATAACTCAAGATGCTCCTGAGTCCGTTCGGCCAGCATGAACGCCTTACATGCCGGGATCTCGACACTGCGGGCGGTATGAAGATCACGCGCCACCTTGCGCAGAAAATGTAGGTTGATCTTGGTCGCACTGAACACCATTGCGGCATCTTCTGCCTGGACCCAGCCTGGCCGAACCTCTAGGTTGACATGACGCTTCACCACACGTTCCCACCCAGGCCCCCAGATTTTGACCCGGATACCCATCTGAGCAACCGCTAACATGGTCTCGAACCGCGGTTGTTCATACCCACCGAGGAAGGCGACATCCGCGCCCCACTTCTCCTGTTCACTCACTGTCAATTGACGCGGGTAGTAAGTCTGTTCGTCAAATGACTTTACTGCGTAATAGACACGCCTAGCGCCTAGCGCAGTTAGCTCGCTGACGTTGAAACTCTTGTGCGTAACGTGCCAGTCATAGCACGCGATCGAACGCAGATAGGAACGTGATTGGTTGGTGGGGAGCAACATGTCATCGGGGCTGTAGGCGATGAGTCGTATTCCCGGATGCCGTTGCTTGATTTCGGACAGTACCTTGGGCTTGATGGTCAGTCCCTTTTCGATCCAGATCAACCCTGGAGGGGACCGGTAAACAGCTTCGAGTATCTGCTGATTGGCGCCAGCGAGATCCCAATCAAGACCCATGCGTCGGCCTAGACGTGCTCCTAATGACTTCAACGCATGCCCATCGGGCGGAGTTGTATCAATCGATTCCACATCAACGCCCAGTTTACAGAATCCAAGCATACGCTGCCTGGAGGTAGTTCCAATCCAGAGTGGTCCTACGAAAAGAATTCTGCTCATAACCACCTTATTTACTTAGGCTCAATCTGGATTCCGAACGGTTGAGGATGGCTCGCCCCGCCGGCGAGCGGGGGCTACCCTGTACGGGTTCCGAACCACCGTGACGTGACCCAAGCCCCCAACGATGATCAACCTT
>WBZT01000455.1_pt1 | contig 33070 bp, 43 predicted proteins | sample 5204241 | NCBI WGS metagenome assembly WBZT01 (sample SAMN12344358, study PRJNA552823) | activated sludge metagenome | biome: Activated sludge suspended growth; feature: Nitrification reactor; material: Wastewater; isolation source: activated sludge from nitrification reactor of wastewater... | reverse complement strand
CGACAGTTTTCTGCTGGTTTCCCTGATCTGGTCGCTGCTGCCGGCTTTCGGTGCGCTGCCGCTGTATCTGCACATCCAGGATCTGTCATGGACCGATGCCTATTTCGAAGCGGTCTCGGGTCTGACCGTCACCGGTGCGACGATCCTCTCGGGACTCGATCACTTGCCGCTGTCGATCAACTTCTGGCGGACCTTCATGCACTGGATCGGCGGCCTGGGCGTGGTGGTGCTGGCGGTGGCCATCCTGCCGCTGCTCGGCTTCGGCGGGCGCAGCATGTTCAAGGCCGAAACAGCGGGTCCAATGAAGGATTCCAAGATCACGCCTCGGATTACCGAGACGGCCAAGGGGCTCTGGATGGTCTATGTGATTCTCACCATCGCCTGTGGCGCCAGTCTCCATCACGCCGGAATGTCACCCTGGGAGGCAACGATGCACGCTTTCTCGGTGATGGGCCTGGGCGGCTTCTCGACCCGGGACGCCAGCCTCGGCCATTTCGGCAGCCTGGAAATCGACAACCTCGTCGGGCCGGCAAGCACCTACGCTGTGCTCAACGATTTCCAGACCTGGGTCTGCACCTGGGCGATGCTGCTCGGCCGCCTCGAAATCTTCACGCTGATGGTTCTCCTGATACCTGCCTTCTGGCGGAGTTGACGGGACGATGGCGGCGAAGGGTGCTGGCAAGACAGGAGCGCCGCGGGGCGTCGGTCAGGCAACGACTGTCCGCGCGCCCGCAGGCGGCTCCTGCCTACAGCCGCTTACCTCCACGGGAATCTCGGTCGTGCCGGCTCACGCGAACACCGCCGCCAGCGAGAGCATCACCTCCGGCACCTGGGATGGAGAGACCCGCGCGTCAGGCAAGGGCTTGTCCATCGTCCGGTAGATCCCTCCCACAGGATCGCGATAGACCGTGAGCTCCCCGCTCCTGACGTCCAGCAGCCAAACCTCCGGAATACCATGGCGCGCATACAGCGGGACCTTGACCTCTCGATCATACTCAAGCGTCGTGTCCGAAACCTCGACAATCAGCAGCACATCAGCGGCCATGGGATGCGCCTCGCTGTAGTCCCGGTCCTGGACCAGAGAAATGCAGGCTGTGGTTCATTGTGATCACCGAGCATCAGCGGGTTTTGCGTGCGCACGAGAAAGGCATTGCCTGCCGCGAGTTGCAGAGCACGTGCAATACGGTCCACCCTGAACGCATGTCTGCTACCTACCGGCGCCATTATCCAGCAGTTCCCCATCGATCAACTCAACGCGGTCGCTCTCGTCCAGCAGGCCGAATCTGGCCATCTGGTGAAACTCTTTGGTCGACCAGCGGTGGTAAGGCAAGGCAACACGCTCTAGAATTTCCCGCACCTTGGGCATGGCCACTCCAAGGGTTCGATCACGATCAGGCTAACGGTCATGACTTTTCCAGGCACCCCCGATCATGAAAGTCATGACCGTTCCCCCTCTCCCCCAACCCCTCCCCCGCGAGGGGGGAGGGGAAGTTCGTGAGTTGCATACGCGACTTTCACATGAACGCTTTGTTTTCCTGGCGACACACATGAATGATGGATCGGGCCGACGCCGCGCCTAGCGCGCCGATTTGCCGGCGCCGGCCTTCGACCTTGCGCGCACATGGCGCGATGGCAACCCGGCTACCAGCGGATCTGCACTTCCTGAATGACCTGCGGCGTCGCACGCTGGATGGTGAACTTGATGCCCTCGACTTCGATCGTCGTGCCGGGCGAGGGGATCTCGCGCGCATACTCGAGAAGGAAGCCCGAGAGGGTGTCGTAGCCGCCGTCGCCGGGCAGCTTCAGTCCCAGTTTTTCATTGAGCATCGCCGGGTCGGCACGGGCGCTCACCAGGTAGTCATGATGACCCAGTTTCTTCAGCCATTCGGCGGGTTTTTCCTGCCGGTCGTATTCGTCCTGGATGTCCTCGACCACCTCCTCGATGATGTCCTCGATGGTGACGATGCCCTCGGCACCGCCAAACTCGTCCATCACCACAGCCATCGCATCACCATCCTTGCGCAGCTCGACGAGCATCGCCTCGGCGCTCTTGCTGGCTGGCACGTAGCGCGTCGGGCTGATGAAGGGCTCGATCGACGCCGATTCGTCCACACCCAACAGATCCATGCTGTTCAGCACGCCGATTACCCGGTCGATCCGCCCATCATAGACCGGCAGGCGGACATGCGAGCACTGTACCGCCAGGCGCACCGCTTCTCCGACCGTTGAGCGCTTCTCGACGGCGTTCACGTCGATCAGCGGCACCATCACCTTGTAGACCGTCGTTTCGGAAAAATTGAACATGCGCCGGATCATCGTCTTTTCGATGGCCTGGATGTCGCCTCCTTCCTGCGGCGGCATCTGTACCATGCTCTGGATCTGTTCGCGCAGGGTGAAGGGGTTATGCTCCTCGCTCGCCCCCGCGAGGCGCGAGAGGAACTTCGACAGGGTGACGAAGATGATGAGGATCGGCCAGAACACGATCGAAAAGAAGCGCAGGATATAGATCACGTAAGGCGTGATCGTATCGGCGCGCTGCTGGAAGACACTTTTCGGAACGATCTCGCCAAACACCCAGATCAGCGGCGCAACCAGGATGACGGCCAGCCAACTGCCCTGTTCCCCGAACAGATCGATCATCAGCGCGGTCGCGATCGTCGAGTTGGTCACCACCGCGATATTGGTACCGACCAGCGTCGTGGACAGCAACCATTCCGGCCGCTTTTCCAGCATTTCGAGCGCCAGACGCGCGCCGCGCGAACCTTTGGCCGCGTCGTGGCGAAGCTTCATTCGGTCGGCGCTGACGACGCCGAGTTCTGAGCCCGAGAAGAAGCCTTCGGCGATCAGGCAGACGATCATCAGCAGGACAGTGATCCAGATCTCCCCCATATCTATGCGCCCTCCCGCTTGCTGACCGTCGGGGCGGGTGTCCCGGCACTGGCCGGACGGTCAGGGTCAACCGGCGGCATGACTTGCGTCGTGACCGATGTGCCGTGTACGAATTCGTCGCTGGCATCCGTTTCGGGTCGTGCGACCACTTCCGGCAACCGTTCGGCCAGGGCGCGCGTGATCCGGTTATGCTCGATCATGTCCACGGTAAACTTCAGTCCGCAGAGATCGATCACCGCGCCCGCAGCCGGCAGTTCGCCAAAGGCATCAAGCAGCACACCGGCCAGGGTTTCGGCCTCCTCGCTGGCGATCGCGACGCCAAATTCCCGATTGAAATCGTCGACCGACATGCTGGTATCGATCAGACGGCGGCCATCGGCCAGTTCGCGCACCGGGTGCCGGCTCACAGCATCTCTGTCGGAAGGGCTGGCGATTTCACCGAAAACGCACTCGAGCAGATCCTCCATCGTCACCAGTCCGGTCACCCCCCCGTACTCATCGACGATTAGCGCGAAAGAGAGTTTGCGCTGGCGGAAGGTATGGAACAGTTCCACGGCCGGCTTCGATTCGGGAAAGAAGTTTGCCTGGCGCAGCAGCTTGCGAACCCCCTGCGGATCGCGTTCGAGCCGGGCAAGATCGACGCCGAGCAGGTCGCGCGCGTGCAGGATGCCGATGATGGTGTCACGGTGCCCCTTGAATACCGGATAACGTGACTGCCGGCTCGCCTTGATCTGCGCCAGCAATTCCGCCACCGGCAAATCCGCCGACAGGAACTGGATGTCCGAGCGTGGGCGCATGAGGTCACGCAGAGTCTTGTTGCCGAAATCGAAGATCTTCTCAATGTACTGCGCTTCCTGGCTGTCGAGGGCGCCTTCGCCGACAGCATCGTGCACCAGCGTGCGGATCATGTCTTCGGTGACCAGGTTGCCCTGCGAGCGCTGCTTGCCGACGATCAGGGTGATGAAGAAGTCGGCAACGTAGCGGATCACCTCGCGCAGCGGTGTGATCAGGCGAGCGACGAGGGCGATTGGCCGGCATTCGAAACTGGCAAAGGCGACGTTGTTGCGGATCGCCAGCACCTTCGGCGTGATCTCGCCGAACAGCAACAGGATCGGGACCATCACCAGCAGGTTGACCAGTTCGTTCTCGGCGCCGAACAGGTGGATGATCATCGCCGCCGAGATCACCGACGCCGAGACATTGACGAACTCGTTACCGATCAGGATGGTGACGATCAGTCGCCGTGGCTCGCTGCGCAGCTGTTCGATCAGTTCGAGGCGCGGATTCCGGGCGGCGCGCATCTGATCGAGCTGGAATGAACTCAGCGAGAACAGAGAGGTTTCAGTGCTCGAAAAGAAGCCCGAGAATCCCAGCAGAATGACGAAGATAATGAGTTCGATCCATAGTGCGGGGTCCATTTCCCAATATTATAGAGATCCCCGGATTTCAGACAATGGTTTAAGCTGCGCTCTGGTGATAGGAAATGAGAAACGATGAGCGAAGTGAAGAAGCGTCAGGTGCCCCCCGAGTTCGAGGCAAGGGTGGGGCTGGAGACAGTGAGAGGGGTGAAGACGATCAACGACAGAGTTTTGTTCACCCTGAGCACAGAGTTCTTTCACAGTAAGATCAACTAGAGGATCGTTGAAATGCTGACTTCGCTCGTCATCGTATTTGTCATTGCCTATGCCGCCATCGCACTGGAGCATCCGATCAAGATCAACAAGTCTGCCTCTGCGCTGGTAGGCGCGGGGCTGCTCTGGACGATCTATGCACTGGCTGGGGGCGATGCCCACAAGGTCGGGGAAGAACTGAGCGAATCCGTCATGGCCACAGCCCAGATCGTGTTCTTCCTGATGGGTGCCATGACCATTGTGGAAGTTGTCGATGCTCACAACGGCTTTGAAGTCATCACTAAGCATATTCGTACAACCAAGCTGTCGTCGCTGATGTGGCTGGTCGGTTTTGTGGCGTTCTTCCTCAGTTCGGTGCTGGACAACCTGACCACTACCATCGTCATGATTTCCCTCCTGCGGAAACTACTCGCCAAGCATGAAGACCGTCTGTTCTTTGCAGGCATCATCGTCATTGCAGCCAATGCGGGTGGTGCATGGTCTCCGATTGGCGACGTGACCACCACCATGCTCTGGATCGGCGGCCAGATCACGACACTGGCGATCATGAAGTCGGTCTTCATCCCCGCCATGGTAAGCATGGTGGTTCCGCTGGCAGTGACGGCTTATGTCCTGCGTGGAAAGCCTGTTGAGTCGCCGCAAATAGGCGCGAGTGATCATGGCCTGCAGACCACCGACTTCGAACGTAATCTGATGTTCTTCATGGGCATTGGCATTCTGGTGGCCGTTCCTGCATTCAAGACCATCACCCATCTGCCACCCTTCATGGGCATCCTGTTCGGTCTGGGCATCCTCTGGCTGGTCGGTGATCTGGTCCATCGCAAGAAAGAGAGCGAAAACAAGCAGCACCTGACGCTGGTACATGCGCTCAGCCGCATCGACATGAGCTCCATCGTGTTCTTCATCGGCATCCTGCTTGCCGTCGCCACCTTGGAGCATACGCATATCCTGACTTCACTAGCGCAATGGCTGGATCAGACCGTGGGGCGGCAGGATGTGATCGTCCTGATCATCGGCATCGTCAGCGCAGTGGTCGATAACGTGCCGCTAGTCGCAGCGTCGATGGGAATGTATAGTCTAGAGCAATACCCGACTGACCACTTCCTCTGGGAGTTCCTTGCCTACTGCGCGGGGACAGGTGGTTCGATTCTCATCATTGGTTCGGCAGCGGGCGTCGCTGCCATGGGCTTGGAGAAGATTCACTTCTTCTGGTACGTGAAGAAGATCAGTTGGCTGGCTCTGATCGGCTACTTCGCTGGGGCGGGTGCCTACTTGCTCCAATGACGGATCAAACCAAGCATCACGCGATCGACCGGATCAACGCGCTGATGGACCGCTTTACCCTCGCTCAGGAGGCACCGCGATGATCCGCCTCGCGGCCGTCATTGCTGCGGCCATCGCCTTTGCCCGCACTGCCAGCACCACGAGAGCCCGCAATGGCTGGAACGTCGGATGCAGCGCCTGGTTCCGGCCGACTACTGTCTGCTGACCTTGACGCTGCCAGCCGAATGGCGCGGGCTCGCTGCGGCGTACGCCGACGTCGTCTTCGATTTCTTGATGCGCTGCGCCTGGGAAACAGAGCCCCGCTTCGGTCAGAACGACCAGTAGCTGCAGGGGACGCCGGGGGCGATCGCGGTCCTGCACAGGCACTCGAGTTGGCTCGATTTAATGTGAAAGTCGCGTCAGCGACTCACGAAATTCCCCTCTCCACTTGCGAGAGAGGGCAACGGCATGATCGATGCCGTTGCCCAGGAAAATTTTTGTTGCACCGCACCATTATCTGCTATATTGTATGCGTCCGCCACTTGCATGCTGACACCAGGCAGGAAATGTATGTACATCGTAGATGACCCCACCCTTGCACTGATTACCCGTTTTGTGGGCGATTCCCCGAATCAGGAATGCTCCGATGCCGAGTTTTTCCGCCAACAGCTTTCTGCCATCGAAGCGCATGTCGAGCGCTTTCCTGCCGCTGAAAGGGAGATGCGTGCGCTGGCGTGGATTGAGGCGAATGCCAGGCAGTATCGCCAGCAGTGGCAAAAACAGGCGGCAATCAGTTCCCTGGCCAGTACGCGCTGTCCGGATTGCCCGATCGTGGACGGCGACAGGCACACGCCTTGTGCCATCCACACACGCTGGCTGGCTCTCCTCCAACGCTACGCGGCAGGCGAGCTGTCTTCAAATGCTTATGTGGAACAAAGCCTGGCGCTATTGGCTACACACAAGGACCGGCTGAAGGTCGGCCATGTTCGCGAGTCACCGCGGCACGTCGATGCACAGCACGACCTTTTCATGATCCCGGCAGGCGCCCCGCCACGGGGTCCGGAAAGGGAACTTTGCGGCTAGCCACGCAAGGCCAAAGACTGCATGACTGATTAGCAGCGTGATTGCTGACACCACTGGATCGGAAAGGGGGAAGGGCAATGCAAATCGCAGTTCTGGGTGCCGGCGCCTGGGGTACTGCCCTGGCGATTTCCTTCGCCCACCGTCATTCCGTCAGCTTGTGGGCACGCGATCCCGAAAAGGCTGCACGCATGCAGGCGACCGGTGAAAACAGTCGCTACCTGCCGGGTCATCGCTTTCCGGCTTCGCTGCGGGCAACTGCTGATTTTTCGGCTGCCAGCAAGGACGCCGAGCTGATGATCATCGCTGCGCCTCTCGCTGGTTTGCGTACTGCGCTGCAGCATCTGCGCGCTGCCGAGGTCGCAACGCCCTTCCTCTGGGTCTGCAAGGGCCTGGAAAAGGGGAGCGGACTGCTGCCGCACCAGGTCGTTCGCGAGGTGCTCGGCGAACGCTTGTGCGGCGTACTCACAGGGCCGAGCTTTGCCGATGAACTGGCTCGCGATTTGCCGACGGTGGTGACGATCGCGTCGACCGACGCGAACTTCGCACTGCGCTGTGCCGAAGCCCTGCGCGGGCCGCGACTGCGCATCTATGCCAGCGACGACGTGATCGGCGCCGAAGTGGGCGGGGCCGTCAAGAATGTCATGGCCATCGCCACCGGCGTTTGTGACGGTCTCGGGCTGGGGATGAATGCCCGCGCCGCCCTGATGACGCGGGGGCTGCACGAAATCGCCCGTTTTGGCAAGGCGCTGGGGGGACACGCCGACACCTTCATGGGCTTGTCCGGAATGGGCGACCTGTTTCTGACCTGCACCGGCGACCTTTCCCGCAACCGGCGCGTTGGCCTGTTGCTGGCCACCGGCAAGCCCCTCGATCAGATTACCCGCGAACTTGGCCAGGTTGCCGAAGGCGTGCCCGCCGCGCACGAGGTGCAACGCCGCGCTGCTGCGCTCGGCGTCAAGATGCCGATTACCGACTGGGTCTGTACGCTGCTCGACGGCAGCGTGACGCCGATCGAAGGGGTCGCTGCGCTAATGGAACGGGACATCGGTTTCGAGGGCAGGTAGCGCCCGATGCTCCGGCCCTGCGTCCGCCGGACTCATGCGGCGCCGGCGTAGCCGATCTGCCGCCAGGCTTCATACACCGTCACGGCAACGGCGTTGGAGAGGTTGATGCTGCGATTGTTTGGCCGCATCGGCAGGCACAGGCGTTGCTCGGCGGAAAACTCGGCGAGAATTTCTGCCGGCAGTCCGCGCGTCTCGCAACCGAAGACCAGCACATCGCCAGCCCGGAAATCGGCCATGGCAGGACGGCGGGTTCCCTTGGTAGTCAGTGCAAAACGCCGCCCCTGCGGCGAAAGTGCCGTCAGTGCCGCACAGCAGTGGGTCCAGTCGGGATGAATCTGCACGCTCGCCAACTCCGCGTAGTCCATGCCGGCGCGCCGCAGGCGGGCTTCGGTCAGCGCGAAGCCGAGCGGTTCGACAAGGTGCAGACGCGCGCCGGTATTGGCACACAGACGGATCACGTTACCGGTATTGGGCGGAATTTCCGGGTGAATCAGGACGACCTCGAACATCGCTGCCCACACCTGAAAGCGACTTGATCGGGCAGCAACTCAGCGCAGGCCAAGCACGTCCTGCATGTCGAACAGGCCGGATTTCCGCTGTGCCAGAAAATGCGCCGCACGCAGGCTTCCCAAGGCATACGGCATGCGACTGCTCGCCTTGTGGCCAATTTCGACGCGCTCACCGGTGCCACAGAACATCACTTGGTGGTCGCCGACGATGTCGCCGCCGCGAATGGTCGCAAAACCGATGCTCGACTGCGACCGCTCACCGGTGAGGCCCTCGCGCGCGTAGACGGCGCACTGCCTGAGCTCACGCCCGAGCGCCTGTGCCACCACCTCACCCATGCGCAACGCGGTTCCCGAGGGCGCGTCGACCTTGTGCCGGTGATGCGCCTCGACGACCTCGACATCGTAGCCTTCGCCGAGAATCCGGGCCGCGACATCGAGCAGCTTGAAAACCACGTTGACGCCGACGCTCATGTTCGGTGCCAGGACGATCGGGATTTCCTCTGCGGCGGCAGTAATCGCCGCCTTGCCCGCGGCGTCGAAACCGGTGGTCCCGATGACCATCGCCACGCCATGGCGGCGGCAGATTTCGAGGTGCTGGAGGGTCGCCACAGGGCGTGTAAAGTCGATCAGGCAGGAGGCCCGGGCAATGCCGGCGTCACAATCGCTGCTGACCAGGACACCACAGGGCATCCCCACCAGTTCGCCAGCATCCTTGCCCTGTTCGGGAACGTCAGGCCGATCAATGGCCGCCACCAGCCTCGCCGCAGCATCTTTCAGCGTGACTTCGAGCAGCATGCGTCCCATGCGCCCGCCAGCACCGGCGACCGCGATCCTCAATCCATCCATGTCAGAATCCCATGCTTTCCATGATCGTGCTGAAGAAACCCGGCCCGTCCGGAGGCGGCAGCACCGTACTGCCATCTGCCGGCAGCGAGCCCAGATCGATTTCCCGGTTGCGCACCTCGAAGACCGTTGCGGCGTCGGTGGATTGCACCGGGACCACATCACCGGCGACGCTCCGCAGTTTGCCGTCGGCGTCAAAAAAGACCGTAAACCGGCGTGTCTCGACCTTTCCTGAATCCCCTTTCTTCAGCCAATAAAAATAATCCCAGCGGTTGGCGTGAAACATGTCCGTCAACACCGGCGTGCCGAGAACGAAGCGCACCTGATCCTTGGTCAGACCGGGACGCAACTGGGAAACCATCTCCTGCGACAGGACGTTACCCTGCTGTACGTCGATCCGGTATTCGTTGACGATGCGCGGGACCGTCGAGCAGGCGGCCAGGGTGCACAGAACCGTGACAGGAATGGTCAGACGAGGAAAGATCATGTTCGGGTCGGATCGTGGTGAGTGATCAATACGAGCAATGGCAAACGACACGACCGCGCCGGCAGACGGATCGTGTGCGATCCGACGGAAAGCCCTGCGGCAATGCCGCACGGTGGCCATCGAGGGTATATCATACCCGAATCCCTCCCTTCGTAGCCGATCAAGGTAAGCCGATGAGCAACTCTGACAACCTCAAGAACATGGGGCTGAAAGCCACCATTCCACGCCTCAAGATCCTCGCCCTGTTCGAGAAGACCGAGATTCGCCATCTCACCGCCGAAGATGTCTATCGGCTGTTGCTCGCCGAGAACCTGGACATCGGCCTGGCCACCGTCTATCGCGTCCTGACCCAGTTCGAACAGGCGGGTCTGCTTGAGCGCCACTATTTCGAATCAGGCAAGGCGGTCTTCGAGTTGAGCCCCGGACAGCACCATGATCACCTGGTCTGTGTAGACTGCGGCCGCGTCGAGGAATTCTACGATGCCGAGATCGAACGCCGGCAAATGAAGATTGCCAAGGAACGTGGTTTCGTCATTCGCGAACACGCGCTTTATCTCTACGCCGAATGCACCAAGACGGAATGCCCGTATCGTGGCACTTCGCTCAGGCATGCCGGCGAGCGCAACAAGACGCCCTCCTGAGCAGCGCTTACCAAAGAGCAGTGCCGAAAGCCCTGGCGAACAGACTGGCGATTTGCTCCCGGCTCGGACGATGGTTCTGGCCACCCCGATGGGCGACCTTGAGGGCACCCATCACCGCTGCAAGCTGACCAATCTTCTCCCAGTCCCAGCCGGCAGCAATTCCGTAGAGCAAGCCCGCGCGGTAAGCATCACCGCAGCCGGTGGGGTCAACAACGGCGTCAGCCTGAACACAGGGAATTTCATGGCAGCGGCCGCCGACATAAATTCGCGAACCAGCACCGCCCAGGGTAATGACTAGCGCTTCGACTTCAGCAGCGAGTTGCTCAATCGACCGGCCCGTTCGGTCACATAGCAGTTTCGCTTCGTAATCATTGAAACAGGCGTAATTGGCCAGACGCATGAAGTTCATCAGATCGTCACCGGAGAACATCGGCAAGCCCTGACCGGGATCAAAGACAAAGGGCACCGCCGCCGCCGCAAAGTCCTGTGCGTGCTGCAGCATGCCGTCACGCCCATCGGGAGCGACGATGCCAAGCGTCGCTCCCTCGACATCGGCAACCCGATTGAGGTGCGAGTACATCATCGCGCCGGGGTGGAAAGCGGTGATCTGGTTGTCGTCGAGGTCGGTGGTGATGAAGGCCTGCGCGGTGAAGCTGCCGGCAATCCGGCGCACATGCGCGCGCGTCAGGCCCTGGTCATCGAGTCGCACCAGATAGGGGTCGGCATCGTCGCCCACCGTGGCCATGATCAAGGGGTCACCACCGAGCAGTTTGAGATTGTAAGCAATGTTGCCCGCGCAACCGCCAAACTCCCGTCGCATCTCGGGCACCAGAAAAGCGACATTGAGAATGTGAATCTGCTCGGGCAGGATGTGATTCTTGAAACGATCATGGAAAACCATGATGTTGTCGAAGGCAATGGAGCCGCAAATGAGCGTAGGCATGGACTTTCCGGAGTGATGAGTGGGTTGCAAAAGAAAGGAATGACAGGAAGGAACGGCAGCCACAGGCCTGCTCGGCCTCGGCAGCCTCCGGGAATGGGCGCAATCAGGGGTAGAAAACGTAAAGCCGATAACCGGCAGCATTGATCCCGCTAGCCTCGAGCCATAATCTGAGTTCGAGGTCGGCATTGGCCGCGAACGCCTCATCCAGCAGCCCCGAAGGTGGCAGATACTCATCGGGTTGCAAAACGCGGCGTGCGACCACCTTGTCATGGGTGTCGGTGAGCGTCAGTTCAAGCGCCGGGTAGGCCTGCACATACGCCGCCCGGTTACGCAGCGTGGCTTGCAGGGCGAGCAGTTTATGGTGTCCCGGATCGATCTGCAATTCCGATGTCTCGATGCTCATCCACTCTGAATGACGCGGCAGCGGCATGTCGGCCCCCAGGGCATCACTCAGCGCCGCCAGTGCTGGCCGCAAGCCGGGTAGACCCAGCGCGATGGCCACACGGAAATGAAACACCCCCTGGCAGGCAAGCATCACGGCAAGCAACAGGGCGATGATCGCGTATGGCTTGGTCATCGCCCGATCTGCCGGCAACGCCGGCCGGCCCATCACGCCTTCGAGCCACTTGCCGTAGGCCAGCGTTTCGCGAGGCCGCACCAGACTTTCCCTTGCCGGCTCCTCGGCATGAGTCAGGCCGAGTTCGGGAGCGCTTGGCGCAGGCTCGGGCAACCTGTCGTCTGGCTGCACATCGACCGGCTCGGAAACCGGTGGCAAAGCCAGCTCGGGCGGCAGGGCCAGATCGATTTCGAAGCCGGGGTGATGGGTGGGCGCCTGCCAAGGTTGGATAGCGACCGCGGCGACCGCTGCGGCATCCGTCGCCTGCTCCGCAGAAGTCGCTCCCGCCGCCGGCTCCGGGGCGATCGGGGTCGGCGGCGCGTCGTCGTCGACCAGTCCGTCGATGGCATTGAATACCGTTCGGCATTGCCCACAGCGGACTTTGCCGGCGCGCGCCCGGATCTGCTCGGAAGTGACCCGGAAGATGGTCTGGCAGCTCGGGCAGCAGGTCTTCACGTTAAGCCTTGATACCTGCCAGACATATCCAGCCGTCGCGCGTGTCGACAATTCTCAGCTCAAGGTAAGGCGTGTAGGCGGCAATCAGCTCGTCCGCCTGCTCGAAGAGAATGCCTGATAGGGCAAGGCTGCCACCTCGGCGAACGTGCGCACTGATCAACGGCGCCAGGACCTTGAGCGGATTGGCAAGGATGTTGGCGACCACGAGGTCGAACTGGCCATGTAGCTCGTTTGCTGAATCCTGGAAGCGGGCGCTGACCCCGTTCTCCTCGGCATTGTTCCTGGCTGCGATCACCGCCTGCGGATCGATATCGACCCCGATCACGTCGCCAGCACCCAGTCTGGCCGCGGCGATGGCGAGAATCCCGGAGCCACAGCCATAATCGAGCATCGACATCCCCGGCAACACCTGGCACTCAAGCCATTCCAGGCACAGCCGGGTGGTCGGATGCGAACCCGTTCCGAACGCCATGCCGGGATCGAGCACCAGGACAATTGCCTGCGGATCAGGAGCCTGGTGCCATGAAGGGACAATCCACAAGCGCTCCGAGACACGAATCGGTTCGAACTGGGACTGGGTCAGTCGCACCCAGTCCTGATCGGCCACCTCTTCCTGCGTGAAGGACGGAAAATCGTCGAGACCGGCCAGTGCCGCACAGGTCGTCAGCAGTTGCCTGGTGTCGCTATCCGGTTTGAGCAGTGCAATGACCCGTGAATGCGCCCAGCCTGGGCGGCTGGGCGAACCGGGTTCGCCGAACTGCGGTTGTTCGTCGGGGGTGCCGGCATCCGCATCTTCGATACTGGCGGCCAGCGCGCCTGCATCGAGAAGCGCGTCAGCCAGCGCCTCGGCATGTTGGCAGTCGGTCTGGATGCTCAGAGATAACCAGGCCATCGTGATTCAGCGACGATCAGCCACCCTTGTTGACCTCGTCCTTGGCGGCGAGCCTTTGCTCGAGATAGTGGATGCTGCTGCCCCCCTCCATGAAGCGAGCGTCCTGCATCAGTTCCTGATGCAGCGCGATGTTCGTCGTAATGCCTTCGATACTCATTTCCGACAGGGCAATACGCATGCGGCGAATCGCCTGGTCGCGGCTGTCGCCATAAGCGATCACCTTGGCAACCATCGAGTCATAGTGCGAAGGAATGGTATAGCCCTGATAGATATGCGAGTCCACGCGAATGCCCGGCCCGCCCGGTGGATGATAGAAACTGATCTTGCCCGGTGAGGGAACGAAAGTGAAGGGGTCTTCGGCGTTGATCCGGCATTCGATGGCGTGACCGCGGAAGGTCAGATCGCGCTGTCTGAAATGCAGCTTCTCGCCTGCAGCAATGCGGATCTGCTCGGCAACAAGATCGACACCGGTGATCTGTTCGGTCACCGGATGCTCGACCTGAATGCGGGTATTCATCTCGATGAAGTAAAACTCGTTATTCTCGAAAAGGAATTCGAAGGTACCTGCACCACGATAGTTGATGCGCCGGCACGCTTCGGCACAACGCTCGCCGATGCGCACGATATGCCGGCTGGGAATACCGGGGGCCGGCGCTTCCTCGATGATCTTCTGGTGACGGCGCTGCATCGAGCAATCACGTTCGCCGAGGTAGACCGCGTTCCTGAAGCTGTCGGCCAGAACCTGAATCTCGACATGGCGCGGGTTTTCCAGGTATTTCTCCAGATAGACGTTGGGATTTCCAAAAAAGCTTTGTGCCTCCGCACGAGTCATGTTCACGGCGTTGATCAGCGCGGCTTCGGTCCGGACGACACGCATCCCGCGCCCACCCCCACCTCCCGCAGCCTTGATGATCACCGGGTAGCCGACGGCTTTGGCAATCAGTGCGATCTCCCTGGGATCATCGGGCAGCGCACCTTCCGAACCGGGTACGCAGGGAACTCCTGTGATGCGCATGGCCTCCTTCGCGGAAACCTTGTCGCCCATCAACCGGATCGTTTCCGGACGGGGTCCGATGAAAACGAAACCGGAGGATTCCACACGTTCGGCAAAGTCTGCGTTCTCGGACAGGAAACCATAGCCTGGGTGGATGGCCTGCGCGTCAGTGACCTCGGCCGCCGAGATGATTGCCGGCACATTGAGGTAGCTGTGGGCAGAAGGCGCCGGACCAATGCAGACCGACTCGTCGGCCAACCTGACGTACTTGGCTTCACGATCAGCCTCCGAATGCACAACCACGGTCTTGATCCCGAGTTCACGGCAGGCGCGCTGGATGCGAAGGGCGATTTCTCCGCGGTTGGCGATAAGGACTTTCCCGAACATGGCGGACGAATCTCCTTAATGTGAAAGTCGCGTCAGCGACTCACGAATCTCCCCTCCCCGCTCGCGGGGGAGGGGTCGGGGGAGAGGGAAACGGTCATGACTTTCATGATCAGGGGTGCCTGGAAAAGTCATGACCGTTAGCCGATAATGAACAAGGGTTCACCATATTCGACCGGTTGACCGTTCTCGATCAGAATCGCCTTGATCGTTCCACCCCGCTCGGCTTCGATCTCGTTGAGCAGTTTCATCGCCTCGATGATGCAGAGCGTATCGCCAACCTTGACCACGCTGCCCACCTCGACGAAAGGTTCAGCTCCGGGACTCGATGCACGATAGAAAGTGCCGACCATCGGCGCCTTGATCGGATCGCCTTCCGGAAGCTCGGGTTCCGCCGACTCGGCCACCGTGACGGTTGCCGGTCCCGCTACCGACAAGGGGGCCGGCGGCGCGTAAGCATGCTGCATCATGCCGCCGCCGTGCTTGACGATGCGGACCCGTTCCTCGGCATCGTTGATCTCAAGTTCGGTAATGCTCGATTCCTCGACAAGGTCGATAAGTTTCTTCAGTTTTCGCAGATCCATGGATTCACTCCGGATGATTGTTATTGTTTGCGGTCAAGCTCGGGACGGGCGTTGGGAGCAGCCCGCAGGCGATCAAAGGTTTCGCTCGGCGGAGATCCTGCCCAGGAGATATTCCAGTGCCAGCAGATAGCCCTCGCTGCCCAGGCCACTGATCACGCCAATCGCCAGATCGGAAAAATACGAGTGCTGGCGGAACGGTTCACGGGCATGCACGTTGGACAGGTGGACTTCGACGAAGGGAATACCGGTGCCGGCGAGTGCATCACGCAGCGCGATGCTGGTGTGCGTGTAAGCCGCTGGGTTGATGATCAGGAAACGGACTTCCTGGACGCTCGCCGCATGGACGCGCTCGATCAACGCCCCCTCGTGATTGCTCTGGAAGGTTTCGAGATGAACGCCAGCGGCCTCGGCACGGTGGGCAAGTGCGAGATTGATCTCGGCAAGTGTGCTTGAACCGTAGTACGCGGGTTCGCGAGTACCCAGCAGATTGAGATTGGGTCCATGCAGGACAAGCAGCCTGGGGAGATCTGACATGGTGTCGGTTTTCGACGCAGTTTGCTTCTTCATGACCGTCAGTTTGCCGTAAATGGCCGCATTTTGTCCAGCAACACGTCTTCAGCGCGTCGCCACCTGCTGCAGGATGCGATCCAGCTCGCTCTCGGACAAGGGACCCAGACGACGCAGCAGAACCTCGCGCTGCGCACTGATCACCAGGGTATAGGGCAGACCCAGAGCGGCGTTCCCGAGTTGCCCGGCAAGGTCGACGCCGGCTGCGTCACCGATCAGCAGCGGGTAAGCGACAGGATGGGTTTCGGCAAAAGCGCGTATATTGTCTTTGCTGTCGAGCGCAATGCCGACAAACTGCACACCTTGTGGCAGATAGCGGCCCTGCAGTCGTGAAAACGCCGGCATTTCGTCCCGGCAAGGCGGGCACCAGGTGGCCCAGAAATTGATGACCAGTGTTTTTCCTTGCCAGCGCGAAAACGGATGAGACTTCCCGTGCACGTCTTCGAGACTGCTGGCAAACAGGCGTGCCAGCACCTCGGCCGGTACCGCCGGCCAGGCCTGCGGCGGCGAACCGGAACGTTGCGCTGCCGCAAAGATTCCAGCCAGCAAGGCAGCGGCAAACAGGCCGATCAGAACCGCGTTTCTCATCTATCGGGCATGCAGTTGGCCGCCAGCAGCCTCCTGACGGCGTCCAGTCGGGCGCGTTCCCGGATTCTGCCGTCACGCGTCCTGAAGCTGACGCGTTCCTCGTCACGTCGGTAGATGACAAGATTGGCCACTTCGTCATCACCGAGAATCGTCAGCACGGCTTCGGCACGATCGGTGCGTGGCAAACTATGGCGGAAGGTCATGCCCTCGTTGAGCAGGAAGATTTCGACGTCCTTGGCACTGTCCGGGAACAATTGAATGTCGATCTCGGCATAACGGCCGGCGCTGCCATCGAGCACCGATCCGGTCAGATAGGGATTGAAGCGTTGCAAGGTCGTCATCAGCCTCGCCGCAGTGCGCAGCAAATGCAGGTTTCTGGCCTGCTGTTCCTGGTTCTGGAACAAGCGTTGGTAGACCCGCAGTTCGGCCTCGACTTCGCTGTCGTCCGGCATGCCCACGCTCTCCGGCAAGCCAAGGCCACGTGCTGCCTTGCGTTTCGCCAGAGTGAGATCGCTGATTCCGTCCTGGGCCATCAGACGGGCGGCGAGTGCAGCCACACGGCTGCGTTGCTGGGAACTGCGTTGCTGGGAATTGTGCTGGCGATCCTGTCGGCCGCTCATGGATGGATCCCGAAGGGGTCTGGCAATGGCAAGGGAGTGGTCAGGCGCGCGAAACCTCGGGCAAGGGTACAATCGCGTCTCCTCAGCCTGATTTTAACTTGGATTCTGGACATGCATATTCATATCCTCGGCATTGGTGGCACTTTCATGGCAGGCCTTGCACAGTTGGCGCGTGCCGCAGGGCATCACGTCACGGGCTGTGACAGCGGGGTTTACCCGCCGATGAGCACACAGCTTGAGGCTGCAGAAATCGAAGTCATTGAAGGCTATGATAGCGCGCAAACGGCTTTCGAACCCGACTGCTACGTGGTCGGTAATGCCATTACGCGCGGCAACGCCCTGCTCGAGGAAATCCTTGACCGCGGCCTGCCTTACCTTTCAGGTCCGCAGTGGCTGGCCGAGAATGTTCTCAAGGGGCGCTGGGTGATGGCGGTGGCCGGAACGCACGGCAAGACGACGGCTTCCGCGATGCTGGCGTGGGTCCTAGAGGACGCGGGGCTGAGTCCAGGCTTCCTGGTCGGGGGCGTGCCGGTGAATTTCGGGGTTTCAGCGCGTCTGTCCGGCAACAACACGGACGCGCCGTTTTTCGTGATTGAAGCCGATGAGTACGATACCGCTTTCTGCGACAAGCGCTCCAAGTTCGTTCACTACCGCCCACGGACGGCCATCCTGAACAATCTCGAATTCGACCATGCCGACATCTTTGCCGATCTGGCGGCGATCGAGACGCAATTTCACCATTTCGTTCGTACTCTGCCACGCCGTGGGCTGCTGGTGTCGAACGCCGCCGACGGCAACCTGGCTCGTGTCCTGGCCAAAGGCTGCTGGACGCCGGTCGAGTGCTTCAACGATGCCAGTGGCTGGCGCGCGGAAGGGAGCGATACCGACGGATCGCTGCATCTGTTGCACGGCGACGAACTGGTGGGCAGTACGAACTGGAGCCTGACTGGAACGCACAACCGCAGCAACGCAGTCGCCGTCCTGCTTGCAGCCAGGCATGCCGGGGTACCCTTTGCCAGAAGCCTGGCAGCACTGTCACGCTTCAGGAATGTCAAGCGTCGTCTGGAACTGCGGGGGGCGGCTGGAGGTGTCCACGTGTACGACGATTTTGCCCATCACCCGACGGCCATTGCGACGACGCTGGCGGGCCTGCGCAGCAAGATTGGCAGCGACCGCATTCTGGCGGTCCTGGAGCCACGCTCGAACACCATGAAGCTCGGGGTGATGAAGGCCTTGCTGCCGGCCAGCCTTGGCGACGCCGACCTGGTCTTCTGCTACGCCGCGAATCTCGGATGGAGCGCTGCCGAAGCACTCGCTCCGCTGGGCGACAGGGTGATCATCGACGATGATCTCGGACGCCTGGTGGCACGCATCGCAGACACCGCATGCGCTGGCGACCAGGTGCTGGTGATGAGCAACGGCGACTTTGGCGGCATCCACGACAAACTGCTGGCAGCACTCGCTGGCGGGCCTTTCAGTACAGAAAATGGTCAGCCAGAAGGGCCGCGAACAGCAGCGTCAAGTAGATGATCGAATAGCGAAAAGTCAGTCTCGCCAGCTTGTCGCTGTAATCACGCCACAAGGTGACGCTGTAGACCAGGAAAATCACATCGAGGACCAGTGCGCTGACCAGATACCAAGGGCCGCTCATTCCCAGGGTGTAGGGCAACACCGTTGCGGCAGTGAGCATGACCACGTACAGCAGGCTGTGCAGGCAGGTGAAGCGAATGCCATGGGTTACCGGCAGCATCGGCAGGCCCGACTTGGCGTAGTCGGCACAACGGTAACACGCGAGCGCCCAGAAATGGGGCGGCGTCCAAATGAAAATGATCAGGAAGAGGACCAGCGCCTCGGGACCCACCTGACCGGTGATCGCCGTCCAGCCCAGGAGCGGCGGCATGGCACCGGAGGCTCCCCCGATGACGATGTTCATCGGTGTCGCCGGCTTCAGCAGCACCGTATAAACCAGGGCGTAGCCGAGAAAGGTGGCCAGCGTCAGCCACATTGTCAGGGGATTGACAAAGCTGTGCAGGATCCACAATCCGAGACCGCCGACGAGAGTCGCCAAGGTCAGGGTTTCCGTGGACGAAACTTCTCCACGCACCGTCGGGCGCGCGCGCGTGCGCGCCATCAACGAATCGATATGCTTTTCGATCAGGCAGTTGATTGCTGCCGCAGCACCAGCGACCAGCGCAATCCCCACGGATGCCGAGACAAAAAGCCCGAATGGCGGAAATGATGGCGTGGCAAGAAACATCCCGATCATGGCCGTAAACACGATCAGGCTGTTGACCCGCGGCTTGCACAACTCGAAGAAAGCACCCAGGCGTTGTCCGGCCGAACGACGGGAGCTTGTGCTGATAGCGGCCATATCTTACTGTTTTCTCCGACCCGTGGTCTTTCGGCGGGGTTCCTTGGCAGGTCCCCCCTTGCATGTCCGGTCTGCCCGGCTAGCGCGTTGTGATTCCACTGGAACGGGTAGCGAAGCACCCGCCCGTAGACAGCAGAAACGATGAAGTGCCTTCAATTTGTCTCCTTATAGTTCTTGTCGGGCCAGGCAGCACCGAGAATTTGTTTCAGCTCTGCGGCAAGCACCCTTTTCTGCTCTTCGGTCAACATGCGACCGACTTCGACCTCTCGACCATGCGAGCGAATCAGCAAGCGATGACTCCCTTGTCCCGGATACCTGACATACTGCAGTTGCACCCAGTACGGCCGAAACTCGTGGCGCTCTGCCAGCCCGCCCCGTCGGGTTTCAATCGTCAGTTGCCCCGATGCCAGCGCAATTCTCTCGAAATCTTCTGCCGTTTTCTCGCAACATCGCAACGCCCACCACAGCAGCGCAAGCTCGAAGCCGGTAAACGGCAAAATCGGCCAAGCACCGAAATACGAAAAAACCAACGCGATCGTGCCCGAAACCACCACCATGGCACCAAACACCCGCTTGCGATCAATCACCGAAAGAGACCGGTTCGGGCGTGCCACCCACGTTCGTCCTGCCACTGTCCGGGTTGCCACCAGGCTCATCAATCCCCTCCTCAATGACCAGCTTGCCCGAACAGTCTGGCTGGACTTGATACAAATCAAGGTATCGGTCGCGAAATTCTAGCACGGGGCCACACTTTGTTGGCAACGGGCTCCCCCACATTGTGTTATTCGCATTGTCATTCGTTGTCTTTCCTGTTTTTTTAGTGGCCAATTGATCCATATCAATTTATTGTGATAGCCTTGGCGGTTGGTGAAAAACTGGAACAGGGGCTCGCACGAGCCCTTTTTGGTAGATTTTTCGAATGCATCAAGTCTATCCGCCGATGCAGTTCCGCGCGGCAAATGCACTTGATGGGGAGAGGGAGAAGATGTCACGATACTCAAACAAGAACCGCTACCTGAATCGTTTGCGACTGGCCAAGGCCGGGCTGTTTGCCGGGCTGCTCGGCATCCTCAGCGGCGCCGCGAACGCTGCCTGGCAACTCAATCTGCAAGAACCCGTGACCGCCGCAGCCAAGCGCGTCTATGACCTCCACACCCTGCTCACCTGGGTGATCTTCGCCATTTTTGTCGGGGTCTTTGCGGTAGTTGCCTATTCGCTGGTCTTTCACCGCAGATCCAGGGGCCACAAGGCGGCTGACTTTCATGACAATACCACGGTGGAACTGGCCTGGACCATCGTTCCGGCGCTGATTCTGATCGCAATCGCCTTCCCGGCCACGTCGGCCCTGGTCAACATGCGTGACACCTCGCAACCCGATCTGACCGTCAAGGTTACGGGCTACCAGTGGAAGTGGGGCTACGAATACCTCACTGGTGACGCCGCCGGAGTCAAGTTCATGAGTGTGCTTTCCACCCCGCGCGAGCAGATCGAAAACAAGGCACCCAAGGGCGAGCACTATTTGCTGGAAGTCGATCGCCCACTGGTGGTACCGGTCGGAAAAAAGGTGCGCATTCTCACGACGGCGACCGATGTGATCCACAACTGGTCGGTTCCGGCCTTCGCCGTAAAGACCGACGCGGTCCCTGGTTTCCTGCGCGACACCTGGTTTCGTGCGGACAAGGAAGGCACTTACCGCGGCCAATGCTCGGAGCTCTGCGGCAAGGACCACGGCTTCATGCCAGTGGTGGTCGAGGTCGTCTCCGAGGAAAAGTATGCTGCCTGGGTTGCCGATCAGAAGCAACAGATGGCTGCGGCTGCGGACGATCCGAATAAGGTCTGGAAGCTCGATGAACTGGTTGCCCGCGGCGAGAAGGTTTATACGGCCAACTGTGCTTCCTGCCACCAGGCGAATGGGCAGGGATTGCCACCCGTGTTTCCCGCCCTGGACGGATCGAAGATTGTCAAGGGCCCGAAAGAGGGTCATCTTGACATCGTCATCAACGGCAAAGCGGGTACTGCCATGGCGGCCTACGGCCCACAGTTGGGTGATACGGATATCGCAGCCGTTGTAGCCTACGAGCGGAACGCATGGAACAATCAACTCGGCGAAGTCATTCAACCCGCCGAAGTCAAGGCACGTCGCGGCAAGTGATCGCGCTACCGGCCCTCAGGAGAAACTGATTATGCAAGCCACGCACACTGCCGGACATGCCGGCGACCATCATCATGACGACCATGCCCACTATCCAAGCGGCTGGAAACGCTGGGTGACGACCACCAACCATAAGGATATCGGTTCGATGTACCTGTGGTTCAGCTTCGTGATGTTCCTCGTTGGCGGCGCGATGTCACTCATCATTCGCGCTGAACTGTTCTCCCCTGGACTCCAGTACGTGTCCCCGGAGTTCTACAACCAGATGCTGACCCTGCATGCCCTGATCATGGTCTTCGGGGCGATCATGCCGGCTTTCGTCGGCTTCGCCAACTGGATGATCCCAATGATGATCGGGGCATCCGACATGGCATTCGCGCGGATGAACAACTGGAGTTTCTGGTTGCTGCCGCCAGCCGCCATTCTGCTATCGGTGTCAATATTCGTGCCAGGAGGCGCCGCCGGAACCGGTTGGACCCTCTACCCCCCACTGTCGGTACAAATGGGGATAGGAATGGACATGACCATCTTTGCGGTCCACATCCTTGGCATGTCGTCGATCATGGGTTCGATCAACATCGTCACCACCATTCTCAACCTGCGCGCGCCCGGCATGACCCTGATGAAAATGCCGTTGTTCTGTTGGACCTGGCTGGTTACGGGCTTCCTGCTGATCGCGTCAATGCCGATCCTGGCGGGTGCGGTGACCATGCTCCTGACCGATCGTCACTTCGGGACCACTTTTTTCAATGCGGCCGGCGGGGGCGATCCGGTACTTTTTCAGCACATTTTCTGGTTTTTCGGCCATCCCGAAGTCTATATCATCGCTTTGCCCGCCTTCGGCGTCGTTTCCCATGTAATCCCGGCGTTCTCGCGCAAGCATCTGTTCGGCTATGCTTCAATGGTCTATGCAATTGCCGCAATTGGCCTGATCTCCTTCTTCGTCTGGGCGCACCACATGTATGTAACGGGCATTCCGCTTACGGGACAGCTCTACTTCATGTATGCAACGATGCTCATCGCCGTGCCGACAGGAGTGAAGGTCTTCAATTGGGTCACCACCATGTGGCGAGGGTCGCTGACCTTTGAAACCCCGATGTTGTTTGCCCTTGGTTTTCTTGTACTGTTCACCATTGGCGGCCTGACCGGGCTGGTGCTGGCGATCACGGCGGTAGACATCCAGTTGCAGGATACCTATTATGTCGTAGCCCACTTTCACTACGTCATGGTCGCTGGAGCGCTTTTCTCTGCCTATGCCGGCCTCTATTTCTGGTTACCGAAGTGGACCGGTCACATGTACAACGAAGGTTTGGGGAAACTGCACTTCTGGCTGTCGATCATTTTCTTCAACATCGCCTTTTTCCCGCAACACTTCCTTGGTCTGGCGGGCATGCCGCGTCGGATTCCCGACTATTCGCAGCAGTTCGCAGATTTCAACGTGATCTCCAGCGTTGGCGCCTTCGGCTTCGGTGTAAGTCAGTTGCTGGTCCTGATTATCGTCTTCCAGGCCTTGAAAGGGGGTGCCAAGGCAGAAAGCCGGCCCTGGGATGGCGCGCATGGACTGGAGTGGACAGTGCCTTCGCCTGCCCCGTACCATACGTTTGAAGATCCGCCAGCATTTAATGCGGCTGAGGCGCATACATGACCCGCAACTTATCGTCACGCGAACAGGGCAGCCGCCGCATCGCGATCGGCCTCGCCCTGTTTGCAACCGCTGTCTTTCTTAGCTTCATCATCCGTCAATGGATCGCCAGCAGTTGAATCCTGAATCCGGCCCACTGGCAGCAACTGCTGCCGACACCCGGCGGCGGGCAGTCAGTCATGCTCACACCGCTGCGGTCATGCTGACTGTCGTGGCCGGCAGCCTGCTGTTTGTTGCCGCACAGCCGCGGCTATACCGGGCCTTTTGCGAATGGACCGGCCTGTACGACATCGACCGTGCAGAACAGCTTGCGCGGCCATCACTCCCGGGGCGGCCCGTGACCCTGGAGTTTGATGCCAACAGTCATGAGAACGGGCTGCTCTTTCGCCCACAAACGAACAGCCTCACGACCAAGACTGGCGAGATCGTGCACGTGGTCTATCGAGTCGAGAATACGCGCAACAGCACAGTGGTCGGACAAGCGGTTCCCAGCTATGGCCCGCAGCATGCAGGCGGCTACGTGAAGAAACTTGAATGCTTTTGCTTCAAGCAGCAAACGTTTGCTCCGCACGAGGTCCGCGAAATGAACGTCGTGTTCCTGCTTGATTCAAAACTTCCAGATGACGTGGGTACGGTCACACTTTCATATACTTTCTTCGAAGTACCCGTGCCAGCGGGCGGCAGCGCGAATTCATCGCCAGCACGCGAGGAAAACCGGACGTGAATGGTGTGGTCGTGAATCCACAACCGCCGAAGGACGGGTTGTTTCGTACCATTCGTACGGTTGCCTGGGCGCTGTTGGGGATACGCGGGCACAAACCGTACACGCACGATGCGCCACCGTTATCGCCGGTGAAGTTGCTGATCACAGCGCTCGCTTTCATGCTGGTTTTTGTGCTTTCACTGGTCAGCGTGGCCATTTACATCAGTCGTCATTGATCGGACGCATGAGAAAAAAGTAACAGAACCATAACGACAAATGATTTGGAGGGAATCAAAATGAGTCACCCCGCATCAGCTAGCCGCTATTTCGTTCCCGAGCCTTCGCACTGGCCGGTGGTTGGGTCGCTTGCCTTGCTCTTGCTGGCAACCGGCGCCATTCTGACGTTTAACTCGATTGCTTACGGCGCTTATTTTCTGTTCGGTGGGTTTGCCGTTCTGACGGTCATGCTGTTTGGCTGGTTTGGACGCGTGATTGGTGAATCGGAAGGCCAACGCTATAACCTGCAGGTGGATCGTTCCTTCCGTTGGTCGATGGCCTGGTTTATCTTTTCGGAGGTGATGTTCTTCGCTGCCTTCTTTGGCGCCCTCTTCTACGTTCGCGTTCTGTCGATTCCTGACCTGGCCAGTGCAGATCAGGCAGCGCTTTGGGAAGGCTTCAAAAATCAATGGCCAACAGCCGGTCCTGCGGCCAAGGACGCGTTCACGCCGATGCATGCATGGGGCATCCCGGCGATCAATACCCTGCTGCTGCTGAGTTCGGGAGCAACGGTGACCTGGGCGCACTGGGGATTGGTCGCCAACAAGCGGCAGCAGTTGATCATCGGTCTGTTCCTGACCGTGCTGCTTGGCCTGCTCTTTCTTGGCCTGCAGGTGTACGAATACCGTGAAGCCTATAGCCACTTCAACCTCAAGATGACCACAGGTGTGTACGGTTCAACCTTTTACATGTTGACCGGTTTCCACGGTTTTCATGTGACGCTCGGTGCGACGATGTTGATCGTGATTCTTTTGCGGGCAATGAAGGGGCATTTCACTCCCGAGCGACACTTTGCCTTTGAAGCCGTTGCCTGGTACTGGCACTTTGTGGACGTCGTCTGGCTCGGCTTGTTCGTCGTCGTTTATTGGCTGTAACTTCTTCCCTCCGGCACGTGGCGCACCAAGCGAAGCGGTGCGCCACCCATGCCACCCATGACTTCTCGCCGTCATTACAGGCGGTCAACAATCCAGCCAAACCAGTGCGCAGCCATCAGGAGTAGAAACAGCCCGAACGAAAGGCCGACTCGCAAGGACAGTGCCTTGACCGCTCTGTTCTTGTCTGGACCGTGATCGCGATAGATATAGACCAGAGCGCTGCCGAGACTGGCGATGATCCCGATCAGCATCAGCACGACAAAGATGCGCATGCATTCTCCTCCTGAAATACCGCAGTCTATACCCTATCTAAGGCGCGCGGTTCGCATACGACAATAACCTGGGCACAGCCGTTCTGCCGATGATGTCGATCTTCCCCTTCAAGCGCGTACCTCTGCGCCTGCTGCTGGTCATTCTGGTCGTTCTGACGTGCCTCGCCATGTCCCGCCTGCAGATCTGGCGTGCGGAAACTCGGGGCGAACGCTTTGCACGCGAGCAGACCGCCCTGGTCTCGACACCCATCATTTTGTCGGCGCAGCAGCGCGACCTCAAGAGTCTGATCGACAGGGCGGCGACCGCACGCGGCCACTGGCTTACCGAGAAAACCATCTTTCTCGATAACAAGATCTATCGCAGCCGCCCCGGCTATCATGTGCTCACGCCTTTACAATTGTCGGGCAGCAGCTCCGTCGTCCTGGTCAACCGCGGCTGGATCCCGGCACCGCGACTACGCTCGGAGGTTCCATCCATTGCTTCACCGACAGGTGAAATCGAGATTGTCGGAGTGGCTCGGCACTTTGAAACCAGGATATTCGAACTGCAGAATACCTTGCCGGAAGGACCCATCTGGCAACATGTACGGGAAGCGGATTATCGCCAGATCAGTGGCCTGGACGCGTTACCGGTGATTCTGATGCAAACGTCCGCCAACGGCGATGGCCTGATCCGTGATTGGGCCTCGCCTGACAATCCGGCGATGAAACACTATGGCTACGCGGCAATGTGGCTGGTTTTCGCGCTCATGGCTGCAGTGTACGGCTTCCTTGCAAGGACCACACCATGACCTTAGAGAAACAGGCGGGACAGAATGTCCCCTTGGGCCAATCACCGGCTTCCGTTGCCACAGCTTCGAACCCGACCAAGGGTCGGCTGATACTGCTGGCGATCGTTGCGATCAGCGCATTGCCGCTTCTTGCCGCGCTGTATTTTCGCTACGTCTCACCGCCGGAGGTCAAGGCAACGGTTGGTCTGCCACTTGAGCCTGTGGCGCTTCCGTTTGAATTCCTGCAAAGCACCGATGGAAGCCGCCTGGAGCATCGGGAAGTCAGCGGCAAGTGGCTGGTGATTTTTGCGGCCCCCGGCAGTTGCGATGAACGGTGCCAGCACACACTGTATCTGACGCGGCAGGCACGCACTGCACAGGGACGCAATATGGAACGGATCGACCGCCTTTGGCTGATCACTGATGCCACACCACCAGCCGCGACGCTGCTGGCGGCTCACCCTGACCTGGTTCTGGTTCACGCGACAGACGCCAAGCTGATGGACCTTCTCGGGGGAGCTGAAAGCCGCCATATCAATCTGGTAGACCGACGTGGCCTGGTGGTCTTTCGCTACCCGGACAACCCTGATCCAACGGCCTTCATCCGCGAACTCGGCAAGCTGGTCAAGTTATGACCGTTAGCTTTGTTCCGCCAGGAAAGTCAGATTCGCCCGCATCTTCTGCATCGCCTTGGCTTCGATCTGGCGAATTCGCTCAGCGGAAACACCGAATTCTGCCGCAAGTTCGTGCAAGGTTGCCGAGTGGTCATCAGTCAGCCAACGCGCCTCGACAATACGACGACTGCGCGGATCGAGAGCGGCCAGCGCACTTTGCAGTCCATCATTCTGCAAGTACGTACGCGCACGGGATTCAAGCACACGGAGCGGTTCACTCGAATGGTCGGAGAGATAGGCAATCGGAGCAAACGCGTCCTCATCGTCATTGTCGCCTTCCAGCGCCAGATCATGACCCGATAATCGAGTGTCCATCTCGATCACCTCCTCCGGTTTGACGGACAAGCGATGCGCAATATCCGCCACCTGCAACGAACTGAGGCCCTCGCTATTCGCTTTCATGCCGCGCAGATTGAAGAACAGCTTGCGCTGCGCCTTGGTCGTTGCCACTTTGACCATCCGCCAGTTCTTCAGGACGTACTCATGGATCTCCGCCTTGATCCACTGGATGGCGAACGAAACCAGGCGCACTCCGCGCTTAGGGTCGAAACGCTTCACCGCTTTCATCAGGCCGATATTACCCTCCTGAATCAGATCGGCGTGTGCCAGACCGTATCCGAGGTATCCGCGCGCGATGGCAATCACTAAACGAAGATGCGAAAGTATCAACTGCCGTGCCGCATCGAGATCTTCCTCCTCGCGAAAGCGGGTAGCCAGACGAAACTCTTCTTCCTCGCTGAGCAGCGGAAATTGCCTGACCGCCTGGATATAAGCGTCAATGCTGCCGACCGCAGAAACCGTGGGAAAAGCCAAGGCTTGCGTCATGGAATCATTCCTCCTTCACGTTACCGATTATGAACCCTATTTTAGCACTCGCCGCATGAGAGTGCTAATCAACAGAAAAGTTCGTCCGGCCCAAATTCCACACCAGAACCCCAGCAAAGAAATTTTTTCCTTTGCTGTAAGTAATTCTGCAGTGCCAGCGTCTAAGGGATGTCGGAGAACTGGTTATAGAACGGCCAGCTTTGACTCAACCCATCCAATGAGAGGAGAATCAAATGTCAAATCAACTGTCTGGTGTCGCTATTGCCGCTGCTGCGGCTGCCCTTTTTGCTACTGGTAGCATCATGGTCCCCAGCGTTCACGCCGCGGAAGGAGGCTCGGTACACTGTGCCGGCATCAATTCGTGCAAGGGCCATTCCGAATGCAAGACGGCCAAGAGCGAGTGCAAAGGAACGAACGCCTGCAAGGGCCAAGGCTGGGTAACCAAAGCCAGCGCCAAGGAATGCACCGATGCGGGTGGCAAGGTCGTCAAGTAAGCTTGCTGCCATGCGGCGTGACCGGGCTGCCGACCAGCCAACGGTCACGCCCGAAGCCAACCTGAAGGAGGGGCGATGCGCAACACCCTTAACGGCTTCGGCCTGGGCCTTCGTACTGAACATTACCGGGATTTTATCGAGTCTCCATGGCACGTGGACTGGCTTGAGATCATTTCCGAAAACTATCTCGTCGCAGGGGGCAAGCCCCTTTACTATCTTGATCGCATCCGCCGTGACTATCCGATGGTGATGCATGGTGTTTCGCTCTCGATTGGCAGCTGCGATGCCCCTGATTCTGCGTACTTGCGGCAGTTGCGAGCACTGGTCGACCGCGTTGAGCCGGCCTGGGTTTCGGACCATCTGTGCTGGACCGGAACCGGATCGTTGAACCTCCACGATCTGCTGCCACTACCTTACACCGAGGCGGCCCTGCGGCAACTCGAGGCCCGCGTGGCACAGGTACAGGAGGCTCTCGGCCAACCGCTATTGCTGGAGAACGTTTCCAGCTATGTGCGCTACCGCGCCGACGAGATGAGCGAATGGGAGTTCATCGGCGAACTGGTCAAGCGTACCGGCTGTGAGTTGCTGCTCGACGTGAATAATGTTTACGTGAGCAGCGTCAATCACCATTTCAATCCGCACACCTTCATTGATGCCATGCCGCTGACTGCAGTTCGCCAGATCCATCTCGCCGGACACGAGAAGCATGGCAGTTACCTCATCGATACTCACGATCAACCAATTTGTGAAGCCCTCTGGAATCTGTACGCCTATACCGTTGGACGACTTGGTTCGATACCAACGATGATCGAACGCGACGACAACATTCCCCCGCTCGCGGAACTCATCGCCGAACTCGACTGCGTTCGTGCGCTGGCACAGCGCATCCAGACCAAACAGGCAGCATGAGCACCCTGGCCGATTTGCAGCAGCGCTTCCAGCAGAGCATTCTGCTTGACCATCCCACTCCGGGTTTATTTGCTGCGGAGGGAGCGCTGCTGGCAGGGGGAATGAGCGTTTACCTGCAGGCTTATCGTGCCCGCCTGACGGCGGCTCTGGCAGACAATTTCCTGGTTCTGCAGCGGGCGCTCGGTGATGACGCCTTTGCTGTTCTGGCGCATGCGTATATCGACGCGCATCCATCGCATTTCCGTTCGATTCGCTGGTTCGGCCACAGGCTGGTGGAGTTTCTTGCTGCTGCCCCAGAGCGCTTGCCACATCCGGCGCTGCTCGACCTGGCACGGATGGACTGGGCAATGCGTACGGCCTTCGATGCTGCAGATGCCGCCGCCCTCACCGCCGACGATCTCGCTGCGTTGCAGCTTCAGGACTGGCCCCAACGGCGATTCACCCCCCGTCCCTCCTTACAGATGATCGATCTGGCATGGTGTGTCGAGCCGATCTGGAAAGCACTCGATGCGGACGCCGCAGCCACTAGCGAGGAACCACAACCATTGGCACATGTACTGCTGATCTGGCGGCCGACACTCGATTGCTGCTGGCGGTCTTCCGATCCCTGCGAAGCAGCGGCCCTGCGAGCCTTGACCCTGGGGGCCAGTTTCGCCGACTGTTGCACGGTGATTGCCGAATCCGGGGTACCGGAACCAGCACGGACGGCGGCCGGTTTCCTTCAGCGTTGGGTCGCCGAAGGCCTTCTCGCTAAGGATTGAGAGGAACATGCCAATACTCCCCGGAAACCCCATGACGACGAGGTGTACGGACTGCGGCACGGCCTTTGTCTGCGGTGCGGTGGCCGGTCTCCCCAGTTGCTGGTGCATGAGAAAACCGACGCTCTCCCTCGAAGCGAGCGCGGCGGCCACCGGTTGTTACTGCCCGGCCTGTCTGGAACAACGGCTCAGCGCTCAGACATCCGCTCCGGAAGCATGAGAATCGCGTCGCGGTTGCTCCACGAAAAACACTTCGCAGCCGCTTCGCGCCACGGCAGCCAGCAGTAACGCAAGTGCTCTTCGGCAGCAATGGTGACCGGCTGTGCTGCCGGAAGCAGCAAAGAGAAGACATGCTCGGTATTGTGCAGGATACCCGGAGCGTAACGATGTCGCCATTCGGCAAAAATCTCGTAGCGATTGCTGAGCTGCCAATCCACAAGGCCCTCGGCGAGCACCTTGATCCCGGTTTCCTCCCCGACTTCACGGACGGCAGTTGTCAGCAATGGCTCGCCCTCTTCCTGGCTGCCAGTCACGGACTGCCAGTAACCTGCATGGGCAGCGCGTTCGAGCAGCAGCACCTGCAAGTCCCGAGTATGGATCACGACCAGCACCGACACCGGCCGCTTGTATTGCTTCATGCCAGAGTCGGGAGAGCCGCCAGTCCGTCAGCATGAAGATCGTAAAAAACCCACATCGGTAAGTCCTGCAAGCGCCATTCGGCAATGGCCGCGGCAAACACCTCGTTTACCGCGTGAAAAGACACCGGATCCTGGGCTTGCAGAACTTCAGCCCGGGTAATGATCAGGACATAACCAGCGGCTTCAAACCACGAAAAATCGGTCAGACAATCCTTGAGGGCATCAAGGTTGTATCCGTACCACTCGGGCAGATCGAGATCCCGTCCGAGTGTCGAAAGTACGCTGTCAATGCGGTCAGAGTCGTCAAAACTGACGTCAAAACAGGCAAGGCCGGCCGCTTCCGCAGCCGCTTTGACGACCCCGTGAGCAGTCAAAGGCAGATGGTAAATACCGGCCTGTGTGGCATCCTCAAGCAGGTTCTGCAAGTCGTTCTGGCTCATGGCTATTCGCGTATGCGACGGAAGCTACGGTAATGGTCATGAGAGTAATAGTACTCGCCGGAATTGGCGACATCACCGTCGCGCCCCTCTCCAGCGATGATTCGTCGCGCTCCACGGTCACGACTACCCGGCGTCGGCACCGTGTACTCTCGATAATAGCCGCGTGGCTGCCAGGGCAAGTGTTTCTCGAAATTGCCAAAGATGCTGCCATCCTTGCGCGGGTAGGGAAAGGGTCCGCCCTGCCGGATCAGACGCAGGGTCTGCAATGCCTCCGGTGGCAAATCGGCCAACGCGACGCTCGCCAGTGACCTGGGTTCACGTGCCTGGGCCACGCCAAGCAGACCACCGAGCAGCGCAGCCAGCAGCAATAGCCGCAGAAAGGTCACGATTTTCAGCACCTGCAATTACCCTTTGCCAATCTCGACTTGCGTTTCGACTCTCTGGCGCAGGCGGATGTGCAGTTCCCTGAGTTGTTTTTCGTCCACGCCGCTCGGTGCGTCGGTGAGCAAGCACTGCGCACGCTGGGTTTTCGGGAAAGCGATCACGTCACGGATCGACTCGGCTCCAGCCATCATCGTCACGATGCGATCCAGACCAAAAGCCAGACCGCCGTGGGGAGGTGCACCGTACTTGAGGGCATCGAGCAGAAAGCCGAATTTGAGCTGCGCCTCTTCCCTGCCGATGCCGAGCGCCCTGAAAACCTTTTCCTGGATTGCCGCACGGTGAATCCGCACCGATCCACCACCGAGCTCGGAACCGTTGAGTGCCAGGTCGTAGGCTTTAGCCAGGCAGCGTCCCGGATCGCTTTCGAGCAGCGACAGATGCTCGTCCTTCGGACTGGTGAAGGGATGGTGGCAAGCCGTCCAGCGCTTCTCTTCTGGGTCATAGTCGAACATCGGAAAGTCGACAACCCATACCGGCTCCCAGGCATGGCCATTGACGAAGCCTTTTTCGTGCCCGATTCTGGTGCGCAGGGCACCGAGCGCGTCGTTGACCACCTTGCATCTGTCGGCGCCAAAAAAAATCAGATCTCCCGACTGTGCGCCGGTTCGCTCGACGATCGTCTGCAGCGCGCGCGCGTGCAGGTTCTTGACGATCGGTGATTGCAGACCCGCCTCGTTGAGTTGCGTGACATCGTTGACCTTGATGTAGGCCAGCCCTCTGGCGCCATAGATGCCGACAAACTGGGTGTAGGCATCGATCTCGCCACGAGTCAGGCTGGCCCCACCGGGAATGCGCAAGGCAGCGATACGCCCTCCCTCGCTGTTGGCGACACTGGCAAAGACCTTGAAGGGGACATCCTTCAGCGCGTCGGCGACTTCGACGAGTTCGAGAGTCACACGCAGATCGGGCTTGTCTGAGCCATAGCGATGCATCGCTTCAGCATGGCTCAGACGCGGGAAGGGATTGGGCAGATCGGCAGCGATCGCTTCCTTGAATACCACCCGGATCAGTTCTTCCATCAAGTCGATGATTTCGCCCTCGCTCATGAACGAAGTCTCGATATCGATCTGAGTGAATTCCGGTTGACGGTCGGCGCGAAGATCCTCATCGCGGAAGCACTTGGTGATCTGATAGTAACGGTCAAACCCGGCAATCATCAGTAACTGCTTGAAAAGTTGCGGTGACTGGGGAAGGGCGAAGAACTGGCCGGGATGCACCCGTGAAGGAACCAGATAGTCGCGCGCGCCTTCGGGAGTGCTCTTGGTGAGCATCGGGGTTTCGATGTCGATGAAACCGGCATCGTCCAGGAAGCGGCGGAAGGCCCGCGCCGTACGGTAACGAAGTTGCATGTTGTTCTGCATCTGCGGACGCCGCAGGTCAAGCACCCGGTGCAGCAGACGAATGTTCTCCGACAGATTTTCTTCGTCGAGCTGAAACGGCGGCGTCACCGACGGATTAAGGACTTCCATCTCGTGACAAAGAATCTCGATTGCGCCGCTGGCGATGTTGGGGTTGACCGTGCCCTCGGGTCGGGCGCGGACTTTTCCGGTAATCCGCAGGCAGAACTCGTTGCGAACCGACTCGGCGGTCTTGAACATCAGCGGACGATCGGGGTCGCATACGATCTGCGCCAGACCCTCACGGTCGCGAAGATCGACGAAGATCACACCACCATGGTCGCGGCGCCGATGCGCCCAGCCGCAGAGCGTGACCTCCTGGCCAATAAGCTGTGAATCGACTTGCCCACAATAATGAGTACGCATGCTGTTTTCC
>WBZT01000453.1_pt1 | contig 33144 bp, 28 predicted proteins | sample 5204241 | NCBI WGS metagenome assembly WBZT01 (sample SAMN12344358, study PRJNA552823) | activated sludge metagenome | biome: Activated sludge suspended growth; feature: Nitrification reactor; material: Wastewater; isolation source: activated sludge from nitrification reactor of wastewater... | reverse complement strand
AGACGTTGAACCGAAAATGCACCACGTCGCCATCCTTGACGATGTACTCCTTACCTTCCGACCTTAACTTGCCGGCCTCGCGGGCGCCTTGCTCGCCCTTGCAGGCGATGAAGTCATCGTAACCGATGACCTCGGCGCGGATGAAGCCGCGTTCGAAATCGGTGTGGATGACGGCGGCGGCCTGGGGGGCGCGGGCGTTCCTGGGAATGGTCCAGGCGCGGACCTCCTTGGGGCCGGCGGTGAAGTAGGTCTCCAGGCCCAGCAGGCGGTAACCGGCGCGCACCACCCGGTTGAGGCCGGGCTCGTCTAGGCCCAGGTCGGTAAGAAAGAGGGCGCGTTCCTCGGGCTCCAGTTCCACGATCTCGGCCTCGATGGCGGCACAGACGGGCACCACCTCAGCGCCCTCCGCCGCGGCCCAGGCGCGCACGGCATCCAGGAAAGGGTTGTCCTGAAAGCCGTCCTCGGCAACGTTGGCGATATACATGGTGGGCTTGGCGGTCAGCAGGAAGATATCGCGCAATTCGAGCAATTCCTCAGCCTCCAGGCCCATGGCGCGCACGGGCTGGCCGGTATCCAGGCGTTCGCGCACCCGTTCCAGCAGTTCCTTGCGCGCCAGAATCTTCTTGTCGCCCGTCTTGGACTGTTTGGTGGCGCGGTCCAGAGCCTTCTCCACCGACTCCAGGTCCGCCAGGGCCAACTCGGTGTTGATGACCTCGATATCCCCCAAGGGATCAATCTTGCCGGCGACATGGACGACGTCATCGTTCTCGAAACAGCGCACTACGTGGGCGATGGCGTCGGTCTCGCGGATGTTGGCGAGAAACTTGTTGCCCAGCCCCTCGCCCTTGCTCGCCCCCGCCACCAGGCCAGCGATATCGACGAACTGCATACTGGTGGTGAGAATGGCCTTGGGTTTGACAATGGCGGCGATGGCGTCCAGCCGGTGGTCCGGCAGGGGCACGACACCGACATTGGGGTCAATGGTGCAGAAGGGGTAATTCTCGGCCGCGATGGCGGCCTTAGTGAGGGCGTTGAAGAGGGTGGACTTGCCCACATTGGGCAGGCCCACGATGCCGCATTTGAAACCCATGGCGTTGACTGTACTCTTAAAGGCTGAAGGGGGAAAAGGAACAGCTCGCCACTAGTCCTTGGAACTGCGCTTGTAAACATCCTCGAAGCGCACGATATCGTCCTCGCCAAGGTATGAGCCCGACTGGACCTCGATGATTTCGAGGGGCAGGGAGCCCGGGTTCTCCAGGCGGTGCTTGGCGCCCACCGGGATGTAGGTGGACTGATTCTCAGTCAGCAGGAAGACGTGGTCCTCGTTGGTGACCCGGGCGGTGCCGGAGACCACGATCCAATGCTCGGCGCGGTGGTGATGCATCTGCAGGGACAGGGTTTCGCCCGGCTTCACGGTGAGACGTTTGACCTGATAGCGTTCGCCGTGGTCGATGGACTCGAAGTCGCCCCAGGGGCGATAGGAACGCTGGTGGTGACGCAACTCGCGCCGCTGTTCGCGTTGCAGGTACTGAGTGACGGCCTTGACGTCCTGGGCGTGCTCCTTGCTGACCACCAGCACGGCATCCGGGGTCTCGACTACCACCAGATCGTTGACACCAATGGCGGCCACCATGCGGTGGCGAGCCACCAGTAGGTTGTTGTGGGCATTATGGACAAAGGCGTCGCCATCCAGGACATTGCCCTCCCCGTCCTGATCGCGCACCTCCCAGAGGGAGGACCAGGCGCCGACATCCGACCAGCCCACGACCAGGGGCAGGACCAGGGCCGAGGCACCCGGGGCGGCCTTCTCCTCGGAGAGGTTCTCCATGACGGCATAGTCAATAGAGTCGCTGGGGCAGGCATGGAAACTGTCCGGGTCCAGGCGCAGAAAGTCGCCATCGCTGACGCCCCTAGCGACGGCAGCCCGAGCGGCGTCGGCGATCTCGGGCCGGAATTTGTGGATCAGCCGCAGCCACACCGAGGCCCGCATCATGAAGAGGCCACTATTCCAGAAGTAATCACCGGATGCCAGGTAGCCTTGGGCAGTGCCAGCGTCCGGCTTCTCGACGAAGGCGCGCAGGACGAAGGCCGGGCCCAGCAGGTCCGGCGAGGCGATGGGGTCGCCCTGGCGGATGTAGCCATAGCCGGTCTCCGGCTTGCTGGGCACGATACCGAAGGTCACGACATGGCCCTGGGCGGCCAGGGCGAAGCCATCCGCCACCACCTGACGAAAGCCGGCCTCATCGCGCATGGTGTGATCCGCCGGCATGACCAGCAACACCGGGTCCTGATCCTCACGGGTGGCGACCAGGGCGGCGGCGGTGAGGGCCGGAGCCGTGTTACGCCCCTCGGGTTCCAGGATGATCGCCGCCAGGTTCCGCTGGATGAGGCGGAACTGCTCGGCGACCAGAAAGCGGTGACCCTCGTTGCAGACCACGATGGCATCGGCGACGCCCATCCCCAGGCGCGGGTGTTCGCGTGCCAGGCCATCGAGCCGGCGCGCCGTCTCCTGGAGCATGGTGTGGGCGCTGGTCAGGGGCAAAAACTGCTTGGGATAGGCCTCCCGCGACAGGGGCCAGAGACGGGTACCGGAGCCGCCGGACAAGATCACGGGTTGCAGGCGCATGGGTTTGCTTCCTGAGTGAGGGTCAAGTGAGGCCGGGATTATACCCGCCTGGGCGACATCCGGTTCACGATCCACGCGGAAGTTGACGCAAAATAGCATCCTATCCTTCCCTTTTCGGGCATCTGGCGGCATCCTTTGCGCCCATTGCCAACGGGAGAACGCCACATGGGTCATCGTACCCCCCTTTTCGCGGAGCACGAGCGCCTGGGCGCACGTATCGTCCCCTTTGGCGGTTGGGATATGCCGCTGCACTACGGCTCCCAGATCGAGGAGCACCTGGCGGTACGTAACCGGGCAGGCATGTTCGATGTCAGCCATATGCGTATCGTCGCTATAGCCGGGGCTGGGGCGCGGGACTTCTTGCGCGGTCTGCTCGCCAATGACGTGGCAAGGCTCAAGGAGCCAGGCAAGGCCCTCTATAGCTGTATGCTCAACGAGCGCGGCGGGGTGGTGGACGATCTCATCGTCTATTTCCAGGGTCCGGAGAGCTACCGGCTGGTGGTAAACGCAGGCACGGCGGACAAGGACCTGGCCTGGATGCGGGCTCAGGCTGAGGGCTGGGAGGTTGCCATCCGCCCCCGGACAGACCTGGCCATGATTGCGGTCCAGGGACCGGAGGCGCGGCGGCTGGCGGCCCCGCATCTGCCGCTGCCACTACGGGAGCCCGCTCTGGCACTCCCGCCCTTTTTTGGCACCGGCGACCGGGATTCGGACTGGTTTGTGGGCCGCACCGGCTATACCGGTGAGGACGGGTTCGAGATCATGCTGCCAGGGGACCAGGCGACAGAGCTGTGGCGGTCCCTGGCCAGGGATGGCGTGGTCCCTTGCGGCCTGGGGGCTCGGGATACCCTGCGCCTGGAGGCGGGGATGAACCTCTACGGCCAGGACATGGACGAGGATTCCACCCCCCTGGAGACCGGTCTGGGCTGGACTCTGGCCTGGGAGCCCAGAGAGCGGGATTTCATCGGCCGCGCCGCCCTGGAGGCGCTTCGGGCCGCGGGGGGCTTGAGCCGCTTGGTCGGCCTGCTACTCACGGGGCGGGGCGTCCTGCGTGCCCATCAAAAGGTTTCGGTTGGGGGTCGGGAGGCAGGGATCATCACCTCTGGGGGTTACGGCCCCAGCCTGCAAAGATCCATTGCCCTGGCGCGCCTGGATCCCGGCATCAGGTTGGACCAGGGCGACCCCTGTGAGGTGGAAATCCGCGGCAAACCGACGGCGGCCCGGCAGGTCCAACCGCCCTTCGTGCGCCAGGGTACCATCCGCATCGACTTGGATTAAAATCGCCATGCTGGGACCCCGGGTCCCCCATCGGCAAGCAACTTTAAATTAAGGGAGACCCCCATGAGCCAAGTGCCCAGTGCGTTGAGATACACCAAGGACCACGAGTGGGTGCGGGACAATGGTGACGGCACCCTGACCGTCGGCATCACCGACCATGCTCAAGAGGCCCTGGGGGATCTGGTGTTCGTCGAGGTGCCGGAGCCGGGGCGAGAGGTCGCCCCGGGCGAGGCCTGCGCCGTGGTCGAATCCGTCAAGGCCGCCTCGGATATCTTCAGTCCCTTAGCGGGCACCGTGGCCGAGGTCAACCAGGCCCTGGCCGACGCCCCGGAACGGATCAACGAAGACCCCTATGGCGAGGGGTGGATATTCCAACTGGTTCTGGCGGACCCCAACGCCTTCGCCAGTTTGCTGGACGCGGATGCCTATGCCCGCCTTCTGGAAGACGCCTGACCCCGAACGCCCCCATGCCGTTTATCCCCCACACCCCCGATCAGGTGGCCGCCATGCTGGCGGTCATCGGGGTCGAGGAAATCGATGACCTGTTTGACGAGATTCCCGCCACCCTCCGGACGCGGGATCTACAGGGTATCCCCGCGGCCTTGTCGGAGATGGAGGTGGGGCGCCTAATGGCAGCGCGGGCGCGGGCGGACGGCCAGCCGCTGTGCTTCATCGGGGCCGGTGCCTATGACCACCATATCCCCGCCGTGGTCTGGCAACTGGTCGCCCGCGGCGAACTCTACAGTGCCTACACGCCTTACCAGGCCGAGGCCAGCCAGGGCACCCTGCAAATCCTCTACGAATTTCAGTCCATGATGACGGCCCTGACCGCCCTGGACGTCTCCAACGCCTCCCTGTACGACGGGGCCTCGGCCCTGGCGGAGGCCATCCTCATGGCGGTGCGCGCCAATCGCCACTGCAAGGCCAGGCGCGTCCTGGTGCCACGGGGCCTGCATCCGCGTTACCGGGCCGTGGCGCGCGCCATCGTCTGCCAGCAGGGTATCGAACTGGTGGAGATACCCTTCGACCCCGCCGGCGGTCACCTGACCCTGGAGGCCCTGGAAGCCTTCGCGGCAGCACCCTTCGCCGCCCTGGTGATCTCCCAACCCAATTTTTTCGGCGTTTTGGAGGAGGTCGATCAAGTAACCGACTGGGCCCATGCCCACCAGGCGCTGGTCATCGGGGTCGTCAACCCCGTCGCCCTGGCCCTGCTGTCCCCACCGGGTGAATGGGGACGCCAAGGCGCGGATATCGCCTGTGGTGAGGCCCAGCCCCTGGGCATGCCCCTGGCATCAGGCGGGCCCTATGCCGGTTTCCTCTGCTGCAAGGAGGCCCTGATGCGGCAATTGCCGGGGCGTATCGCCGGCCGCACCCTGGACCTGGATGGCAAGCCGGGCTTTACCCTCACCTTGCAGGCCCGCGAGCAGCACATCCGCCGCTCACGCGCCACCTCCAACATCTGCACCAACCAGGGCCTGCTGGTTACCGCCGCGACCATCCACCTGGCCCTGCTGGGAGCGGAGGGGCTAGCGCGGGTTGCCGCCGCCTGCCATGCCAATACCCGACGGCTGTCCGCCAGCCTGAGCGCGACACCCGGGGTGGAGCCCATCTTCGATCGCCCCTGTTTTCATGAGCAGGCCCTGCGGCTGCCCGCGCCCGCGGCGGATGTGCTACGCTCCCTCGCCGCGCATAACATCCTGGGCGGCTATGACCTGGGGATGGATTACCCCGAGCTGGGCCAGGCCATCCTGGTGTGCGCCACCGAGTTGCGCGCGGACGAGGAGATCACGGCCTACGCCACCAAACTGGCGCGGGTCATCGCGGTACGCACCCAGGCCCGCTGCCCGGTGGAACCTAAATTTTGAGCTTTTTCCCCTAAACCCAGGGAGCCCGCCTCTCGGTGCACCACCGACAGGGGGATGGGCTCCAAGCCTTCACCAACCCCAGGAGACCCGCAATGGCCCAAACCGCCCTTCAAGGCAACCCCGTCCAGCTCTCCGGCGATCTGCCCGCCGTCGGCACCACCGCCCCGGACTTTTCCCTCACCGCCGGTGACCTGAGCGATGTCAGCCTGGCCACCTACGCGGGTAAGAAGAAGCTGTTCAATATCGTGCCCAGCCTGGATACCGGCGTCTGCGCTGCTTCCACCAAGAAGTTCAACGAGATGATGGCCGGCCGCGCCGACGCCGTCGCCCTGGTCATCTCCGCCGACCTGCCCTTTGCCTCCGGCCGCTTCTGCGGTGCCGAGGGCATCACCAACGTCATCAACCTGTCCATGATGCGTTCCCGCAACTTCGCCAAGGACTACGGCGTCCTCATTGTCGATGGTCCCCTGGCGGGCATCACTGCCCGTGCCGTGGTGGTGCTGGACGCCAACAACCAGGTCGTCTATACCCAACTGGTGCCCGAAATCACCCAAGAACCGGATTACGATGCCGCCATGGCAGCCTTGGGCTGATCCCGGGTTTTGACGAACGACCCTGGTAGCGACCCCTTGCCGCGATGAGCTGTGCGGAGATGCGCGGCACCGATCCCGACATGAGGCCCTTCCCAGGCTAAACTGGCCTGCCTTTAAGGGGGTAAGGCCAGGATTCAAAGCTTCCTCGGGGCGGCCAGTGTCATGTGGCCGCCCCCTGCCCTATCCCGGACCCAAGATGCTGATCCAGGAAATCTCTTGCCCCGGCAGGCGCACCAGCGCCCAGGCCCCCCTCTCCCGGTCCGAAACCACGGACCTGCCAGCGTACCTGCGCCGTCAGCAGCCTCCCGCCCTGCCAGAGGTCGGTGAATTGCAGGCGGTGCGCCACTACACCCGCTTGTCGCAGCAGAACTTTTCCATCGACACTCATTTCTATCCCCTGGGCTCCTGTACCATGAAGTACAACCCCAGGGCCTGCCACAGTCTGGCCTCCCTGCCCGGCTTCCTGGCCCGCCATCCCCTCGCGCCGGCGGGCCACAGTCAGGGTATTCTCGCCTGCCTCTTCGAACTGCAGCAGATCCTTGCCGAGGTCACCGGCATGGACGCCGTCGCCCTGGCCCCCGCTGCCGGAGCCCAGGGCGAGTTTGCCGGCGTGGCCATGATCCGCGCCTATCATGAGGCGCGCGGCGACCGCGGCCGTAACGAGATGCTGGTTCCCGATGCCGCCCATGGCACCAACCCTGCCTCCGCGGCCATGTGCGGCTTTCAGGTGCGCGAGATTCCCACCGGCGCCGATGGCGATCTCGACCTGGGTGCCCTGCGCGCCGGCCTGAGTCCCCGAACCGCCGGCATCATGCTCACCAACCCGAGCACTATCGGCGTTTTTGACCGCCATATCCGCGAGGTCTCGGCGGCCGTGCATGAGGCCGGAGGCCTGCTCTATTACGACGGCGCCAATCTCAACGCCATCCTGGGCCAGGTCCGGCCCGGCGACATGGGATTCGATGTCATCCACATGAATCTGCACAAGACCTTCGCCACCCCCCACGGCGGTGGTGGACCGGGCGCGGGCCCCGTGGGCGTCTCGGCGCGCCTCGAGCCCTTCCTGCCTCTGCCCCTGGTAGCGCGGGAGGGCCAGGACTACCGCTGGCTGGAGGAGGCGGATCGCCCCCGCAGCATCGGCCGCCTCACCGCCTTCGGCGGCAATATCGGCATTCTGCTGCGGGCCTATATCTACGCCCGGCTGGTGGGGCGGGAGGGCATGAAACGCATTGCCGACTACGCCACCCTCAATGCCAACTATCTCTTCAAGCGCCTGATCGCGGCCGGCTTTGAGCCCGCCTATGGCCAGCGTCGCGCCAGCCATGAGTTCATCCTGACCCTGCGCCGGGAGGCCAAGGGTCTGGGCGTCAACACCATGGACTTTGCCAAGCGTTTGCTGGATTACGGCTTTCATGCCCCCACCACCTATTTCCCCCTGCTGGTCCCCGAGTGCCTGCTCATCGAGCCAACGGAGACCGAGACCCCGGAGGTACTGGATAGCTTTGTAGCGGCCATGATCGCCATCCGTGCAGAGGCCCAGACGGACCCGGAACGGGTCAAGGGCGCACCCTACAGCCTACCGGTGCGGCGGCTGGACGATGTCCGCGCCGCCCGGGAGCCTGATCTGGCCTGGAAAGGGCCACCAGCCCATGGCTAACCAGCATGCCAAGGGCTGGCAGCGCCTGGTCAATGCCTGGCAGTTCTCCCGAAAAGGCTTCAAGGCCGCCTACCAACACGAGGAGGCCTTTCGGCAGGAGGTTTGGGCCCTGCTACCGCTTCTGCCCCTGAGTCTCTTGCTGGGCAAGACACCGGTGGAGCGGGCCCTGTTGCTCGGCAGCCTGCTCCTGGTACCCATCGTCGAGTTGTTGAATTCCGCCATCGAGACCAATGTGGATCGGGTCGGCCTGGAGCATCACGAACTCTCCGGCCGTGCCAAGGATATCGCCTCGGCGGCGGTCCTCCTGGTTATCGTCTTTGCCGCCAGCGTCTGGGCCCTGATCCTGATCCCCCGGTGGCTCTGACCCCTGACGGGGCAGTAGGCCAACCCCCATCCCTAACCACGACGCCATACCGGCTCAGCCTCGAGGCACTTGATGAACCCCCTGTTTTTGCTATTGATCCTCGCCATCGGGCTTAGCGCGTGCGCGACCCAGACTGACCTCAAGGACACCCAAGCGCCCTCCTCCGGACCCACCCTCTACGGCAAAGTTACGGGCTCGGTGGATCATGTCTGGAGGCCGTGAAAGCGAGGGGCGCCTGAGCTCCTGCGGGGCACCTTACCTCGTCTTCAGTGACTCGTTCCCTCGGATCGCGTGATCTTGTTGTAAACATTGTATTTGCCAGAAGGCTTGCACATTGGCAGCCGCTTAATCTCCTTGAGAGTCTGGGCGTCATAGACCACTAGGGCGCCGTCGTCTTCCCAGATACTCACCAGGGCATACTTGCCATAGCGGTCGAATTCCACATGGGCCGCCGTCTTGCCGGGCTCGGGACGCAGGGTCGCCACGATTTGTAGGCTCTGCTTGTCGATGACATGCAGGGCATCCTTGTTAGGCCCCGAAAATACGTCCACCCAAGCATAGGGGCTGTTTTCGTGGCTGCGGGCGAAGAAGCCTGGTCCGAGGGTGGGAATTTTTGCAACCGTCTCCCAGGTACCCAGGTCGATAACCGTGACCTCGGCCTTGGACAGGTGGGGGGTTGCCAAAAGCGTATGGCCATCGCGCTCCCAGGTGATACCGGAACTCAGGTGCGGCATGCCATCCAGGTCTAGTTCCGCGATGCGCTGACGAACGTCGAGATTGATGGCCTGCCCCTTGTTGCCATCCCGAGCGGCGCCGATCAGGATCTGGTAGCTCTGATTGAAGAAAAAATCGTCCAGGTAGCCATCGAGTTTGGTCCGGCGCACGGGGAAGGTGCCGGTCTCCCGGGCGCTCCCCTCCCCCATCCGGTAATCGTGCATGGGGCCGTTATAGACCGGTAGCGGATCATCCGCGAGCATGATTTCCCAGACCTCGGGGATATCCTTCAGGGCGGCGACGAAGCTCTGCCGAGGGGGCGCGGCATAGACGGCGCTCACCCGGCTGGTCTTGCCCGCATCGTCCTGGGCCGGGATCAGCTTGATGGGCAGCAGGTCGCGGGCATCCAGGATCACCAGGTTGTGCGGCAGATAGTTGGCCACGGCGACATAGCGGCCATCCCCGGACACCGCCAGGTTGCGGGTGTTGATACCGGCGCGGATCTCGGCCACGGTCTGGAAACTGTACAGATCGAATTTGCTGATCCAGCCTTCACGGGAGGCGAAATAGACGAAGCGCCCGTCATTGGAGAATTTGGGCCCGCCATGCAGGGCGCGACGGGTGGCAAAGCGATGGAGGGGTTCCAGACGGTCGCCATCCAGGATGGTGGCATGGTGATCGCCCGTCTCCACCACCACGAAGAGGTTCAGGGGATCGGCGTTATGGAGGGGGTGATCCGGCAGGGTTGCTGGGTCCACCAGGGCCAGATAGCTGGCGCGAATGCGCTCCAGTCCCCAGTCAGGCGTCTCGGCGGGCGGGGTGAACACCAAATTCACGAGGGCTTGGGCCTCGGCCTCGGATAGGCGTCCCGTAAAGGCGGGCATCTGGGTCGCCGGCCGACCCTCGAGGATCAGCTTACTGGTCTCCTCGCGTTTCAGGCGGCCGAAATTCTCCGGGATCAGGGGCGGCCCCGTGATACCCAGGCGGTCGGCCCCATGACACTCGGCACAGATTTGTAGATAAAGCGCGCTGGCCTCGCGAGGTTGGCTCTCCACCACGGGGGTGGACCCCATCTCCAGCGGCCCCGGCGGGGTGGACTCCGCCCAGGTGGGGGGGGTGTTGAGTGCCATCGCCAGCGGCAACAGCATGAGAAGTTTGGGTATGGCCATGGCAACTTTACCTCTGGAGGGTGATACCGGGTGATTCCCTAATAAAAAATCGCCCGTACGGCGATTTGAGGTAGCGGGGGCTTCCATGCCCCATGAGTATGGCGCGGGGTTCCGATCCGGTTAGGCCGGGAAGGAAACTCCGGAGGCTGACGCCGGGTCAGCGCTCAATAAACGTCATGGATCGTGTTGTAAACATTGAACTTACCGGTCGGGGTCACCAGGCGATCGTCCTTGATGACCTTTTTGAGCTTCAAGGTCTTGTCGTCCACGACCACCAAGGCCGATTTCTGATCCTTGCCGTTCCACACCGAGAACCAAACCTCATCGCCGGCCTTGTTGAACTCCGGCTGCACCACCCGCTTGGACCCCTCACCCAAATCGGCCCACTCCGCGATAGGTAGCACCTGGAACCCCTTGTCGAGGTTGGTGATGTCGAACACGGCGACAGACTGACTGATCTTGGGGTCCGGGTTCAGGGCGGTATCCACATAGAGGTGGTGGGACTTGGGGTGGGTCTTGATAAACAGGGAGCCACCCCCCTGCCCCTTGAGCTTGCGCACCACCTTCCAGGCGTTGTCCTTGTGCTTGGCCGGGTCGGTGCCGATCACCGCGATCATCTCGTCGCCCAAGTCGCTGGTCGCCCACACGGGCCCAAACTTGGGGTCAGTGAAGTTGGCCCCGCGCCCGGGGTGGGGAATGGCGCCGACGTCCACCAGGGCAGCCAGCTTATCCTCCTTGGAGTCCACCACGGCGACCTTGTTGGACTTGTTGGCCGCGGTCATGAAGTAGCGTTGGGTCGAATCCCAGCCGCCGTCATGCAGGAAGGGCGCGGCCTCGATGTCGGTGATCTTGAGGTTGTCGATGTCCTTGTAATCGACCATCAGGACGTGGCCGGTTTCCTTGACGTTGACGATGAACTCCGGGTGCTCGTGGGAGGCGACGATGGCAGCGACCCGGGGCTCCGGGTGATACTCCTGGGTGTCCACGGTCATACCGCGGGTGGAGACGATCTTGAGCGGCTCCAGGGTATCGCCATCCATGATGACGAACTGGGGCGGCCAGTAGGTCCCGGCGATGGCGTACTTGTCCTCCATCCCCTTGAACTTGGAAGTTTCCACCGAGCGCGCCTCGAGGCCCACCTTCATCTCGGCGACGGTCTGCGGCGGGTCCATCCACAGGTCGATCTGGTTGACCCGGGCGTCGCGGCCAATCACGTACAGGTAGCGGCCGGAGGCGGACATGCGCGAGATATGCACCGCGTAGCCGGTGGGGATGACGGCGACGATCTGCTTGGTATCGCCGTCGACCAGGGCGATCTGTCCGGCGTCGCGCAGCGTCACCGAGAACAGGTTACTCAGGTTGAGCCTGTTCATCTGCTTAGTGGGGCGCTTGTCCGGCGGCACCGAGAGCTTCCAGCTCGCCTTCATCTCCTTCATGCCCCACTCAGGCGGCTGGGGGGGCTCGTGTTGCAGGTAGCGGGCCATGAGGTCGATCTCCTCCGGGCTAAGCTGCCCGGAGGTCCCCCAGTTGGGCATACCCGCGGGGGAGCCCATGTTGATGAAGGCCGTAAGGTAGGGGGTACCCAGGGCGCGGGTTTTGTCGGTGGTCAGGGGCTTGCCGGTGGCGCCCTTGCGCAGCACCCCATGGCAGCCAGCGCAACGCTGGAAAAAGATCTCCTTGGCCTTATCAAAGTCTGCCTTCGTCATCTCGGGTCCTTCGCCATCCATGAGATCCTTCGTGGCGGCGGGATCCATGGCCCCGGGTGCCCCCTGGTAGGACATCTCGGGGCTCTTGGCATTCGGGTGTGCGGCCTCGGTGGCGGCCAGGGCGTGACCCACGGCCAGGGCCATGGCGCTAACTAAAAATACCTCGGCGCGATGGCGCCCAATGGTCGTCAAAAATTTCGAATTCATGAAGTGCCTCTCCGCTTGGTATTGAGGATCGTGGGCCGGCCGAATATCAGCCAGAACGGAGATTAGGAAGAATCCAGCCACTTGCCCTTGACTTATGTCAAGCGGCTCTGGCGGGAAAATTTGAGATGGATCAAGGCGCCTTGCAGGGCGCGCCCTAAGCTAGGGTAATTTTCTGCCACCCACGCCCCTTCCCCGCACTCAGAGGGCCGGATACCAACCCGAGCGACACCCATCCCGTGAGCAACCTCTCCCCTGCCACCTGCCATTTTGCCGATATCCCCAGGGCGTTGAGCTCCGGATGGAGCGACCTGCGCGCCATGCCTGGACCCAGCCTCATCCTGAGCTGTCTCCTCGCCCTGATCACCACGGGACTGCTGCTGATCCCCTTTGCCATCGGGGCCCCGGCCTTGGCGCTGATCCTGGCGGGGGGCTTCGGCCTGATCGGTCCCCTTCTGCTGCCACCCTGGTTGGCCTTGCTCAAGTCGCGAGATGCGGGTGAGCGGCCTGGACTGGGCCTGGCCTGGGGTGGTTACCAGGAGGTGGGCCCGGGATTCTGGGCCCTCGCGGGCGCCTGCTGCTTTCTCTTGATCGTCTGGATCACGGACACCGGCATCCTCTATGCCTTTCTGGTGGGCGCGGGCGCCTCGCTGGAAGAGGGCTCCCAAGTAGTGGGTGTCACCAGGTCAGGGGCCAAGGTCGGGACCTTTGTCCTCTGGTCGAGCCTCATGGGGGCCGGCCTCGGCGCTGGCGTCCACCTCATCGCCGCCTTCGCCGTCCCCCTACTTTACGAGGGCCGCGCCCAACATATCACGGCCATCCACGCCAGCGTGCGGGCCATGTTCCATAGCCCCGGGCCAGCCCTGGCCTGGGGCTTGACCCTCATCCTTGGGCTCATGGCCGGCTTTCTCCTGCCGCCCCTACTGCTCCTGATCCTGCCGGTATTGGCTTACGCCCACGTTCACCTCTACCGCATCGTCTTTCCTCTAACCAGGGGGCAAAATCCCCCGATATCGACCGGGACAAGCCCTCAGACCCCTGGGAACCCCCATGCCCGCTAGTCAGGACGCCGGGGAGGCCTTGTCGGCAATAGTCTCCGCGGAGTCCCGGGACAGAGGCATACCTGGTAACAAGGCCATCTGGGTTGGCATCTTTGCGGAGATGACCGAATTCGCCCTGATGTTTTTCGTCTATTTCATTGCCCGCGCCCATCATCCGGAGGCCTTTCATCTAGGCCCCGCCAAGCTCTGGACCCTGGCTGGCGTCGTCAACACCCTGGCGATGCTGACCAGTAGTTTCATGGTCGCCAGCGCCCTCCATGCCATGCGCGCCGATCGTCGGCGCGCGTCCCTAACCTGGCTGCTCCTGGCGCTGGTGACGGCCCTGGGCTATCCGCTCATGAAGATCCTGGAATTCCGCTGGAACCTGGCGCGCGGCTTGGACGGTGGTGGCGATGTTTTTCAACTGGCCTATTACTACCTGACCTTCAATCACCTGGTGCATGTGAGCTGGGGTCTGCTGGGCATGGCCTGGATTCTAGCCCGCCTCGCCACCGGCGCCTACTCGGCCGGCAATCATCGGGGCATGATAGCCTTCGCCAGCTATTGGCATGCCACCGATCTGATCTGGCTCATGATTTTCCCACTCTTCTACGTCCTGCCCTGAGGCGCCCATGAACCCCTCCTTTCGCGCCCTGGTCCTGACCTGGCTGGTACTGGTCAGCCTCACCCTCATTGGCGCCGCTCTCGGGGACGGCGCATCCCCCGGGCTGGGGCTGACCCTGATCATCGCTACCATCACGGCCTGGAAGGGCGGCATGGTCATCGAGGAATTTCTGGAGATCGGCCAGGCCCGGCCGGCTATTCGCTACCCGGTGCGGCTCTTTGGGCTGCTGATACCGGCCTGCATGCTGATGGTCCACCTCTATGGCCCCGCAATCGCCAGGCTGACCAGCCTGACTTCGGGATGATGGGTCGGATTTAACCGGGGTCAGGTGATTACGGTCCGATATGCCCTTGTCCGGATTCCGTCACTCCCTGTTCCCCGGTCATGGTGGATGATTGGGCCTGGGCCCGATGGTGTTGCCAATGGCTACGCCGGTCAGGACTTGCTCACGCAGCAGGACGGTCAGACAGCGGGTCAGGTCGAAACTCGTATCCGCCCCCGTCTCCCCACCGGCTTCACCCTCGGCGGCCATCGCGGCGGCCTCACCCAGGGTCGCGCCCGCCTGCAGGGCCTGGACGAAGCAACAGTCGCCGGCGGACATCGGCAAGACCCGCACCGATCGGCCCCCGCGCACGATCCAGGCGTGCTCGGGCGTGTCGGGGTCCAAGGCCGAGGGATTCCCGTCGCCCTGCTGGGCCGCCCACAGGGACACCACCGCAAAGGGCGAGCCCAGGGTGGCAAGGCTCGGGTGGAGTACCAGCCTGAGCGACGGCAACGTCTCCGGCCGTCCCAAGGCAGAAGTCAGGATATCTGGGTCTAGGGGCGCGGCATCGGCCGCATGGAGCGCCTCCAGGCAGGCCCACTCCAGCCGCGCCAGGTCGGGCAGGTAAGGCCGATGAGTCGCCGGCCTGCTCTCGGCAAGAAATGCCGCGAACCCCTGTCAGTAGCGCACCAGCATCGGTGCGCGCGGTGGCTGAGAGCGCACGAAGGCGCGGGCCAGGTCGCGGAAGCACGGTTCCCCGACCAGGGCCTGGCACACCGGGAAGGTATCCGCCAGGGCTTCCATGAGCGACAGGGTCACGTTGTTACGATAGACAGCAAAACGCTGGGCAAGATCAGAGCCATTCCAGGTCACGAGTCCGGCGGGTACATCCCTGTCCGGATCCAGCAGGGCGGCGCACCAAGCGCCGTGACCCTTCATGGGTCACCCCGCCGCTGGCCATCCAGCCTCGCGAGGAATCCTGCGGCGCATTGCGCCTCGGCCTCCAGCCGGTCAAAGGCCGGGACCTCGTTATCCCACTCGATCAGGGTCGGCTGGGGGCCGATCTGGGCGAGAGTCCAGGCGTAGAGCTCCCAGACCGCGGCGTCCACGGCACTGCCGTGACTGTCGATGAGCAGCGGATCCCCAACGCTGTCGGTCTCCCGGTGGAACCCGGCCAGATGGATTTCGCCAACTCGATCCAAAGGCAGAGCGGCGAGATAGGCCAGTAGGTCGCGCCCGTGGTTGGTGCAGGTCACATAGGCGTTGTTGACATCCAGCAGGAGGCCGCAGCCCGTGCGTGCCAGGATCGAGGTAATGAATTCGGCCTCGCCCAGGGTAGAGCCGGCAAATTCGACATAGGTTGCTGGGTTCTCCAGCAGGATGCGCCTGCCCAAGGTGTCCTGCACCTGGTCGAGATGGGTGCAGACCCGGTTCAGGGTGGCGTGGTCATAGGGTACCGGCAGGAGGTCGTTCCAGAAGACGCCCCCGTGGCTTGACCAGGCCAGGTGTTCGGAAAACAGCGCCGGTTGGTAGCGGTCCAGCAATCCGCGCAGGGCACGCAGATGGTCGAGGTCAAGCGGGTCCTCGCCGCCTATCGACAGCCCCACCCCATGGATCGAGAGCGGGTAGCGCTCGGCGATGCGGGTCAGGTCGGCGTGCATGGGTCCGCCGGCCACCAGATAATTTTCGGCATGGACCTCAAAAAAACCCAGGTCAGGCGAAGCGTCCAGAATGGCGGCGACATGGGCAGGCTTGAGGCCCACTCCCGCCTGCCGGGGCAGGCTGGGGTGGTGCCCGGGTCCGGAAGCACCAGCCGGCGCCCGTTGGTTTCGGTCGCTTTGCGGGATCACGGCTGGCTCTCCCCGATGGACCTTAGGACTTGTCCTTGAAGGCCGCGAGCTGGCCAAAGCCAGTCGGGGATGTGGGTGAGGCGGTCGTCTCGCAAGTCCCCTTGGGTACCGACTTCCAGGCACTGCCCTGGTAGTCCTTCGTGGAGGTCCCGGCGCAGGAGGTGCCCGGCCCGGCATGGCAGTCATTCTTGGCCTTGAGGGCGACGCCAAAACACTTTTCCAGGGCTGGGGCATCGGCCGCGCTGGTGGGCGCGGCGGCGAGGGTCATGGCGGTTCCGAGGGCGATGGCAAGGGCGGCGGCGCTGCTTTTCTGGTTCATGGATTAACTCCGGTTTGGGATGGTAGGGATGGGTAACAAGAGGTCACCCCTGGGTATTGATGAGGCCCGGCCGCGTGTCAGGCGGCAAGGGTCTCGGGGTGATAGTCGGGGTTGGGTGCGATTCCTGACAGTGACGTGGCGAGAAATTGGCAATCGCGTGAATTTTTCCCCGGGGTTAGGTTGTCGTGGCCTTTGAGGTCAATTCCCTCCGGCGCCACACCAGATATATGGCGGGAATCACGAACAGACTCAAGAGCGGTGCCGTGATCATGCCGCCGACCATGGGTGCGGCGATGCGGCGCATGACCTCTGAGCCGGTGCCGTGGCCGAGCATGATGGGTAAGAGACCGGCGATGATCACCGCCACCGTCATCGCCTTGGGCCGCACCCGCAACACCGCCCCCTCCATGATCGCGGCCTTGAGATTGGCGACGTCGGTGAGACGGCCCTGCTCCCGATAGGCCTTCAGGGCATTGTCGAGATAGAGCAGCATGATGACCCCGAACTCAGCGGCGACTCCCGCGAGGGCGATGAAGCCGACTGCTACGGCGACCGACAGGTTGTAGCCCAACAGATAAATCAGCCAGAACCCGCCTACCAGGGCGAAGGGCAGGGAAAACATCACCAGCCAGGCCTCAGAAGCGCGCCGGAAGATGAGATACAGCAGCACGAAGATGATGACCAGGGTGAAGGGCACCACCTGGTTCAACCGGTCCTTGGCGCGCAGCATATATTCGTACTGGCCGGACCAGGCGATGGAATAGCCGGGCGGCAACTTGACCTCCGCGCGGACCTTGGCCTGGGCGGCAGCGACATAAGTACCCAGGTCCACCCCACGGATATCGACGAAGGTCCAGCCGTTGATGCGCGCATTTTCGCTTTTGAGCATCGGCGGGCCGTCCACGATCTCCACCCTGGCGATCTGCCCCAGGGGCACCTGAGCCCCGGTGGGGGTGACCAAGGGCAGCTCGCGCAGCTTTTGCACATCGTCGCGCTGCTCGCGCGGGAAGCGCAGATTGACCGGGTAGCGCTCGAGCCCCTCCACGGTCTGGGTGATGTTGATGCCGCCCACCGCAGCCGCAACCACCTGGTTGATATCGCTGATATTGAGCCCCACCCGCGCCGCCGCCACCCGGTCGGGGCGGATCTCGATATAGCGCCCGCCGGCGACCCGCTCGGAGAAGACCGAGGCGGTTCCCGGCAGCTGGCGCAGGACGCGCTCGAGATCCCGGCCGATGCGCTCGATCTCCGCGAGATCCGCCCCAGCCACCTTGATCCCCACCGGGGTCTTGATGCCCGTGGCGAGCATGTCGATGCGGGTCTTGATAGGCATGACCCAGGCGTTGGTGACGCCAGGCAGATGCACGGTGGCATCCAGTTCCTCGATGAGCCGCTCGATCGTCATACCCGTTCGCCATTGATCACGCGGCTTGAACTGGATGACGGTCTCGACCATGGTGAGCGGTGCTGGGTCGGTGGCGGTGTCCGCGCGGCCGATCTTGCCAAATACCCGTTCCACCTCGGGCAGACTCGCGATGAGCCGGTCCGTCTGTTGCAGCAGCTCCTGGGCCTTGCCGATAGAGAGCCCTGGCAGGGTGGTCGGCATGTACATCAGATCGCCCTCGTCGAGTTCGGGCATGAACTCCGATCCCAGGCCCGAGCTGAGTCGTGCCAGGGCCGGTACGCCTCCGGTCAAGGCCCGCCAACCCTCCGCCAGACCCAGTTGCCAGCCTGCGATGCGCGCCAGGGCCGGCCCGGAGGCGGCACCCTGGTCCACCAGACTCAGGGCCTGGGCCGGCCACTTCAGGGGTTCCAGCAACCCTGCGACCCCATAGAGCGGCACCACCAGGCTCAGCACGATCAGCACCGACGCCGCAATGGTCACACGCGGGGCCGCCAGGACAGCGCGCAGCAGGGGCCGATAGGCCCAGATCATCACCCGATTCAGTGGATTGCGATCCTCCTTCGGGATGCGTCCGCGGATGAAGTAGCCCATGAGTACCGGCACCAGGGTGACGGACAGCCCCGCCGCCGCGGCCATGGCGAAGGTCTTGGTGTAGGCGAGCGGCGCGAACAGTCGCCCCTCCTGCGCCTCTAGGGTGAACACGGGCACGAAGCTCAAGGTAATGATGAGCAGGGAGAAGAAAAGCGCCGGGCCGACCTCAGCGGCGGCCTCCCGGATCACCTGCCAGTGCTCGCTGCCGCGGGGGGCCTGTCCGTAGGCCTGGTGATAACGTTCCAGGTGCTTGTGGGCGTTCTCGATCATGACAATGGCTGCATCCACCATGGCCCCGATGGCAATGGCGATGCCGCCCAGCGACATGATATTGGCGTTGATGCCCTGGTGACGCATGATGATAAAGGCCACCAGCACTCCAAGCGGCAGACTGACGATGGCGACCAGGCTTGAGCGCAGGTGGAACAGGAACACCAGGCTCACCAGGGCGACCACGATGAATTCCTCAAGGAGTTTGTCCCTGAGATTGTCCACCGCCCGCAGGATGAGCGCCGAACGGTCGTAGGTAGGGACTATCTCCACGCCCGCGGGCAGGCCCTGCTGGAGTTCCGCCAGCTTCTGCTTCACCGCCGCGATGGTGGTGAGGGCATTCTCACCGTAGCGCATCACGACGATGCCGCCGGTCACTTCCCCCTCGCCGTCCAGATCCGCCACTACCCGACGCATCTCCGGCCCCACCTGGACCCGCGCCAGGTCGCGCAACAGCACCGGGGTGCCGGTAGCGGTGACGTCTACGGGGATGGTCTCCAGATCCTCCAGGGACTGGAGGTAGCCGCGACTGCGGATCATGTATTCCGCCTCACCCAGTTCCACCACCGAGCCGCCCACCTCCTGGTTGGCGTTACGGATAGCCGTGGACAGACGCGCCAGGGGGATACCGTAGGCGCGCAGCTTCTCGGGGTCGGCCACTACCTGGTACTGACGCACCATACCGCCCACGGTGGCCACCTCCGCCACGCCGGGAACGGTCTGCAGCTCGAACTTGAGGAACCAGTCCTGGAGGCTGCGCAGTTGGGCCAGATCATGCGTGCCTGTGCGGTCTACCAGGGCATAGCTGAAAACCCAACCGACCCCGGTGGCGTCCGGGCCCAGCCGCGGGGTGACACCCGCCGGCAGGAGCGCGGCTGTCTGGTTCAGATATTCCAGGACCCGGGAGCGCGCCCAGTACAGGTCGGTCCCGTCCTTGAAGATGACGTAGACAAAGGAGTCCCCGAACATGGAGTAGCCGCGCACCGTCTGGGCACCGGGCACCCCCAGCATGGTGGTGGCAATGGGATAGGTCAGCTGATCCTCCACGACCCGCGGGGATTGGCCGGGGAAGTTGGTACGGATGATGACCTGCACGTCCGACAGATCGGGGATGGCGTCCAGCGGGGTCTGGCGCAGGGCCAGAAGGCCCCAGGCGGTCAACAGCGCCGTGGCCAGCAGGACCAGGAAGCGGTTACGGATCGACCAATCGATGACCTTGTCCATGGTGCCCCCTCAGTCCTGGTGCCCGGTTGCGGGCACTGGGGTTGACGTGTCATCCGACAGGCGCCGGAAGCTTGCCTGGAGGCTCGACTCGGAGTCAATCAGGAACTGGCCTGAGACCACCACCTGGTCCCCCTCCTCCAAGCCCGACAGGATCTCCACCGTCTCCCCCGACCGCATTCCGGTCACCACATTTACCGGCTGGAAGCGGCCCTTCCCCAGGGATTTGACCACGCTCTCCCGCTCACCGGTCGCGATCAGGGCCTCCCGAGGTATGCTCAGCACGTTGTTCTGAGGCAGACCCTCGATCGCCACATCGGCGAACATATTGGGTTTGAGTTCCAGGTCCGGATTGGGAAAGACCAGCCGCACCCGCAAGGTGCGGGTCTTGGGGTCAAGGTCGGGGTAGAGATAATCCACCTGGCCCTTCCAGGTTCGTCCGGGATACGCCGATACCTGGATCTGCGCCGGCAGGCCCGCCGAGATCCAGGCGAGTTGGTGCTCGAACACATCCACCAGGACCCATACCTGCGATAGGTCCGCGATGGCGAACATCTCGGTGCCGGGGGCGACGTACATGCCCTCGCGGGCCGTCAACTGGGTGATGATGCCATCCGCCGGGGCCAAAATGGGGACGGTATTGCGGGTCTCGCGGGTGCGCTCGATGTCCCGGATGACCGCCTCGGGGACCTCGAGCAGGCGCAGCATGTTGCGCGCCTTATCGGCCTTGACCTTGCGTTCCCCGGGTCCCTGGGGCTCGGTGGCGATCAAGAAGTCGACCTGGGCCGAGAGGATGTCCGGGGCATAGAAGGACGCCAGTTCTTGGCCATTTTTGACAGGTTCCCCCTCGGCCCGCACGGCGAGCTGCTCGATCCAGCCCGCCGCCCGGGGATGAACGTGGGCAAGACGTTCCTCGTCGTACGCGACCCGGCCGACCGCCCGCACTGCCCTCGCCAGGGTGCCTCGTTGCACCTTGGCCGTGCGTACCCCCAGGTTCTGGACGACGGCCGCGCTCAGGGTGACGCCGGGCTGGCCCCCGTCGCCGGTCCTTGCCGCCGCGGTCCCGGCATTGCCACCGGCATCCTCGTCCGCGTACCTCGGCACCAAGTCCATAGCCATGAAGGGCGAGGGTCCGGGCTGTTCGAAACGCTGCTCAGGCATCATGGGATCGTACCAATACAGCACCTGGCGGGTCTGGTCCGGGAACTGAAGCGGCTCGGTTTTGCCCGCACCCGCCCCGGCGCTCGCGTTTTGGTCGGAGTCCAGCGCCCTCGGCACCAGCGTCATGCCGCAAATGGGGCAGGTCCCCGGTTCGTCGCGCACGATCTGGGGATGCATGGGACAGACATACGTGGGATCGCGGTGCTTCTTGGCGTGCGCGGTCACAGTGTCACCCAAGGCCTGCTCCAGGGTCTCGGTTGGCGCCGGCGTGGAGTCGCTGCAACTGGCCAGTGACGTTACGACAAGGGCCAGGGCGGACGCCCTGGCAAGGCCCGCCAGAGCGGGGAAAAAGGGCAAATGGGACATATCGAACTCCTGGGAGGATCGCCGCGGCAGCCGCGTGATCACGCACTCAAACCGACCGGTGAAGATGGCGCACCCTCACCGAGCCAGCAACCTAAGGGCCTCGAGGGGATCAGCCGATGGGAGGGCGGAGGGGGGAGTCGGGGGTAAAGCGGTAGAAGTGGCGGCCCGGCGTGGGGTCGGCGATTTGCACGGAATCCAGGCGGGGCAAGACCGGCGCGGATGCCAACAAGGCAGGCACACCAGCCAGGCAAAGCAGGGCGCACCGCTGGCAGTCGAGCAGGCAACCCGGGTTAGACTGGGTAGGCTGGGCCCCGATCGCCTGATGCAGGGGACAAGCGGTGGGATCACCGCTGAGTAGGCGGGCTTCGAGTCGGCAACCGAGGGACGCGGACGCCCACACCTGCACCTGCATAATCAGCAGGCAGAGGGCGAGTACAATTCGGGTTGATCGCTGAAACCTTGTCATACTTTCGACTATAGGGCCTTTTGGGGGGGCCAACAAGCTTCCCTGGAACAACAGCAATTCTGGCAGGTCTTCGAGCTTTGTCTCGACCATCTGCCGGCGCGCACCGCCCGCGTCTTTATGACAGGCTACCCGATTGATGTCGCAGGAACTCGACCGTCCCCTCACCCGGCGTGAGCGCCTGGCCTTACGCCTGCACAACCTGATGGGCAGCGGTTGCCATCATTACCGCAAACAAATGTCCTTCCTGGGCTTGGCCTTGCGATCCCGATCAGAGGGGAACCGGTCCTGATGAATCCCGGACGGACCCAGGGTTCATGCCGTTCCTGAACAAGTCGGATTGGCGCTGGCCTTAGCCTGGGCCTCAAAAATACCGCGGGACCTGCCTGCCCCTGTCGGGCCTTTCCGCGTGGCTACCGGAACCGACTCTTGATTTCGCTATCCGCAGGGTGGGTGCCTGCACCCGGGGTTGGCCCTGGAGGGGTAGCCTCCCACCGGAATTCAGGTCGGCGAGGAACAGAGCCCGACGGGTCGGATCGGGGGATGGCATCCCCTCACCTCGGGATGGCCGATGCCAGGCCAGATCCCTCGGCCTAATCCCTGGGGCCTAGAAAACCTGGGCGGTATCGCATTTTGGGTGATGGCAGAGACGCGAAATTGTCCTTATTTGTCTTGATATATTGATTGGCGACTGAATTTATATCTAAATTGAAAATTCAACTGGCAAGGGGAAAGAGAGAATTTCAAACGGGTGGGCTCCACAATGATTGGAGCTATTACAGTCCCCCGGATCGATCTGGCTCTGAATTATTTAAGACAGTATCATAGCTTCATGATTTTAATCGTTATTATTATTTTGTTGCGCGTTTGGATAATCCCTGGGGTTCGGAATTTGCCATTCGGGGAGAAACCGGGTACGGCAACACTTGAATTCAATATCCTATCGTCTACAATTTAAATAGAGAGATCTGGACACCAATAATTTCAGACCGGATGGGTGCTATGAAAACCTATTTCCACTTGGCCCTGAGCATGGTTATTGCCGGATGTTTGCTGCTCATGACGGAGGCCGACTCAGGTCCAGCCCCGATGCGCATAACGGACGATCCCGATCCCCCCGCTACAGTCGCCAAGTTGATCTTCATCCATCATTCGACCGGGGAAAACTGGTTGGCCGATGACTATGGCAACCTGGGGCGCGTCCTGGGTCAGAACAATTATTTTGTCAGCGATACGAACTACGGTTGGGGGCCGAATGCCATTGGCGACCGCACCGATATACCCGACTAGGCGGAATGGTTTGCCAGCGCGGATACGCCAACTTATATGAATACGTTATTCACCGAGTATACAAGGCATTCGAATTACACCCGCACACTGGCCGATCCGGGCGGACAGAACGGGATCGTTATGTTTAAGTCCTGTTTTCCGAACTCCGCCTTGGTGGGCAGCCCGAAGGATCCACCTGACCCGACCGTGGGCCTGACGGTGGGCCATGCCAAATATGTCTATAACACCCTCTTGCAATATTTTGCCTCACGTCAGGACAAACTCTTCATTGTGGTCACCGCCCCACCGCTTTCAGATGGCACCTATGCTGCCAATGCCCGCGCCTTCAACAACTGGCTTGTCTATAACTGGTTGTTTGAAAACAATTACACCTATAACAACGTGGCGGTTTTCGATTTATACAACATCCTGACCCAGCGGCATTACCATCACTATTTCTATAATGGGGATGTGCGTCATATATTTGGGGGGCATAACACTCTGGCATACCCCAGCGGTGACGATCACCCATCTGTGGCCGGCAGTCAAAAGGCCACGGCCGAATTCGTTTCCCTGTTGAATGTTTACTACCATCGTTGGAAGAATGGAGCGCGCAATATCGCCTTCAAGTCCAACCTCAGGCATGATGGCTGGGTATTGGAGTCAGCGCAGAACAGCGGGGTGGGCGGAACCCTGAACAATAGCGGATCCACCTTCCTACTGGGAGACGACGCCCAGAATCGTCAGTATCTAGCCATTCTTTCCTTCAATACCTCGAGTCTGCCGGATAATGCCATCATCGTCTCGGCCATGGTGAAAATCAAGGCGAGCAGGCTCACGGGTGCAAACCCCTTCAACTGGACGATGGGCCTGTTGTTCGACATCGAAAAAGGAGCCTTTAATGGCAATGCCGCGTTGGAGGCAGAGGACTTCCAAGCGACGCCAACCAATTATTCAGAGGCCTGGTTCAATAAATATCCCGTGCACAACTGGATAAACGCCACCCTATCGAGTTCGAGCGGCGGCGGTGATTTCAGCGATATCAATCTGCAGGGCTTAACACAATTGCGGCTGCGATTCGGGAAGGCCACCAACAATAACAACGCGGCCGATAATCGCGCCTTCTTCGCTGGCAATTCCGCTCATAAACCCGTGTTATGGATTACTTATTACGTTCCTTGATTGCTATCAGCCAGGGAAACGCTGGTCAGAACCTGTCCCGTCCGGCCCCCAGCATCCGAAGGCCGATCCTTGAGGTTACTGCACCCGGATCGGTAGCCAGGGGTAAGTGGCTGAAGGACAAAGCTATTATGGGAATTCACCCGGACTTCCCCCGCAGTTGCGGCTGTGCCTCGCGTGCCTGGCGAAGGGTCGCCAGCGCCTCAGGGTAGAAGAAGCTGGCGAGATACTCTTCCATGGCGTTGCCGGTGGCGCCAAGGGCGGCCTTGAGCAGGGCGGCGTTGGACTCGAAGAGGGTATTGGCCTGCATATTGCCAGTCGCCAGATAGGGCTCCAGCTCAGCCAATACCTGCCGCACTACCGCCCAGTCCACCTCCACCGGGGCGACCTGGGCCCTAGCAGGGATGGCCGCCAGTACGGCCCTGGTCAGTTGCAGGAGCTCGGTGGCCAGGGTCGCAATAAGCGTCTCGATCCGCGCAGGAGCGGCGTCCACCTTCAGCGCCGCATCCAATTCGGTGGCCAGGCGCTGTACGGCCGTCGCCCCCAGGTTGCCCGCCACACCCTTCAGGGAGTGGGCCACCCGGCTGGCCGTTTCATGATCACCGGTAGCTTGGCATTCGCGCAGTCGGGTCCAATCGTCGCCATGGTCGGTGACGAAGCGGCGGAGCAGGCGTAGGTAAGTTGACAGGTGGCCATTGAACATACGCAGGCCTTTCTCGGCCTCCAGCCCGGGTAGGATAGCCAGCGCAGGCGGTAAGCCCGCCAGATTCAGCGGAGCGGCCGGCGGGGCGACGGGCATGGCCGGTAGCCAGCGCAGCAGCGCGGCATACAGCTGCTCGGGATCGACCGGCTTGGCGACGAAGTCGTTCATGCCAGCCTGTAGGCACTGCTCGCGATCTTCGTCGAAGGCATTGGCGGTCATCGCCAGGATGGGCAGAGACAGCCCCAGCGCACGGATGGCCCGGGTGGCCGCGAGGCCATCCATGTTGGGCATCTGCATGTCCATCAGGATCAGGGCATAAGGGCCGTCACTCACCATGGCCACGGCCTCCCGGCCGTCGTTGGCCACATCGACCTTCATCCCAGTCTGGCCCAGCAGTTCGACGGCGACCTCCTGGTTGATCTGGTTGTCTTCGGCCAGCAGGATGCGTGCCCCGACCGGCAGGGCGGAGGGGATATTCTCGGCCAGAACTGGGGCTTCAGACAGTTCATCGAGGGTATGCGGGCTCTTGCCCAGCCGGGCGGTGAACCAGAAACGGCTACCCTGGCCTGGCGTACTGTCAGCGCCGGCTTCGCCACCCATCAGCTGCGCCAGCCACCGGGTGATGACCAACCCGAGGCCCGTACCGCCATAGCGGCGCGCCGTGCCGGCATCTGCCTGGGTGAAGGGGGCGAATAGGATGGCCAGCGTCTCCGGCGCAATACCGATGCCGGTATCGGCCACGGTGAAGCGCACCAGCAGTTCGTCGGGATACTCCGCTTCCGGGGCGATGCGCACCCTGATCTGGCCATGCTCGGTGAATTTGACGGCATTCGCGAGGTAGTTGAGCAGCGATTGCGCAAGGCGCAGGGCGTCGCCCACCAACACGGGCGGCAGGCGTTCATCCCGCTCGATGACGAGTTCGAGTGGCTTCTCACGCAGCTTGGGACCGATCATGGAGACGACGTTGTCCACCATCCGGTCGAGGTCGAAGTCGTCGTGGCCCAGGGTCAGCTTGCCGGCCTCGATCTTGGAGATATCGAGGATGTCGTTGACGACCGACAGCAGGTGGTGCGAGGCGTCGATGATCTTACCAAGCTTCTCTTTCTGCCTGGGATCGTTCGAACTGCGCCAAAGCAGGTGCGTCAGGCCGACGATGGCGTTCAGTGGCGTACGGATTTCGTGGCTCATGTTGGCAACGAAGGTACTCTTGGCAACGTTGGCTGCCTCGGCAGCCCGCTTGGCCTCGCCCAACTCCTGGGTGCGGGTTTCGACCAGTTCTTCCAGATGCTGCCGGTATCGATCCAGTTCGGCCCCGATCCGTTTTTTCTCGGTGATGTCTTCCTTCACCGCGACGTAGTGGGTAATGCGACCATCCGGTTGGCGCAGGGGGGTGATGATGGCGAACTCGACGTATTCGCTGCCATCCTTGCGCTTGTTGATGAATTCGCCCTTCCAGGGCAGGCCCTGGGTCATGGCCTCCCATAAGGAGTCATAGGTGGCCTTAGGAGTCTTGCCGGAATGCAGGATGCGGGGGTTTTTGCCGAGGGCTTCCTCGCGGCTGTAGCCGGTGTTTCTGACGAAGCTTTCGTTGACGTATTCCAGGTTGGCATCCAGATCGGTAATGGCGATGCTTTCCGGGCTCTGCTCAACGGCCTGGACCAGTTTGTGCAGTTCCTCTTCGGCTTGCTTGCGTTGGGTCACATCGGCAAAGACGGCGACGACCTCGCCAGTGGGTAGCCGATAGATGTAGTTTTCCACCCAAAAAGAGAGATTCTCGTCCTTATAGTGACTGGTGCTTAAGCGTTCCGGCTTGCCACTGCTGAATACACGGCGGAATGCAGCGAGCAGGCCGATTTCCCTTACGCCGGGGAAAACCTCGGTGACACATCGCCCGATGACCTGCTCACGTGAATTGCCGCCGATACGCTCCCCCGCCTGGTTGTAATCGCTGAAGACAAAATCTTCGTCATCATTCACCGCCTGATAAACCGCAACGCCATCGTTCATGTTTTCTACGAGGGCGCGATAGCGGGCCTCACCGGCACGAAGGGCCTCAAGCGTGCGCCGGTGCTGGACAAGGCGCCAGATTTCATTTGAAATCAGTTGCGTGGTTTCAACATCCATCTCGTTGTAATCGCTGGCCTTGTTGCCCACGCCCGTGAGCATCACCACCCTGCCATTCTCGATCACCGGCACGGAAAGCAGGCGGTTCAGTGTACCGTGACCCTCGGGCAGGCCGTGCTGGCGCGGGTCATTGGCGTAGTCGTTGCGTATCACGGCTGCCCGCTTACGTAGGGCATCGGCCCAAATGCTAGCCTGGCTGACGGGGTAATGGGCGTCATAAGCCGCCGTGCCAAAATATTCGAGGGCGCGGCGCGACCAGGTGACCCGTCCGAGGGTTTCCTCGTCGGGGTTCTCGAAGTGGATGAAGGCAATCTGGCTGCCGGTCAGATTTTCCGCCAGTTCCATGCCATGTTGCATGAAGGTGGTTTCATCCAGGGTTTCATCGGCGACCGGCAGTTCGAGCAGTGCCTCGGCCCGGCTGGCCTGCAATTGCAAGAGCGCCTCGGTGCGCTTGTGCTCGGTAATGTCGCGTACCAGTCCGACGGCCTGCCAGCGTCCCTCAACCTGCATGCGGGACAATGACAACTCGACCACAAATTCATGGCCGTCCTTGTGCCGCGCCATCAGCTCCAGGGTGCGGTTGATGGCATTGCCTTCGCCGGTCGCGGCGAAATGTGGCCAGGCTTGCGCATGAGCCAGACGAAAGCGTTCCGGAGCCACGACCTGATGGAGATTGCGGCCGATGATCTGGTCGCGGCTAAAGCCAAATATCCGCTCGGCGGCGGGGTTCCATTCAGTCACCATCCCGTTGTGGTCGAGGAGAATGAAGGCATCCCGAACGCTGTTGGTCGCGTGAAAATAGCGCTCCTCACTGGACTTCAGGGCTTGCTCATCCGCGATGCGCCGCGTGATGTCGCGGTCGACGCCGTGATAGCCGGCAAATTCGCCGGCGGCGTCAAGGCGTGGCACCCCGCTGGTTTCCAGGACGACCGCATGGCCATCCTTGTGGCGACAGACGTTTTTAAGCAGACTGAACGGCCGCCGGGCACCGGCGCTCTCGCTGAAGATCGCTCCCACCCGTGCCACCTCAGCGGGGAGCATGAAATCAAAGGGGCTGCGGTTCAGAACCTCTTCCGGGGTATAGCCGAGGAGGTCGAACACGCGTGGACAAGAGTAGCTGTAGTGTCCCGCGGCGTCTGTTTCCCAGATCCAGTCCGCGGAGTTTTCCAGCATGGCGCGGAAGCGCGCCTCGCTGGCCTGCAGGGCCAGGCTCGCGCGGTGCAGGCCGGCGCGCTGGTTTGCCGCCTCCAGCGCCCGCATCACGGCCGCCGGCAGGCGGTTGAGGCGGTCCTTGAGAATGTAGTCGTCGGCCCCCTGGTGCAGGCTCTGTACCGCCACTTCCTCCCCCATGGCGCCGCTGACGAAGATGAAAGGCAGGTTGGCATCGCGTGCCCGCACCAGCTGCAAGGCCTGCAGGCCGTCGAAGCGCGGCAAATGGAAGTCGGCCAGAATCAGGTCGGGCTTGAAGTCGTCCAACGCGGCAACAAACCTTGCCTCTTCCTCGACGAGGACCGATTCAACCACCATGCCCGCCTTGCGCAGGTGATGCAGGTTGAGCTCCGCATCGGCCGGGTTGTCTTCCAGCAGCAGCAAACGCAGAGGGGCGGTCATGACGAGTGCCGAATTTCCGGCGGCACACGGTTCACCAGCACCCAGTACATGCCGAGCTGGGCGACCACGCCGGCAAACTCATCGAAGGCGACGGGTTTGGCGACAAAACTATTGACACCCAGCTTATAGGTGTCCATGACGTCGCGCTCTTCCTTGGAGGAGGTGAGCACCACAACCGGGATTTCTTTGGTCTCCGGGTTAGCGCGTATCTGTTTCAGAACCTCGATGCCGTCCACCTTGGGCAGTCTCAGATCAAGCAGCACGACCCGGGGCAAGGAATTGGGTGCATCGGAAAATGCGCTGCGATGGAACAAATAATCGAGCGCCTCTTCGCCATCCTTGGCCCAGAAGACGCGATTGGCCAGGTTATGCTTCTTTAGGGACCGCAGCGCCAATTCGGCATCACTGGGGTTGTCTTCAACCAGGAGGATATCGACGACTGATGCTGTTACGTTCATGACTGACTCCTTCAAGGAAGTGTCTGATGTGGGTGGGCCGGCAGCCCGAACCGGAAGGTGGCGCCGACATTGACCTCACCCTGGGCCAGCACCTGGCCGCCATGCTTTTGGACAAAGCGCTTGACGATCGCCAGGCCGACGCCGGTGCCGGCAAATTCGTTCATGCCATGCAGCCGTTGGAACAGGGCGAACAGCTTATCCTGGTAGTCCTGCTTGAAGCCGGCGCCATTGTCCTTGACTGAGAACCAGACCATGTCGTCACGCTGTTCCGCAGCCACCTCAATACGCGCCGGCTGACGATCGCGGGTGAATTTGATCGCATTGTCCAGCAGGTTTTGCCAGACTTGGCGGAGGGCGCGGGGATCAGCCGCTACCGTGGGCAACTCAGTATGTTGGAAATCAATGGGGCGATCACCGCGCTGCTCGGCAAGACTGTCCCAGACCTCGTCGACCAGGGCATTCATGTTGACAGGCAGGAGTTCGAGTTCCAACCGCCCGGCGCGCGAGAAGGCGAGGATGTCGTCGATCAGGTGCCCCATCTTGCGGGCATTGTCGCTGACGATGCCGAACAGGCGCCGGCCTTCGGCATCCAGTTGCTCGGCATAGTCCTCCTGCAAAATGGCAATGAAACCATCGATGGCCCGCAAGGGCGCCCGCAGGTCATGGGAAACGGAATAGCTGAAGCCCTCCAGATCACTGTTCGCGGTTTCCAGTTCGGCGGAACGCCGCGAGAGCTCTGCGGTACGAATTTTTACCCTGTCTTCCACCTCGGCATACGCCAGTGCCAGCTGGTCCTTTTGGTCCATGACCTCCTGCGACCTGCGCAAGGCCAGCACCATTGCCGACAATGCCTCGCTCAAGTCACCGATTTCGCCTCTTCCTGAAAACCGCGCCAGATCCGCTTTCCCGCCAGCGCCGATTATCTTGGCGGCTTTTGTCAGCTCGCTGATCGGGCGCACGATGCCCTGCGTCTGAAACCAGGAAAAAATCAGTCCAACGAGGATCAGCGTGCCCAGCAAACCCACAAACAGGGTATTCGCCAGCCGCTCCTGCGCAACTTGATCAGCTTCAAACCGCAACTCGGTCTTGACGTGATAATTCGTCAGATCGTCCAGTGCGGCACGCACGAGTCGTATCTTGTCGACCAGCAATGGCATCAGGCTGGCCTGGCGCTCAAGATCGCCGGTTTCGATTGCCTTTAAAAAGCTCTGGTAAAGCGCAATATGTCCCGCCCGCACGATGACGTAATTGTCCAGCAGTGACGCATCACTCCTGCCGAGGCTAAGCGCATGATGACCGCTACCATCAAACAAATGTGCCAGTGCTGCAATTTTCTGCTCGGTCTCGGCATCACGCTGCCCGAAACTTTCAACAAACTCCCGATCATGGGTCGCATGATAGGCCAGCACGTTTGACCACCGCGACTGTGCCAGGAGGCGCAGGTCACTGGCCAGCAGGGTCGCCTGGCGATGCAGGCGACTGTGAGACTCGAGTTCCGCAAGTTGCTGGGTCTGGTAGTAACGATAGCCCGTCAGACCCGCAACGATCAGGGTCAGCAGCAGCCACGGCAGCAACACATTGGTCGCGATGCTGCCGAACTGAAAATATCGTTCATTCATGGCGTTCACTGCTCACGGTTGAACGGTCACGTACTGGGGACGTATTGCCTCCAGGAACTCCGGCGCCAAGGTCGCCTGGTAATCGGGTACCGGCTGTGGAGGCGTTGCCCGTGCCGCCAGCCAACGACCTTCGTTCACGAGGGCCGTCAGAAGTATATTGTCCAGACGCACCTGGAATTTCAACTCTGGCCAAGCTTCCTGGAGTTTTTCCGGCTGTTCGCTGGCAAGATGGTCAACGACAATCTGCAAGGCCTCATCGCGGTGGGCATTCACAAAATCCTCTGCCCGCACCAACGCCCTGATCAAGCGCTGCAAGGCCTCGTGCTTTTCCGCCAGGGTAGCGAAACGCACACCCAGTAACGACAAGGCAATATAGCCCGGCGTCCTCAGCGTGCTGGTCTGGTCACTGGCGAACCGTTCCTGGGCAGCGGCGATATGCGGCAACCAGGTGGCGATGCCATCGACCTCACCACGCTCCAGCGCATCCGCCATCTGCTCCGGTTTAAGCGGAACCCGGGTGACCTTGTCCTCAGGAATGGCCTCCTCGCGCAGTATGGTGGACAACATGAATTCGGAATTGGTATTGGGTGTCACCCCAATGCGTTTCCCGGCCAGATCGGCGGCACCCTGGATGCCGCGATCCCCTCGCGCCACTACCGCATCATTGTGATTGGTTCGATAAAGTGTTCCCAGAATTCGCAGCGGTTTACCTTGCAGCAGGTTGTTGGCAAAGGGAAACTCGGTCGCCACGCCAACATCGGCTTCGCCGGCCAGCACACTGTTCATGGCGTCGCGACCCGAGGTGAATTTCTTGTAGGTGACGGACAGGTTCTCGTCCCTGAAGTAGCTCTGCGCCTCAGCGATGTAAACCAGTGAAACCATGGCCTGGTTAGGGTCGGCGAATACCAGCTGCTCCGGCGCCTGAGTCTTGGTGCAGGCGGTGATCAGCGTCATCACCGCCAGCAGGATCAGGATCTTACCTGGAGAGACCAAGGCATTAGCTGTGTTGGTATTCATAGTGCGACTCCCCGACTTGATGTTAGAGCCCGCCCTGATAATTCTGGACAATGGCAACGAAATCCCCATAGCGGGCTAAGAAAGCATCCACTACGTCTGGATCAAAATGGGTTCCGCGACCTTGCGCAATGATTTCGCGTGCCTTATCAAGGGGGTAAGGGGGCTTGTAAACCCTTGCCGAGATCAGCGCGTCGAACACATCAGCCAGGGCCATCAAGCGCGCCGAGACGGGTATGGCCACGCCGGCGAGTCCATCCGGATAGCCGCTACCGTCCCAGCGTTCATGGTGCCAGTGGGCGATTTCTACGGCCAGGGTCAGAAACTTCACCGGTTTACCCGTATCGCGCACGGCCTGTTCGATGGCATCCGCGCCAAGTTTGGCGTGGGTCTGCATGATGGCCATCTCTTCTGGATTCAGCCTGCCCGGCTTGAGCAGAATGGTGTCCGGTATGCCAACTTTACCAATATCATGCAAAGGTGCCGACTTTGTGAGTAACTGGATGAAGTGGTCGTCGAGGGTGTCTCGGAACTGGGGATGCGATCGCAGTTCCTGGGCAAGTATGGCCACATACTCCTGAGTACGGCGGATGTGGTTACCCGTTTCCGGGTCACGGGTCTCGGCCAACTGCGCCAGGGCGTGGATGCCGACATCCTGAATGATCAGAATTTCCTCCATGCGCCGGACGATTTCGGCCTCGAGCCAGGTGTTCTGGTGCTGCAACCGATCCTGTGCCTGCTTGAGTGCCAGATGGGTTTGTACCCTGGCCAGGACGACAACCGGTTTGACGGGCTTGGCGATGTAGTCAACAGCACCGAGGTGAAAGCCGTGTTCCTCGTTAATCTCATCGTCCAGAGCGGTAACGAAAATCACCGGTATGCCGGCGGTTGCCGGGTTGTTGCGTAACTGCTGCAAGACGGCGTAGCCGTCCATGTTCGGCATCATGACATCCAGCAGAATGAGGTCGGGGTGTGGCGCCGTCGCGGCGGCCAGCAAAGCCCGCTCCCCCGAAATTGCGGGACGTACCTGGTATTGGCCTTGCAGCACCTGATTGAGTACAAACAGGTTGGTGGGTTCGTCGTCGACAATCAATATGGTATCTTGATGCATGTCTGCCCTTTTGAACCCACTCACCAGTAGCTGGACCCCAAACAACGGGGCCGCAGTTTAAGCTGGCCGCCCAACTCCAAAGGGAAAAATAATCCAACCGCCCGGCGGCTGCGATCTGGGGGATAGGAGCATCGGATCACTGTAGCTTACATTCTTCGCCAAGTAACTACTTAGCACGTAACTGTCCAGCTCCGCGAGATTGTATACCTTCTTTTTGAACAATTCGGGGCGTTGCTCTTGCCAATTCTTCAGTGCCTCAACCGGCGAGATGTGTCCTAACGCCTTCTGCGGGATTTGATGATTATAC
>WBZT01000452.1_pt1 | contig 33203 bp, 31 predicted proteins | sample 5204241 | NCBI WGS metagenome assembly WBZT01 (sample SAMN12344358, study PRJNA552823) | activated sludge metagenome | biome: Activated sludge suspended growth; feature: Nitrification reactor; material: Wastewater; isolation source: activated sludge from nitrification reactor of wastewater... | reverse complement strand
GGATGCGCAAAAAGGCCGTCCAGCAAGGCCGCAGCGAACGAAGAGGCGAATCGTACTCGTGCCGTACGGTGAGCCTCTGAGCGATGCGAGAACGCCGCTGGCGGACTTTTTCCGCATCCTGCTAGACATCCGTGAATCGTGAAGCGTATCTCGGCAGGGACGCCCGCTCTCGATGTCCGGCCATATGCGATGAACTCTATGCCGTTCGCTCTTCTCTGCGGACGAGAGACGAACGACGGCTTTTGTGCGCATCCTGCTATTGCGCCGTGGCCTGCTCGACTTCTTCCCGCAACAGAAATTTGATCGACGGGTTCGATTTGATGCAATAGGCCAGGAGATGTTCGGTGGTGAACAGCATGACGCCGCGGCCCTGCTGATCCACGAGCCGGATGGTGTCCGACGGCCAATAGACGGCCGAAATCGTCGCGGGATCGCCGACGATCCAGCGGGCCAGCGCATGGGGCAGGCGCTCCACGGATGTCTTCACCCCGTACTCATTCTCCAGCCGCGACATGACGACATCGAACTGCAATTCGCCTACCGCAGCCAACACCGGTTCGCGACGCACGTGATCCGGTGAATAAAAGATTTGCATGACCCCTTCTTCTTCCAGCTGCTTGAGCCCCTTTTGAAACTGTTTGTGTTTCGAAATGTCCTGCGTGCGCAAGAGGCCGAAACATTCCGGTGGAAAGTGCGGAATGGGATCGAAGGTCAGCGCGGGATCCGAGGTCAGGGTGTCTCCGATCGTGAACAGCCCGGGGTTGACCAATCCGACGACATCGCCGGGGTAGGCCTCGTCGATCGTTTCGCGGTCGCGGCCGAACAGGCGATGGGGGCGTGTCATCCGGATCTTGCGGCCCAGTCTGGCGTGATGGACCATCATGTCTTTTTCGAAGCGGCCGGAGCAGATGCGGAGGAAGGCCATGCGGTCGCGATGCTGCGGGTCCATGTTCGCCTGAATCTTGAACACGAAGCCGGAGAACGCCTCGTCGGTCGGTTGGATCAACCCCTGGGCCGTCTGGCGAGGTCCGGGAGGCGGCGCGAGTTTGGTAAAGGCATCCAGGAACGGCCCGACGCCGAAGTTGGTCAACGCGCTGCCGAAGAAGACCGGTGTCAGTTCACCCGCGAGGAACCGGTCGCGATCGAATGAGGTGCCGGCGCCCGTCAACAGCCCGATCTCTTCCTGCAGCGGCCCATAGGCCTCGCCGAGGGTTTCTGCCAGTTTCGGATTGGGAAAGGCCTCGACCGTCATCGGGGCGCGACGCTGATTGTGCGCCGTCCGCTGGAAAAACAGCACCTGGCGGTGTTGAAAATCGTACACCCCTTGAAAGCCCGATCCTTCGCCGATCGGCCAATTGAAAGGCACCGCCGTCATCCCCAGGGTGCGCTCGATTTCATCCAGCAGGTCGAACGGATGGCGGCCCGGCTGGTCCATCTTGTTGATGAAGGTCAGGATCGGGATGCCGCGCTTGCGGCAGACAGCGAAGAGCTTCTTGGTCTGCGGCTCGATACCCTTGGCGCCGTCCAGCACCATGACGGCGCTGTCGACCGCCATGAGCGTGCGGTACGTGTCTTCGCTGAAGTCCTGGTGGCCCGGTGTGTCGAGCAGGTTGACCCGCGCGCCTTGATAGTCGAACTGCAGCATGGTGGAGGTGATCGAAATGCCGCGCGCCTGCTCCAATTCCATCCAGTCGGACTTGGCTTGGCGCTGGGTGGAGCGGGCTTGCACTGCGCCCGCCAGGTGTACCGCGCCGGCATAAAGCAGCAGCTTTTCGGTCAAGGTTGTTTTTCCGGCGTCCGGATGGGAAATGATGGCAAACGTGCGCCGTCGCAGCACTTCTCGCCGCAGTTCATCGGCCGCAGATTTCTCAACCGGCAGGGACATAGCGCTTCTCTTTGTGGTTAGGGAAAGCCAACGGGACAGGGGATCGGGGCATCGCCTGGTGTCGCTGGACGATAACTCTTTCTTTTATCAGTCGGAGGGGGGTGGGGGCAAGGAGGGGGGGCGGGGAGGGGGCTGAGTGGCTCTCTTGCTCGCAGAACGCGCACGATCAGAATGTGCTCGTCCCATGCGCGCAGTGAAGGCCTCCTGCCTCCTCCCTTTGAGGCGAAGGTGAGAGAGGGACGCGCGCAATCGGGAGCACCTGATCGCCCTCCCTGAGCAGGTAGGTAGGGGAGTGGAGGTCGGAAGGGGCCCCTAGGGATTAGAGATCGGGCGGCTACTTGCCCAAAGGATTGGTCAGCGCGCCTTTTGCGCCTTCCTTGATCCCTTTGACGTCTTCTTTCACTTGACCGACGCCCTGCTTGGTTTTGTCGATGTCCAGCTTCTTGGCGTCTTCTTTCGTTTGAGTCGCATCGGTTTTGAGTTTGCCGGTGGCTTCCGTTAAAGACTTGCCGGTGCCTTTCATCGCCTCTTTGCCTTCCGCGACAAGGCCATCGGCATGGGCTGAAGGCAGCAGCGCTGCAACGGAGCTTGCACCGAGACCGACGGCGACCGCGATGGCAACGATCAATGACTTTTGCATGACGAGCCTCCTTGGTGAGTGGGGATCATTCACGGCATGTAGGATTAGGAAAGTGGTTACATGCTCGGCCTGTCAAGGCCAAGGGTATGCTCCCGTGCCGTCACTATAACAGGATAGCCGGAGTATTGTTTCAGGATCTTCTGTGCTGAGACGCGCGTCTAGATAAAATCGAGCCACATGGAGGCTGGTACTTAGCTTGGCATATAATCCCGTTGCCGTTATTGTTCAGAGAGTAAAGTCTGCAGTCTGATGGTATTTCCATGGGGAATTTATGAATGTCGATGACATCATCAGTTATGGAGAACTGGTGGGCGCTGAGAAATTGATGCTCCAGAAGGGAATGAATTTTGGGGTGGGAAAGGACTATTCCATCCTGCTCATGTCTCAGCGAGCGAATGCTCCGTATCGAGATGTAGTTGATGAAGCCACAGGAATACTGGTTTATGAGGGCCATGATCAGCCACGCACAAAGGATTGCCCTAATCCCAAGGAGGTTGATCAACCGATCACAACGCCGAAAGGGACTTGGACGGAGAATGGTCGATTCTTTAAGGCAGCCATGGATTTTCAGCGCGGGCTAAGAGAAGCAGAGCTGGTGAAAGTATACGAAAAAATTGCCGTTGGAGTATGGTGCTCCAAGGGATTCTTTGAGCTGTTCGATGCGCACTTTACATTGCGGGAGGAAAGGAGAAAAGTGTTCCAGTTTTTTCTCAAACCTGTCGAAAAGAAAGCTTTTGGCCGAATCATTGAACTTCCACACAAACGGTTGATTCCGACCCATGTGAAAGTGGAAGTCTGGAAACGAGATCAGGGCAAGTGTGTCCAGTGTGGCTTCCAGAAGAATCTCCATTACGATCACGACATACCCTATTCCAAGGGAGGAAGCAGTCTTTCTGCGCAGAACGTTCGAATTCTATGCGCCAAATGCAACCTTGAAAAATCTAACAAGATCATGAGCGTGTTGCCATGGCTATGCGCATTAACAAGCTCCATTGTAGAGCTTGGGCAGCATCCTTAAGATAGGTTGGATGGAGCATAGCTAGGGCGCATTTGAAGCTGACGTTGGGAGTGCGCGACAAGCCAACATGTTAGCGGCGGATGACCCACTCAGTTCGGGTATCGTTTGCGGTCGGATGGTTGTTACGAAACTGCAGGTAGCCCATTCGCCCTTCTTTTATTTTCCATGCTATACACCATCACATCATGACCACTTCCCATCCCCGCGATCCATTGCACGGCGTGACGTTGGAGACTATCGTCACGACCCTGGTCGAACGCCATGGGTGGGCTGAACTGGGCCGTCGCTTGCCGGTGCGCTGTTTCCTGAATAATCCGAGCGTCAAATCCAGTCTCACGTTCCTGCGTAAGACGCCTTGGGCGCGCGAGCGGGTGGAGGGGATGTATATCGCGGAGCTGCCCTGACCTTGCGCGAGTTGGCTCGGGCAGAACGGTCCGCTTCCACATCGCCTGGCTTCTTCAATCTGAATGCCCCCGATACAAGGACTTCACGCCCTCATGGCCCCGAACGCGACGATCTTCAAAGCCCTCCTCCACATCGCCGATGTGGACCGCCACTATTATGACGACCATACGGTCACGCTTGCGCGTCATCCGTCAGAGACCGACGAGCGGATGATGGTGCGTCTGCTGGCCTTTGCGTTTCATGCGCATGAGACGTTGCTGTTTGGCCGGGGGCTGAGCGCTGAAGCCGAGCCCGCGCTCTGGCAAAAGGATTTGACCGGGCTCATCGAGCTGTGGATTGAAGTGGGCCTGCCGGATGAGAAGGCTCTCCGCCAGGCCTGCGGCCGCGCTCAACAGGTCTGCGTCTACAGCTATGGTGGGCGTGCTGCCGATCAGTGGTGGAAAGAGAATGTGGCTGCGCTTGAGCGGTTGAAGAATCTTACCGTGATGAACCTCTCGCCGGAGGGCAGCCGGGCTCTAGCCGGGCTTGCGCAACGCAACATGGAATTGCATTGCACCATTCAGGACGAGCAGCTGTTGATCGGCGACGGGACGAATGCCGTGCAGATTGAGATGGCGAGATGGAAAGAGGCCGTGCGTGAAAAGTGAAAGGCCAAACGTCTTTGGATGTTCCCGAACATGTTCAAGACTCAATTCTCGATGTTCAATTGAGCATTAATAATCGAACATCTGTCGGAGGTCCGCAACGACGGTAAGAGAGAGGCTGCATGAAAGGCAGGAAACGTATCCCCATCGACGGTGAGCCGGTTCAGTGGAACAGTCCGTTTGCGGCCTTGAAGAATCTTGAACTGCCGCCGACTTCTCCGCGAGACAAGACAGAAGCTCCGGCCACAGTCTCGCCGGGCCAGGCGAAGAACCGCGGGCGGGTGGATATCATCCGGCAAACCGCGCATCGCGGCGGCAAGACGGTGACGGTCGTCACGGGATTTATCGGTATCGGTCAGGATGAGAAAGAGCAATTGGCCAAGGAGATGCAGAAGGCCTGCGGCGTCGGGGGCACGGTGAAGGAAGGGCGGATTGAAATCCAAGGCGATAAGCGCGAAGACGTGGCGCGCATTCTGACGAAAGCCGGATTCCGGCCGGTATTTGCCGGCGGGTGAGACCTCATGGCTGAGCCGCTCAAGAATAGTTTCGGTGCCGATGTTCCACGCACGATTGCCCGGATGATTGCCGCCGTCTTTTCGCGATTCGACGAAAAGGGGTTCGTCAGATCTGCGTTGGATGGGTATGACGCGCTGGAACTGATGCCGCGTGGCCGGCAAATCGCCCATCAACTTCGCCGCTTTCTCCCGGACGACTACGAGAAGGCCATTGAGATTCTCCTCGCCTCGCTCGACCAGAAGCCTGAGCGAAGCGTCGGCCAGGGGATGGGCGGCTTTCTGTTCCTGCCGCATGTGTTCTTCGTGGCGGAATACGGGCTGGAGCATTTCGAAGCATCCATGCGGGCGCAATATGTCCTCACGCAACGCTTCACCGCCGAATTCAGCATTCGCCGATATCTTGAACGGCATCAAGCGGCGACGCTGGCCCGTCTCATGGAATGGTCGGCTGACCCTAGTGAGGATGTGCGCCGTCTGGTGTCGGAAGGCACGCGTCCCCGGTTGCCCTGGGCGGCCCGGTTGCGCGCATTTCAAGCAGACCCGAGGCCCGTTCTAGTGTTGCTGGAGCGACTCAAAGACGATCCGGCACTCTACGTACGTCGGAGTGTGGCCAATAATCTGAACGACATCGGCAAGGACCATCCCGCGCTGCTGGTGGCGACGGCCAAGCGGTGGATGGTCGATGCGACTGAGGAGCGGCGGTGGATCATCCGGCATGCGTTGCGGTCGGCTGTGAAGCGGGCTGATGCCGACGCGTTGGCTGTCTTGGGGTATGGAGAATCGGCGTTCCTGTCTATCCGCAAGGGCCGTGTGACGCCTCCACGGGTCACTATCGGTTCGACCGTCACGATCGACTGTGAACTCGTCAACCGATCCGCCAAGCCACAACGGGTGCTGGCGGACCTGCGCGTGCATTACGTCAAGGCCAACGGCAGCAATCGCCCGAAAGTCTTCAAGCTGAAGGCGGTTGAGTTGCCGGCCCGTGCATCACTGCCGTTGCGCAAACGCCTGTCGCTGTCACAACTCACGACTCGCACGCACTATCCCGGCACGCACAAGGTGGAACTCCTCATCAATGGACGCTCCCATCCCTTGGGTAAGTTCGATTTGGTGGAGCCGTGAGCGCTGTATACAGGCCTGATGTCATTATGACCGAGCCGGCATTCCGTGAGACAACTCTGTCGTTGACAGCTTCTTCTTAAGAGTCTAGCCTAAAGCCTCCCACGATCCTTGATCATCCGCATGGTTTTCTCCCCTGAGGTTTTCCCATGCTGCGTGATTGTGGAAGTGCCGCCCAAGATTTCGGCTTGCCTCTCACCGTGCAAGTCTCCTCGCCCGTCCGGCGCCCTGCACCCTTGATTCGACCAACAGTGAGTACGGCGCTTCGATCTACTGTCACCGTTTTGACGCGGCGGGTCCCTCTACCTCCATCATGGCCGATCATTCACTGTGACCTGACAAGCAGGAGGTCTTGCCATGTACACTGATTTCTACGGTCTTATTCGAGCACCGTTCGGTACGACGCCCGACGCCGACAATCTGTTCTTGAGTCCGAGCCATCGAGAGGCATTGGGCTCGATTTTGTACGGGATCAAAGAGCGAAAAGGCATCGTCCTTGTCACGGGCGAAGTCGGCGTCGGCAAAACCACCATCCTGCGTCGTTACCTTCAAATCGCCGCCCCCCAGAAGCAGTCGTCTCCACATCCACAGAAAACCGTTCATCTCTACAACCCGAATATGACGTTCGACCGCCTGCTGATCACGATCCTCCAGCAGTTGGGGGCCCAACCAGTCAGCGAGGAGCAGGCTGAGATGCTCAAGCAGCTGCATGACTTGGCAAAGGCGGAGCGCAACGGCGGCGGCACCGTTGTCCTCGTCATCGATGAGGCCCAATGTATGCCGGTCGAGACCCTGGAAGGTATCCGGATGTTGACCAACCTGGAGACGCCGCACGAAAAATTGATTCAGATCGTGCTCACCGGTCAGCCCGAACTGGAAGCGCTACTGGAGCGCCATGAGGTGCGCCATATCCGTGAGCGCATCGCGGTGCGGGCCAGGATCCTGCCTCTGACCGATACGGAAAGTGTCGCCTACATTCAACATAGACTCGATCAGGCCAGCCGTGAGCAGGTCTCGATATTCTCTCCGGCTGCGCTCCGTATCCTCGCCAAAGCCGCGCACGGGATTCCGAGGCGGTTGAACATCCTGTGCGACAACGCGCTCATGACCGGATTTCGACGACGAGAGCCCATCATCTCCCGCCAGGTCGCGCAACAGGTCGTGGCGGAGATCGATGAGGTGCAGGCGCGTCCGGTCTGGAAGAGACGCGAGGCGGTTGTGTTGGCGTCCGTGCTGGCCTTGGCATTTCCGGTCTGGCTCTATCTGGGATGGTTCCCGAGCGGGCTCTGGGAAGGGTTCGGTCAAACAGATCGGGAGACACCGCCGTCACCGAAAGCCATCGGTCTCTCAGCTGACCTGCCGGTCTCGCCACGGAACGAGCGCGGGATTCTGCCGGTTGATTCAGTGTCGCCGGTCGCAATGGCCAATGCGTCGCTCCTGACTCCCCAACATGCCGCTCCGTTGCCCGTGCCGCGACCCGTTCCGGTCTTGCCTGAGCTTGTGAGGGTGAGCGGACCTCCTAAATCGTCGCCTCAAAACGAGGCCCTGCGCGTACCTGACGACAAGGGGATCCAGACCGCCATGAGCGGTGAACTGGTTTCATCCGATGATGCGGAGTCCGGGGAGACGGCCCGCCTGCTGGTCGTGCTGTTGGACTCGGGCCGCGTCGTGTTGGGAAAAGCGCAGGCGACGATCAACAATCCGCGCTTGGAGGACAAGGGGTTTTCCGGGGCGGCGTTTCAGGCCCGTCTGCGCAAGGAGTTCTTGGCGAGAACCGGGCATGACCTGCAGGCCCTGAACGCCGCCGCCATGCCGGAGCGCGCCAGGCCGTTGCTGGCCAAGCTCGCCGGGATCATGCAAAAAGCAGTGCAGGACGTTCAGTCGGATATCAATAAAAAGGGCATTGGGTTCAAGGGGTTCATCCCCGCCACGTTCGGGACGCAGGTTGCCGCGATTTTTTCCAAGGACACCGGGCTTAAGTTACGACAGATCGGCCCGCCGGACGTGGAGCCGAGAAATCCCGACAACAAACCCGACGAGCAGGAAACGGAGGCCTTGCTGGTCGTCCAAAAGAGCCACCCGCGGGTGGGTGACCATGTCATCTCGCAACGACTCGCGGATCAGAGCGTCCGAGTCGTGCTGCCACTCTTTTACACGAAGGCCTGCTTGAGCTGCCACGGGAAACCCAAGGGAGAGTTGGATATTTCCGGATACGAGAAGGAAGGATTCAAGGAGGGCGATCTCGGCGGGGCCATTTCGGTAATTCTTCCCTCTGTCGCACCGCCCGCGGCGAGCCAGCGGGAGGGCTGAGTCCAACCGGCCGGTTGGAAGTCTAGGCGACCGGTTTCCTCGGATCAATCGTTTGCCCCGTCATCGTGCCCTCCACGCTGGCGAGATAACATTGCGCGACCGTCTCAGCCGGCAAGCCGATCGACGGGTCCATGCCTCTGGCAATCAGCGTTTCCGTCACCCAGGGCGGGCTGACGACATTCACGCGCAGGCTTCGCGGCAGGTCGATGGCGGCGGCGCGGACGAACCCTTCCAGTCCCGCATTGGCCATGCTGATCGCGCAACTGCCTTTCATGGGTTCCTGGCTGAGCACGCCGCTGGTAAGCGTGAATGATCCATGGTTGGTGACGAACGGTCTGCCGATCCGTACCAGATTCGCCTGTCCCATCAGTTTGTTCTTCAGTCCGATGAAATAGTCGTCGTAGGTCAGGTCGTCCAGACTCGCGAATTTAGCGATCCCGGCGGTGCTCACGACTGCGTCGCAGGTACCGATGGTCTTGAAGAGGCTGGTGATGGAGTCCGGCGAGGCCAGATCCACCTGATACGTTCCCCTCTTGTGTCCCACCGTCACCACATCGTGCCGCGTCGAGAATAACTTCACGACGGCGGATCCGATGGTACCCGTGCCTCCGATCACAATCACCCGCATGCTGAACCTCCCTTGTTCATGAATGACCGAGTGTAGTCATGGGGCTCTGTGCGGCGCAAGAGTCGTCGTTCACTCGGGACTGTCGATGACGTATTGCGCTCTGGCCGATGGTTCTGTGGCCGGTTGAACGTGACGACAGGGAGGAATATCCGCCTGTAGGCGTCGCAAGAGCACGGTGATTTTCATGCCGGACGGAACCTCGCAGAGCCACACGTGCATGCCCGATTCGAGATCGTCGAAGTGCCGCTGCACGGAAAATCCCGGTTTCTCCATGAAATAGGCGGAGAGAAATCCGTTGATCGCCTGCACGGTCCAGGGATGGTCTTTGATGTATCGGTACGTGAGTCGAAGTTCTACGACCTGATTGGCTGGTTCTGCATCCATGTGGGCGGCGCTCCTTGCTGGTGATAAGGAAGCACTCTAGCAGGTTGTCGAGAAAGGCCGCCAGCGGTTGAGCAGGGTTGTGGAAGTCAGGGGCAGGTGGCTGTTGTAGCCGCGGGAGCCTGTCCCCAGCCTCCTGGCAACTTCCTGAGCCGTTTGGAACATTGAGACCGGCGCCGGGATCTGTGTATGGTACGGCATGGAGGGCTTCACGCCATGTTGACTGCCTACAATCAGATTCCTCTTCCTTCGTTCATGTACGGGACCGCATGGAAAAAAGAGGCAACGGCGCCGTTGGTGCAGCAGGCCGTGGCCGCGGGGTTCACGGCGATCGATACGGCCAACCAGTTGATCCACTATGAGGAAGCATTGGTCGGAGAGGCGCTGATGGCGCTGGCGAAGCAGGGCACACCGCGGGACCGGCTCTTTCTGCAAACCAAGTTCACGCCGGTCAACGGTCAGGACCATCGCACGCCCTACGATGCGCAGGCCGATCTCACGACACAGGTACGGCAATCCTTCGACAGCTCACTGACTCATCTTCATACCGACTATCTCGACTCCTACGTGTTGCACGGCCCCTATGGGCGGCGCGGGTTGAGCGATGCAGATTGGGAGGTCTGGGCCGCCATCGAAGCGCTCTACGATGCGGGCAAGACGAAGATGATCGGCATCAGCAACGTGACGGCGGATCAGCTCACCCTACTCTGCGCGCGGGCGGTTCATAAGCCGATGGTGGTACAGAATCGCTGTTATGCGGCGCTGGGCTGGGATCAGGACGTGCGGGCGATCTGCCGGACTCACGGTATCATCTACCAAGGCTTCTCCTTGTTGACGGCCAACCGGGAACTGTTCGCCGATCCCGAGGTGCGGGCCATGGCCGCCAAGTACGGCATGGGGCTGGCGCAACTGGTGTTCCGATTCGCCATGCAGATCGGCATGTTGCCGCTGACCGGCACGACCAATCCGCAACACATGCAGGAAGACCTGCGCTCCGACCAATTCACGATCGCTGCCGACGATCTACAGCAACTGGAAATCATCGGAATGTAACCGGTTGCCTATCGCAGCGGCGATGGTCCCGGCTCGCCCGATCGCCCCTGAAACGGTTTTGTGCATCGATGAAAAGCCTGCATCAACTCGAAGTAATCATCATGTTGCTTGCGGTGGTGCTTGCGCTGACGACCATCGCGCAGAAGATCCGTATCCCGTATCCGATCTTTCTCGTGTTGGGTGGGCTGGCGCTGGGTCTGGTGCCCGGTTTACCCGCAGTGACACTTAATCCTGATCTCGTGTTCCTGGTCTTCCTGCCGCCGATCTTATGGGCGGCCGCCTATTTCACGTCCCTGCGCGAGTTTCGCCGGAATCTCCGGCCGATTTCGCTTCTGGCGGTCGGGTTGGTCCTGGCGACCTCCGCCGGGGTGGCCTTTGTAGCCCATGCGCTCTTGCCCGGTATCGGGTGGGCGGAGGCCATCGCGCTGGGTGCGATCGTCTCGCCGCCCGACGCCGTGTCTGCGACGGCCATCGGGAAGCGGCTGAGAATCCCGCGCCGGATCGTCACGATCCTGGAGGGTGAAAGTCTGGTCAACGATGCCACGGCACTGGTGTTGTATCGGGCGGCCGTGGGAGCCGCAATGAGCGGTTCGTTTGCACTCGGGCATACGCTGTTCGAGTTTGTATTCGCCGCGCTGGCGGGAGTCGTCATCGGCATCGGTATGGCCTGGCTCACGCGGTGGGCGCTCTGCGCGACGGACGACGGGTTTACACAGATCGGCGTGACGCTGCTGGCGCCGTACATCGCCTGGGTGTGCGGGGAGTCGGTGCATGCCTCTGCCGTGCTGGCTTGTGTGGCTGGTGGACTGTACCTTCGTCAGTCGTTCAGCGGTGCGGTGTCTCCGGCCACCAGATTGCAGGCTCGCGCCGTGTGGGATCTCCTGATTTTTATCTTGAACGGAGTGATTTTTATCCTGATCGGCCTGCAATTGGGCGCGTTACGCGACTCGGTGGCCCCGGGCCAGTTCGGGCCGGTGCTCATCGGCGGAGCCTGGGTGAGCGCAACCGCTATCCTGGTGCGCTTTCTGTGGGTGCCGTTGGCCGCTCTCATTCCCAGATGGTTGAGCCCGACCTTGCGTGCACGTGACCCGATGCCACCATGGTCCGCCCTGTTCCTGATTTCCTGGACCGGCATGCGCGGGATTGTGACCCTGGCCGCTGCATTGGCGCTTCCGGTGACGACCAGCTCAGGCGTGCCGTTTCCATTTCGCTCTGAAATCATTCTGATCAGCTTCACCGTGATTCTGGCAACACTGGTCCTGCAAGGCCTCTCACTGCCGCCGATCATTCGACTGATACATCTCAAAGAAGACGATGGGCTGGAGCAGGAAGAAACGCTGGCACGGGAACATGCGGCGACGGCGGCCTTAAATCGGCTGGATCAAGTCATCACAGAAAACTGGGTGTCTCTGGAGCAGGTCGAGCGAGTGCGGCTGCGGTACATCCAACGGCTGGAGCGCCTCACCCGGGCAAGTCTGGCGGAGGAACAGATGTCCACCTCGACCGCCGAAACCGTTCAGCGTCTGCAGCATGAAGCCATGACCGCTGAGCGCATGGCGCTGATCGGTCTTCGCGATAACGGCACGATCAGCGACGAAGTCCTGCATCGCTTGGAGCAGGAACTCGATGTCGCCGCGCTCCACCTGGGTGTCGGCGAGCGACGTCCCGGCAGAACCCACGCGTAAGCGAGGTCTGTTTGGATGACTTCCTCTTGATCAGGAATGCCGTGGACGTATGGGCGTGAGCACGGTTCACCTGCTCTTCCCTCGTCGACTTCGCCGTCCTGTTGCCTCGTTTATAGACCGGTTATTGCGCGACTGCCACGTGTGTTCCCCCCTTCGCGGTAACACTTCAGAGGACTTTCCTCCCTTCCGGCGACTCATGGATAGTGCGCCCTCGGCAAGAGGCAGAGGGCGCATCGAACACATGTGCTCGTGTCCGGTTTATGAGCCGGGCAGGGCGAGCAAGGAGTGGGAGAATGGCTGGCGCAAGGCGTTCGAAGGTCGTGAGTGTTGTGTTCCTGGTGGGACTCTTGTGTGGCATGGGGTGGGGACCCGCCCAGGCCGAGGAGAGCGGTGCGGATCCTGACGCGAAAACGGAAGAGCCGCATTGGGTGATTTCTATTCGAGGAGGGGCGGCTCAGGCGACGCAGGATCATGTTTCCAATGCGGTTGCATCGTTGGGCGGCGCAGGCAGCCTCCAATTCCTCTATCAATTTTCTCCGTATTTTCGTTTTGGTCTGACCGTCGATGGTCAGCAGCAAGCCGTTGATGTGAAGAATGGGGCGGGCACCTTCGGTGATCTGCTGACCGTCGCCGTCATGCCGACGATCGAAATGCGTCCGTTTCAAACCACCACCGCGATTCCCTACCTCTCAGTCGGCCTTGGCATGAATTTCAACATGTTCTCGACGGCCACGCGGGTGCTTCCGCTGGATTACGGCAATACGTTTGCGGCGCGAATCGCAGGCGGACTCGACATCCCGTTGACGCCTCACTGGAGCCTCAATACGGAACTGGCTTGGCGACTCAATAAGGGAGAGTGGACCCAATCGGGCGCGACCGGCCGGTTCGATGCCACTTCTGTCCTTGGCTTGGTCGGTATTCGATATCTGTTCTGACGCTCGCTCCGGCCATAGTTCCGCAGGCACGCCGGATGTACGTATCCCGCCTTGTTCTGCTGTCTTTCATTTGATTCTCTTTCGACGACCTCCGCTGTCGGTGAAGCGACCCTACCGACAGCGGAAGCCACCCGGCTTGACGCGCGAGTCCGGTGCGGGTAGGTTCGCGCCATGTCGATGCGTATTGCTCAGGCACAACCGTCCGATGCGCCGCTCGTCGCCGATTTGGTCGGCGAGCTGTTGCAGGAGATCATGACGGCCATCGGCGCGAAGGCGTTCGGATTCTCCCGGGTCGAGACCGAAGCGCGGGCGCGGCAATGGCTGACAGACGGGACCTATACGGTGTTATTGGCGTATCATGCCGAGCAGGCTGCCGGTTTTCTGGCCCTCTCGGAAAGTCGTGCGCTCTATGCGGAAGGCACGTTCGGCACCATTCCGGAACTGTATGTGCGCCCGGCATTCAGGTCCTGTAACGTGGGCACCGGACTCGTGGCAGAGGCCAAGAATCTGTCCCGCGCGCGAGGATGGATCAGGCTGGAGGTCACGACGCCTCCGCTCCCGCAGTTCGACCGGACCCTGGCGTTTTATGAACGACAGGGATTCAGCATTTCCGGGGGACGGAAAATGAAACTGTCCCTGTGATCCGGCCCGTGGTTCAACAAGAGCGAACCGGCTGTGGCATTGCGGCAGCGGCCGCGCTGGCTGGTATGTCCTATGCGCGTGCGAAGGCCGTCGCCGCTTCGTTGGGCATCTCTGCTCAAGATCCGGGGCTTTGGTCCGAAACGGCATTGGTGCGGCGGTTGCTGACACAGTTCGGTCTGCGTGCCTCGCGGGCGACCAAACCGTTTCGCTCATGGGCCGGTTTGCCGGATTGTGCGTTGATGGCCATCAAGTGGCATCTGGAACAGGGGCGACCGTTCTGGCATTGGGTCGTGTTCGTGCGAGAGAACGGCCGCTCGTACGTGGTAGATTCCAACCCGACATTGAAGGCTCCCCTTCGGACCGACTTCGGGCGTATGAGGCCGGTGTGGTTTCTGTCTGTGACGATGAAGAGGTAACGGGTGAAGATCGCGATAATCGGTGGCGGGCCGGCCGGGCTGATGGCGGCAGAGACAGCACTGGCCGGCGGTGCCTGCGTCACGCTGTACGATGCCATGGCGTCGGTCGGCCGTAAGTTTCTGTTGGCCGGTAAGGGCGGGCTGAACCTGACCCATTCCGATCCGCCGGAGGTGTTTCTCTCGCGGTATGGCGAGCGCATGGCGAAGGTCGCGCCTTGGCTCAGCGCATTCGGCCCGGATGCGCTCCGCACATGGGCCAAAGAGTTGGGGGTCGAGACGTTTGTGGGCTCCTCCGGGCGGATTTTTCCTGCCGACATGAAAGCCGCGCCGTTGCTGCGGGCCTGGCTTCGGCGGTTGCGTCAGACCGGGCTCACCGTGCAGGTGCGGCATCGCTGGTGCGGGTGGGACGGATCGGGGGCGCTTCGCTTTGAGACGCCACAGGGATCAAAGATCGTGGAGGCCGATGCGGTCATTCTGGCGCTGGGCGGCGGCAGCTGGCCAAAACTCGGCTCCGATGGCGCCTGGGTGCCCTTGCTTGCGGGGCGTGCCGTTCCGATCACGCCGTTGGAGCCGGCCAACTGCGGGTTCGACGTTGGATGGACGGAGCATTTCCGGAGCAAATTCGCGGGGCATCCGGTGAAGACCGTGGGCGTGGTCGCCAAGTCGCCCACCGGGGCGGTGATGCGTCGGATGGGGGAGTTCGTGATTACGGACACCGGAGTCGAGGGCGGCATCATTTACGCGGTTGCGCCCTACCTTCGCGATGAAATTCGGGCTACCGGCCGTGGTACGCTCCGGCTGGACCTTGCGCCCGATCGGGAACTGCCTCGCCTCATCAAGGATCTTTCCCAGCCGCGCGGGAAACGAACGATGGCGACGCACTTGCAGCGGCGGGCGCACATTGAAGGGGTGAAATCCGGTCTGTTGCGAGAGCTCGTGTCGAAAGAAGATTTTTCGGACCCGACGCGCCTGGCCGCGGCGATCAAATCCTTACCGCTCACGCTCGCGGCTCCGCGTCCCTTGGAGGAGGCGATCAGCACCGCCGGCGGGGTCGAGTTCAAGGCGCTGGATAAGCGACTGATGGTGCGAGGGATCCCAGGATTGTTCTGCGCGGGGGAAATGTTGGATTGGGAGGCGCCGACGGGCGGGTATCTGCTCACGGCCTGTTTCGCCAGCGGGCGAACAGCCGGTGCCGGTGCGGTCGCTTGGCTCAAGGAGCGTGCAGGGCGTGCCAAGGCATAACACGACCGACAACGGGGTTGTGGCTCTGGTGGTTCCGGGCATCGGTAATTCGGGACCCGGCCATTGGCAAACCTTGTGGGAGGAGCGGCACCACGGCTGGCAGCGAGTGCAGCAGCGTGACTGGGATCGTCCGGTCTGTGCGGAATGGCTGCGCGGGCTCGATGCCGCCATGGCCCGTCTTTCTGCTCCGCCTGTGCTGATCGCCCATAGCATGGGTTGCCTGTTGGTCGCCCACTGGGCGAAACGTACCTCGCTCCCTGTTCGTGCGGCCTTTCTGGTCGCAGTCCCGGATCCTGCCGGCCCCATGTTTCCGCCTGCGGCACAGGGTTTTCAGCCGGTCCCTTCGGAGAAACTCCGGTTTCCCAGTCTGGTGGTGGCGAGCAGCAACGATCCGTTCGGTTCCGTCGCCTATGCGCGGCGTTGTGCTGCTGATTGGGGCAGCGACTTTGTGGAGGTTGGTGCAGTCGGTCACATTAACGCAGACAGCGGTCTCGGTGACTGGCCGGCCGGGCTTGCGGTATTCGATGGCTTCTTGAAGTCGCTGTGACTCCTCGACGTCCGCGTTCGTATCTGGTGAAATGTGATGCGTATCCCGTCAGGACGAGGTGCGAGCGGCGAGATACGGAGGCTCGGGGCGCTTCAGCCCGCATGTCGTTAGATGAGGATCTGTCGATATTCCGGTGAGGCGAGTGTGCCTGTCTTCAGGTCCCAGTCGATGAGGAAAATGGCAGACCGTTCCGAGGACAATGAGAGGAGCCGCCGCCCGTTCTGAGCCACCACACTGTCGGCCTTCCTGAAATCGAGTGTGCGATCGGCTCCGGTGCGGTTGCACACGAAGAGGGGCAGCCCTGTGTCTCTCGTGCATCGTTCCCATTCGCCGTTCGGGCCATGCAGTCCAGGAGCCCAGGCCGCCGACGAGACCAGGATCTGCGCGCCCTTCGCCTTCAAACTATTGGCAATGCCCGGTGAGTAAGCATCGGCGCAGATGAGCATCCCGACGTTCCCGAGTGGCTCCATCGGAAAGACCGTCGTTTCCGTGCCGGGAGTCGACCAGGCTTCGGACCCGACGCGCAGCGCATTGATCTTGCGATGTGATCCTGCCAGGCGTCCGTCGGGGGCGATGGCGAAGACGGTGTTGTAGAGTCGTCCGGATTGCGGGTCCCGCTCGGGATGTGAGAGGAAGACGGCGACGCGCTTCCCGGCGGCAAATAGGCGGACCTTCTCCATCCAGGGATCCGGCTGCGGGGCGATCCAGTCCGTGCCGAGTGTATCGGCGAACGTGTAGCCGCTGACCGCGAGTTCCGGCGTGATGATCCAGCCGGCTCCGAGGCAGGCGGCTCTCGTGATCGCGTGGGAGACCAGATGCCGGTTCTTCGCCAGAGCGCCGGGTATCGGGGCCAGATGCAAGAGCGCGATGCGTACGGTCGAAGCGGCCATAGGTCAGGATTGTGAGATGAAGGTCGGACACTGGTCGCAGGACTGTATCATATGCCGCTCCGTCGATCGACCCGCAGGACTGCCATGCCCAGGCTCGTGCGTATCAGCCAGCGGTGTGCCCAGAAGATGAGACGAATGAATGATCCCTCCAACGGTTGATCTCTGCATCGTCGGCGCCGGAGCGGCCGGGCTGGCGGCCGGTATTTTTGCCGCCGAGCAGAACCCGCACCTGACGATCGAATTGCTGGACGGGGCGAAGGCCATCGGCGCCAAGATCCTGGTTTCCGGCGGCGGCCGGTGCAATGTCACCCATGATGTCGTCACGCCGGAGGATTTTTTCGGCACCCGCCATCTGGTGCGCAATGTGCTCGCGGCCTTCCCTGTGCCGGACACGATCCGGTGGTTTGCTTCCCTCGGTGTCGATCTGAAGTGCGAGGAGACCGGCAAACTGTTTCCGGTGACCGACAAATCGCGGACCGTGTTGGAGGCGCTCCTCGCTCGCAGCCGGGCGCTCGGGGTAGTCCTTCGTCCCGGTCACCGAGTTACTGATATTGTCCGCCTTGACGGCACAGAAGTCTCGGACAAGCCGGAGCCTGCCCGGTTGGTGATCCGGCATCAAGAAGGCGAGACCTTCGCTCGGCGCGTCATCCTGGCCACCGGCGGCCGGTCGTTGCCACGTACGGGGAGTGACGGTTCGGGTTATGAACTCGCGCGACGCCTGGGCCACCGGGTGACGCCGACCGCCCCGGCATTGGTGGCTCTGGTCCTCGACGACCGTTGCTTTCATAGCGGACTGTCCGGGCTTTCACAGGAAGTCGAGATTCAGACTTTGGTACAGGGGAGACCCGTCGATCGACGGATCGGCAGCTTACTCTGGACGCATTTCGGGATCAGCGGACCGGTGGTGATGGATGCGAGCCGATTCTGGTGCCTTGCCAGAGAACGTGGTGAGGCGGCGGAGGTGTATGGGAATTTCCTGCCCGGGCGCACCACGGAGCAGGCGCGGGAGTGGTTTATGCATCAGGCGGCGAAGAATCCGCGGCGGTCGCTGTTGAAGCTGTTGATGGAGATCTTGCCCGAGCGATGCGCCGAGGCCTTCTGTCGTCATGTGGAGGGCGATCCGCAGCAGGCTTGCGCCCAGGTGTCGCGGAACATTCGTGTTCGTCTCCTGTCGGCCCTTACCCGGTTCCGGTTTCCTGTCGTGCGCGATCGAGGGTGGAATTTCGCCGAAGTGACGACCGGAGGGATTCCGCTGGAAGAGGTCAACTTCCGCACGATGGAGTCGAAGCTTGTCCCCGGCTTGTATCTGGTCGGCGAGGTGCTCGATTGCGACGGGCGGATCGGCGGATTCAATTTTCAGTGGGCCTGGGCGACCGGACGGCTGGCCGGTCGAGCGGCAGCCCTGAGTCCCATCGCTAAAAGCAGCGAGGCTGGAGGGAACCGCAAACAGGGCGAGCGGGCGGCGGGCAAGTCGGAACGCCGCTAGGTGCCCGGCCGTCACTTGAATTCGTAGCCCACACCGAAAATGAGGGATTCGTCGAGTTTCTCCCGTCCTGGCGCGGGTTGCGTATTCAATCGAAGGTCGTATTCCACATTGAAGAAGAGATTCTTATAGACCGTGATCCGGACTCCCTGGTCCGCATTGATGCGGAAGGCATTGCCGGCATTGACGTCGTAGAACCCTTCATGGCGGTGGAAGACTTTGACCCGGTCCGGCCATACGGCATGTTCCCAGCGCAGACTCCATCGGCCTGATGGGGTTTGCGTGTTCGGACTGTTGGTGAAGTGCTCGCTCACATGGGCAAGTCCGAGGGAGAGCGAGAGGGTGGTGCGGGCGCTTTCATAAAATTGGTAGCCCAAACCGCTACCGATCGTGGATCGGAGTTGGAGATTCTGCAGGGTGTCCTTTTCAAGCATGCCGAAGGATTCGATGAAAATCTGTTTGCTGAGGAAGTAGTTGTGCTTCACGCTGGCCAGTGAATTTCTAGCCGTCACGAGCTCGCCGGCCTGCCCGTAGTTGTATTTCCCTTCGAGTAACAGTCGCTGGCGGTACGCTTGAATCGTAAAACGGGCGGCGCTGTTAAAGGCTTTTGTGCTGCTGTTGCCTGAGGTGCTGTTGCCGCCGACCGTGACCGTCCCGGTCAGTCGAAGGGGTTCGAGATTGATGGCGGTGACGTCGGCCAGGGGCACGGGACTCTCGGGCCCCAGTTCTCTGGTCTCCCGCAGGGCCTGTGCGCCGTACAGAAAATCGCGCAGTACATCGTGCGACTCGCCCGGCACCAATATCTTCAGTGTGCCGTCGGACTTCAGACTCTCGACTTTACCCCAATCGATTTTTACCTCACCCCCGTAGTCGGTCTGCAGGGTGAGGACACGCTCTTCCATTTTGAGAATCGTCCCGGTCAGCCGATCTCCATTCAGCAGGTGTACTTCGTCCGCCCGGGAAGGCAGAGCGAGACACAGGCTAAGGATGAAGACCGTCCACTGCCACAGCAGGGAGCGACTGATGATATTGCGGTGCATGGATGTGAATCAGGGGGCGGACGGGTACGTCACTCATGGCGAGAGTCGGGCTGCCCGCGTTCTGTCGATGAGCCAACCCTACTGGAGCGCCCGGGGAAGTTGCAAGAGAGCGGGGACAAAAAACCGCGCACGGGTGATCCGCCCACTGAGGCCTATTTGGCGATGGTGATGCTCGGCACGCCGGTTCGCGGCACGTCGGTGACGGTCATCTGAAACAGTTGGGAGAGTAATTTGAACGCTTCGCGATTCCAGCGTGCCTGGGGTCCCGTGGCATTGATCGCATAATAGCGGCCATGGGATTTTACTGCCAGGTCTGGTTCGTCCGGCGTGTGATCGAGGATGAGCAGGTCCATCGTGTGCACTGGATTTTCGGCCACGGGGGGCGTACGCGAATCCTTGTCCACGGCATACTCGCGTTCTTCGTCCGCGGCGTGCCCCAGAAAATTCAGCATCGCGTTAAAGCTGCGCAGCCTGAAATCGCCCTGCAACGGCCACTCTCCTCCGAAATGGCCCGCTCGAATGTCGAACGAGACATCGTTGACGGGGCGCTGGTCCGCGGTTTCGTGCAATCGGACCCGTTCTGCGGGCGGAAGCGTGGCGGGATCATAATTCGTAATGAGAATGCGTCCGGAGACCGGCTTGCGCAGGGTGTAGGTGCGTGTCTCGCTCTGGTACGTGATGAGGTATTGCTGCTCCAGCATCGCAAAGCCTTCGGCGGTCACGGACTCGGCCGGGATAGTCCAGGTGCGCTCGAACGTCAAGGCTTCCGCATAGAGGTGATTGGCATCTTGAATGGCCGACAAGTGCAGGACCACTTTGCGGAACATGTCGTAGCCGTCTTTGTCTGAGGGACTGTTGCGGTAGGCGACTTCTTCGCCTTTGCGTTTCAGACGAAGTTCTTTGGCCATGAGCCGCAGGAGGAGATCGATGTCGACGCCTTGCCGGAGCAGCAGGTTGAGTTTGCTTTCCTGGAACGGCGCCAGGATGCGTTTGGTGAATTCTTCTCCCTCGATCGGCGTAATGCTGATGGTGGGATTTTCGGCGATGGATCCTCCGAATAAGGGAACCAATGTGCGGCCGTGTTCTCCGGTGAGGGCCGGTGTGGCGCCCGCGTTGATACGGAAATCGAAGGTGGCCGCCACGTTGGCGACGCCGGTGAAGTGAATCGGCTCATGATGATGTGCCCGCGCAATATTGATGAGGAGCTGTTTGGAGATTGCGTCGGTGATGGCCTCGTCGTAGGCGAGGACGGCGCGATTGAGTGTCGGAGGAGAGAGGCAGCCTGCGAGGCTGAGAACGGCCAGGAGGCCGACAAGACTGATGCGCCCCCGGGCGTGAATCGTACGGCGCACTGAATCGGATCGACGTTGCTGATTCATCAGCAGGGGTTCTACCATATCTCTTCCGTGGAGCCTAGGGCCTGTGCCCCTCCGTTTAGTGGCCGGTGAACGGGAGGAAGGAGATGGCAATCGAAATCGCGATGAGCACGATGATGATCCATTCGAGCACTTCCATCCGTTGAGTCGTGGCGCGGTCGGTCATTTTTCCGTAGATGCTTTCCAGGGTCTGGAGTTTTCTGATGATGCTGGCGTCCCAGGCTTCCAGGTGAAACCGTTGAGAGGCCAATCGATACACGCGGGCCAGGTACTGATCGCCGAGCAGCTTCAAGGTGTTGGCCACGCGCTCGAAGAGTACGGCGCTGTCGACCTGCAATTGTCCGATGTGCGTCAATGCGACTTCGTGCGAACCGGGCAGCCATGATGTCAGGCCGGTCTTTCGCGTGAGCGCGTCATACCCCTGGTCGAGCGCCGTATCCAGTTGCTCATCCAGGGCGCGCATTTCAAGCAGCTCGACGTTCACAAACTCCAGCACCGCCCGCACGTCATCCATGTCCTGTCCGAAGACGAGGGCGGCATTCCAGTCGATCAGGGCGGTGTCATCGCGGCTGAATGAAATCCGGCAGGACGTCGCTTCATGGATCTCCTGGTCGGAGAGTCGCGTGCGTTCGCTCCGAAGCACATGGGCGAATAACGGATCGTAGGGAGCGCCGAAAGTCTGGATGGCCGAGGGTGTGCAGCGCTCAATGGAAAAAATCAGATAGTCCTCGACCTCCTTCGATGTGGACGGCCGCTCGATGGCCGGAAAGATATCGCGTACCAGTTGATCCAGTCGGTGGCGCGATTCCGCCAGCAGCGTCTCGTTCTCGTAGAGCGACTCACTTAAGCTCAGCAGGCCTTCAAAGCGACCGTTGATCGGTATGCGGTAGATCACGGTGACCGCGCCGAAATCGTACAGCATCACCTCCACCGCTTCACTCGACCGGTAGTCGCCGAACGTCAGAGCGACGGTCTCCTGTGTCAGTCGAAGCGGCGCCGGACGGTATTCAAAATAGTGCGGGGCACGCGCTTTGTGGCGGATGCGCCCGCGTTCTTTGATGGCGGTGACGTGCCGTTCCGCCTCATCGAGATTGATAGCCAACCCGATGTCATAGGCGAACAGAGCGTAGCAGATCCCCTGTTCGATCGAGAGCGGAGGCGCATCGAGGGGGGCCATGGGGATTCTCCCGGAGTATTCTTATGATGATGGGCGATGTGTGCGCAGACTGCAAGCGGGCTGCGAGGCCGGCAGCGCAGCAGCTGTCAGGAACCAGGTCGGAGGTATCAGCCGTACCATCGTATCGCCACAGGATTACAACGAGGTCAGGAGCGGATTAAGTTCTGATGAACCATGCACAGGCCGGTTGTGTCGAGCAGCCGTAACCAGGTATGGGTGGAAACACATGGGCACGATCAAAGCAGTCATGTTCGATTTCGACGGGGTGTTATTCGACACCGAGCCGCTGCATTTCGAGATGTTTCGACAGGTGCTTCGAATGGAAGGGGTGACGCTTGCTCCGGACCGATACCATGCGCGTTATGTCGGATTGACGGATCAGGCTTGCTTCCGCGCGGTCTTGACCGACTCCGGTCGGACTGCGGTAACGGCCGAGACTCTCGACCGGCTCGTGCAATGCAAAACCCGTCTCATGCAGGAGGCGCTACGCAAGGCGTTGCCTGTTCTGTCAGGCGCGAGGGAATTTGTCGCAGCCGTGACGGAGACCTGCCGCACGGCCATTGCATCCGGCGCGTTGCGCCAGGAGATTGCCTTGTGTTTGGAGCTGGCGGGAATGACGTCGATGTTCGAGCATATCTCGGCGGCGCAGGATGTTCGACAGGGCAAACCTGATCCGGCCCTGTATCTGCATGCGCTCGGCGCGCTGAATCGGCGGTCGCCGCTAAGCGCCCACGAATGCGTGGCGTTTGAAGATACGCCCCACGGGATCGAGGCGGCCCGCAAGGCCGGAATGCGCTGCGTCGGGGTGGCGACGACGTTGCCCGAGAGTCGTCTGGTGCAGGCCGATCTTGTCGTCCCGTCGCTTCACGCAGTGCCCTTAAGCCAGGTACTCGCTCATCTCTCTGCCCGAATGTGACGAACCGCCTCGCCGCCGCCGCATTGTTACACAACATTTCGATGAGGATGAGGCGCCCGTAACAGACCGGCGGTAGGCTCGATCGGTATCAGCCGTAGATTTCTCCGGGTGATCATCGGGAGGTTGAGCATGAGCCGAACGACGACGATCTCCTTGAATTCCCCTCTGCGCCAGGCCGAGCCCCGTCATGTGCTCGAACAGGAGGGGGCGCAATTCCTTGCCGGTCTCCCCGTTCTGCCGTTCTCCCACGATGACATCACAGCTGGTTCCGAGAGTGAGTTGCAGGCGGCGGTCTGCGGCATCTCCGAAGATGTCGATCTGGCGCGCACGATTCAGAGTTCCAATTATCTGCACAATATCCGTGAACGGACGGCGGCCGGCGAGAGTCCGAGGATCGTCATCAGGCAGTTGCAGGAATTCCTCGCCTCGCCGGATGCGACCGTTTGGGAAAATTCGTGGGTGCGGTTTCCCCGGCGGCTCCTGAATCGAACCGCCGATCAACTATTCGAGGGCGATCTCGCAGCCGACAAGCGCCATGCCAAGGGGCCGCTTCGGGCCGATGCCCATCGGTATCTGCTGACGGAGCAGGGCGAGGAGTGGGTCCGCCTTCCGATCAGTTACCTGCTGAAGCTCACGCTGGCCCAGGTGGTCGAAGAAGTCGAGCGGGACGCGCCGCTGCTCGCGATTGAGGGCCGACGGCTGCTGAATCACTTCCTGAACGACAACAGCTCGCCCGAAACCTTCTCCTTCTACGTGTCTCCGATGGATCGGGCGGAGGGGATGGGAAACGGCATCGCGCGGGAAACGGCGGTCCGCTTTCTGCTGACGCATCTGCTGGCGTTGTATGCCAATCGGCAATTCGGTTTGCAGGAGAGCGGACAACAGGTGTTGGTCTACGCGTCACCTCATCCGCCGTTGCGGCAGCGCCGCCTCAACGGACTGGTGTCCGATGCCTTCTACCGAGAATTGTTCATGAACCCGTGCTTGTCGGGGTGGGAGCGGGGCGAGGAGAAGTCTCAGTACATGGGGCTCTGTCATGAGGTGCTGTCGCGCAGCCAACTGAATGCCGTCGTCCGGTTGAGGGATGCGGGCATCATTACGCGCAACCTCGTCGTGCTGCCGTCCACCTCGAATATCAGTCTGGCCAACAACGGCACACACCTCAGTTTGGGGAGTCGCATTCTCACGCAGGCGCTCCAATCCGGCGGGAAGGCGTTTTCGGCTGCGCATGAAAAGGTCGTGGGCGACTTGGTAATCAAGATCGTGGAGCATTTTCTGCCGCTGTTTGCCGGCACCTATAGCGCGGCGCCCTACCGCATGGACTTTCGTGATTTCCATCCGGAAACGGCCTTGGGTTTCCTGCCGCACGAATTGGACTTTACCCATTTGCGCATGTTGTGGCGCCGATGGAAAAAGAAGGCCGGTCTCTCGGTGTTCGGGCGCTCCATTACACCGGTCGGTCCCTTGTGGGTGGATCGTGCCCTCAGCGCGCTCTTTCATTTGCGCGGCGACTTTCTGCCCGATTTCAGGTTGATCGACTACCTCGTGTCCCTGTTGTCGACCGATCAGAGTCCGGCCCTCAACGGGATCCAGGGGAATGATCTCCGGCTGAAACGCGATCTGGGTCAACTCGGGGTCTTCGACGAACGCATGTCTCTCTACCTGTTCTACAAGTTGCGCGCGGAATCGGTGATGGGATTCTCCGGTTTCGAGGGGCGGCAGCACAGTCTGTTCTGGAATCACCTGGACGATTTCGCCGATGCGGCCGGCCTGCAGGCGCTGGTGACGGCCTTGGCCTTTCGCTATATCGCAACCGGCGCGGTGGCGCACGACGATATTCCGGACGATCCGTTCACCGAAAGCGAACGACGGCAATGCATCTTCGCGTCGGCCATCGGCGTCGGGACGGTGAATGTGCGCGAAGCGGGACCGAACCGGTTCCTGGCGCGCATCTTGAGCCGGACGAAGAAAACCAGAGTCAGCCGCCGGTATGCAGGTCACCTGCGGGTCCGCGTCGATGATTACCGCCTGGCGCTTCTGGCGACGCTTGAAGAAGAGGGAGCCGAATTGATCGAGGCATTTCAGCTGTCTGGGCACCTGGGTCGCCTGCGTCAACGACTGCTCGAACCGGAGAGCCACAGCACCGCCGGCAAGTTGACCAGGGGCATTGTGGATTCCATCGGTGCGGGCAATCCCATGCAGTTGTCCGGCGAGGAGTTCGCGCAGGCGGCGGAGGCCTATTATCGCCGTCAATTGCGCACCCAGTATGTTCGAGAAGCACTCGGCTGTGTTCGGGAGGATTTGCAGGCGATCGACGGGGGCGGGTCCGGGTGCGACAGGCGGTATCGCGGGATTGCGACGGCGGTGGTCGGTCCCCGATCAGCCGTGGATGTCCTTGCGGATGCCGAAGCGGAATTATTGTCCGAGACGGCGGACGTCCCCACCCTGCGCCGCTGTCTGGCCCTCTGTCTCCTCACGATTACACGGGCCGGAGCGGCATCCCTGAGCCGGGATGGCCGGTCGATGGCCTCATGATCGTGCTGCATCAATACATCGAGCGTGAGACCAGCCTGATCAAGACCGAGCGGTTCTGCGGCGATCGATGGCTCAATTGGGCGTATCGCGCCCTCTGGGAGGATGCGGGCTGGTTGATGAAGGCCTTAACCTCTCAACGCACGACACAGGTGTTGGGGTTCTTTCACTACGACCGGCCGTTTAGCGCCACCCCGACGGCGGTATCCAGGTGCGCCCGGGCCATGGAGATCGATCTCTCGGAATGCCTCGAGTCTCGCGATCGCCTGAATACTCTGCGACGTCTCTTTCAGCGGCGGTTACGCTACTGGCAGGTACGGCCGATGGATGAGGATCCGCGAGCCATCGTATCTCCGGCCGATGCCCGATTGCTCCTCGGGTCGTTTACCCAGGACTCTGCGCTCTTTCTCAAAGGGAAATTTTTCGACTATGACGAACTGCTCGGCATCGACCGGTCCCGATGGCTGCGCCTGTTTCGTCAGGGGGACTGGGCGATCTTCAGGCTGACCCCGGACAAGTATCATTACAACCACAGTCCGGTATCGGGGCGGGTATTGGACTGCTATGAAATTTCTGGCCGCTACCATTCCTGCAATCCCGGCCCGGTGGTGGTGGCAGCCACACCGTACTCGAAGAATAAACGTGTGGTGACGATCATCGACACGGAGGTGCCGGGCGGGTCGCGCGTGGGGGTGGTGGCCATGATCGAAATCGTGGCGTTGATGATCGGCCACATCGATCAATGCTACTCCGCGGTCGCCTATGACGATCCCAGGCCCGTCCAGGTCGGGCTGATGATCGAACGAGGGCGTCCGAAAAGTCTCTATCGTCCGGGAAGCTCCACCGACGTGCTGTTATTTGAGCCGGGCCGGGTGGCGTTCTGCGAAGATCTTGTCCGGAATCGGTTTCATCCCGGGGTGCAGAGCCGGTTTTCTCAAGGATTCGGTCGGGCGCTCGTCGAGACGGATGTGCGGGTGCGCTCCACGATCGGTTGGAAGCGCGAAGGATCACGCTGATGGCCGTTCATGATGCTGCTGCCGCCCTGCTGCTCCTGCTGTATGCGGCACTGTTCCGGTGGGCCTTTCGTGTGTTGCCGCGCGAAGGGTGGCAGGTACTTGCGACGGTGCCGCAGGCGCGACGTCCGGACGGACGGTGGAGGGGCCTCAATCTGACCTATTACGGAGCGTTCACGGCCAGTGCCGTCGTGGTGGCCGTGGCGCTGGCCATCGTGCTCCTGGGGAGTGTGGGGGTGCCGCTCGACGCCATTCTGTGGCTGTCTGTCACGCTGCTGGGCGCCTGTGTGCCGGCGGCCAAAATTCTGGCCCGGCTTATCGAGGGCAAGGCCAATACCTTCACGATCGGCGGCGCGTCCATGTTCGGCTTATTTCTTGCGCCGTGGATTGTGACGGCGCTGAATGCTGCATTCCCGGCGAGGGCGGACAACATATTGCCGGTGGCCGCCGTGCTGGCGACGGTCGCCATCGCGTATGCGTTCGGGGAAGGGACGGGCCGTCTGGCTTGCCTGAGCTTCGGCTGTTGTTATGGTGCTCCGCTGAACCGGAGTCATCCGTGGATTGCCGGATTGTTTGTGCATCACCACACGACGTTTACGGGCGAGACCAGGAAGGCCGCCTATGAAAGCGGCCTGGAGTCGGTGCCGCTGGTTCCCATTCAAGCGATGACGGCGGTGGTGTCGGTTGCTACGGGTATGGCCGGTCTTTGGCTGTTCTTTCATGGCCGGATGGCGGCGGCATTTTTGTTCACGGTCGTGGTCACGCAGATCTGGAGGGTCGGATCGGAATGTTTGCGCGCCGATTATCGGGGTGGCAGGAGGGTGTCGTGGTACCAGGCCCTGTCGCTCGCCGGGATAGCCTATGCTGCGTTTCTGGCTTTCTGGCTGGCGGACGTGCCGTCGGTGCCACCGGACGTGCTGCGCGGGATCCGACTCCTGTGGCAACCCGGCGTGATTTTGTGCCTGCAAGGTCTATGGCTCGGCATGTTTTTTTTCACCGGCCGAAGTCAGGTCACGACGGCCACGCTGTCGATGCATGTCGTGAAGGATCAGATTTGAGTGCCCGGCGACAGTCCGGATATCGTCTGATTGCCGTCCTCGGTCTCGCCTGTCTTTCGATTGTCTCTCCCGCGCAAGCGGAGCACGAATCCCTGCCGCCAGACTATCCCGACTCACTGGAGCGTGAGTTGGCCGCCCTGCAAGCGAAGATCGCCACACAGGGTGTCAGGCTGGACTGGCTGATCGCAGGGGCTGAGCTGTACCTGGACATTGCCGATGACCTGTTCCAGGAGGACACGCAGAAGCGTCTTGCCTATGAAGCCGCAGCAGAGATGGCAAGGCGCGCCTTGCTGATGGAGGAACGGAACGCGCAGGCCCATTTTCTGTACGCGGCAGCTCGCGGAAGCGCGGAGCGATTGAAGGGCATCGCCAATGCCGGGCTGGTGTTGGGGGAAATCAAGGAGCATGTCCGTCGGGCGATCGAGCTCGATTCTGGCCATGCGCAGGCGTTGCAAATGATGGGAGGCCTCTATGCGGAGTTGCCCTGGCTGTTGGGCGGCAGCGAGAAAGAGGCCGAGTCGTATCTGCGGCGCGCGATTGCGGCGGACGGACGTTATACCAATGCCCATCTCATCCTGGCCCGGCTCCTGATCAAACAGGGCCGATCCGGCGAAGCGCGCGCACATCTCGACGCGGTACTTGATATCGAACATCCGCATTATCCCTATGCCTGGAAACGCAGATTCCGGCCGGAAGCGGAACGATTGCTCAAGGCGCTTTCCCCGTAGGATCATATCTGGGAATTCCTGCCAGTGCGCCAGCGCGATGATACATAGCAAATTTACATTCGCTTAAGAGTCCCCTGAGCGTTCTGTCGTGCCTTGCAGTGCATCATTCTTCCTCACCGAGGAGGTCGATATGTCCTGCGCGCGCTGTTCCGGATTGGTTGTGAGCGATCAATACACTGGCTTGGAAGGGGAACTGATCATTCGGCGATGTATCAATTGCGGCGCGGTGAGGGAGTCACGAATGGATTTGCAGGGAAAAATCCAGCCGCCGATTAAACGTAAGGAACCCCGCCACAGGTGCTCCCCCCGTCGTCATAAAAGTGCTCTATCTCATAAAGAAACCTGATCCTCCACTGTCTCCTCAAAGGCCATTCCCATGATCGATCCATGTAGGTTAAGCGTGAACGGGTTTTCTGAATTTCTACTGGTACACCTTCACAATAAATGGATGAGCCTCGACCCGGTCTGGCTGGAAGCACTAGCCTTTTTCCTGTTAGTGGCCGTAATACTACCGCTGATACTGGAGCTTATTGATCAGCCTGTCGACTCGTCGTTTTTCCCTCCACCCGAAGGATCCGGGGACAGGCCAATCCTGTCAGTCACTTCTAAAAAAGCTGCAAGAGCGCGGCCGATTAGCTACAGTCTCTCCCGTTGACGCCTTAAGCAATCCGGCATATGGAGCCTTAAGCGCGAAGGTACCTAATGGGAGTATTGCTCAGGGCTTCGTCGAACAGGTTTCGGACGAGGAAACCGTACGCTTCAGAAGATATGCATTTAATCAGTGAAGTGCTCAGACTGATGGATATCCAGCACGTTCCCCCATTCACGGCCGTTGCCTGAACGAACGTGAACGAGTATCGTCGAACCGGGCAACGCGGCGAAAAATACTCCGACTCACCGCCGTTTGCATAACATCCCTCCCGTAACAAAAACTTAACGCAATCGCAATTCCCGCGTACCCACGTTCTGCCATAGTGCCGGTATGCTCGAAGTGATCAGCCAGCGTTCCATCCGGTTCGATCGAACACCGTGTCGCTGTATTGTGAATGTCCACCGGTCCTCTCGACGGGGTCCGAAAGATTTCTTCAGTCGCATCGTGGGCCTGTATCCATACCGTTGCTGGGACTGTGGCAGGCGCTTCTATCTGTCTTGGCGACGGCTTCGTTCAGGCGTAGGCCTCGCCAACTCAACTGGTTCACCGGAAATACGCGTACTTAGTAATCGTCCGTCGGGTAACCGACTAAACAAGGGGGCTGAAGATGGACGTTGATAACGGAGTCGCGATTCTGCCGATCGGCCTGACGTCTCGCTGCTTGCACAGTCGCATGCTCGAAAATATCCGTGATCCTCAAGGCAACAAAGCCGATACATTAAGGTGCTGTGAATGTGGCACCTTCGTGGTCGTTCACACGCAACATTCTGAGGTTTCATGACGTTTGGTTGACAGGAACCTGATTTCTCCTCCCGCGACCTAGCCTATGTTTATCTTAGGAAGCGGCATTCCACGGCCGAGAGAATCACCCTGAAGAGGCAAGGTTTTCGGCCGTCACCTTGCCCGAAAGTACTGCGTTCCTGTTTCGTCACAAACAAGGTGACGAAGATGATGTTACAAGCAGATAATTCTTTATGACGGTACACTCGTGACCAACAAGCACGGTCTCCCAACAGACCCGCGGAAGAGTCCGCTGGCTCAGAAGCTGGAGTTGCTCTACTCCGAGATCCTGAAAAAAGTCGGCTCGGTCAGCGCTGGTCTCCCTTCCTCCGATCCTGACGGTGCGTGCAGCCGTGACAATTTGCTCGCCTATCTCGCGCTGCGCGACCACGATTTGCAAGATCTTCAGTTTGAGTTGGCCGATCGCGGCCTGTCCTCCTTGGGGCGCCTCGAAGGGAGTGTCTTGCCCACCCTGCAACACGTCATGGGCCATGTAGGGGCCATGCCGGATGAGACAAGCCTGTCCCTCCCAGACCTCAAGAGAGCCTCTTCCATCTTGGCACAGCGCAGCCGAGCGCTTCTCGGTCGCCCCCGTGCCGCCCGAAGAACCAGGATTATGGTGACTCTGGATGCGACCATCATTCACCAGGCAGATCTGCTTGACCACTTGTTGATCGAAGGGATGGATATCGCCCGAATCAATTGCGCTCACGATATAGAACCTGAATGGGAACAGATCATCAATTCGATCCGGTCTGCCGAGGGCCGGCTGACACAGGGTGGGCGGAGCGTGGAACGACGTTGTCGGATCTTGATGGATTTGGCGGGTCCCAAAGTGCGCACAGGAATCCTGGAGCACGAGACTCGTCCGCTGAAATTCTCGGTTCCAAAAGATGCGGCAGGGCGTCCCAGTCGACTGCTTGAAGGCCGCCTCGATGCCGGGGTTCGGTACACCGGATGGGTCCAACGCCCGGGGGAGAGCCTTCAGTTCGTGATCGCGATACAGGAGCCAGGCAATCTGGAAGGATTGCGCCTTGGTGAGACTCTCCAGTTCGAAGACGCCAGAAACCGCCCTCGTACGCTCTACGTGCTTGAGCCTATCAGTCCGACACAAGTCCGGGTCGGCCTTGAGCGGACGTCCTATCTGCAGGAAGGCATCATGCTGCGAGGCGAACAGGGCCTGAACCTCACCGTTGGTCCAGTGACGCCGCAGCCGGTGGATCTCCGGGTACAGTCGGGAGACCGACTTCATTTGTACCGCAATCCCGAACAGCCGGGGCACCTCGCCCGTGAAGGTATGCCGGCTGGCATCAGTTGTACCCTTCCGGAAGCGTTGTCATCCGTGAAGACCGGCGACCGCGTCTACATTGATGACGGAAAAATCGCAGCGTCCGTCGTGGCGGTCCACGAGCACCATTTGGATTTAGAAATCACAGCCCCGTGCGCTATTCCGGCGCGTATCAGGTCCGACAAAGGGTTGAACTTCCCGGACTCTTCACTGAATTTGCCGGCACTCACGGCGCGGGACCGAGGGGACTTATCGTTTGTCGTTAAACATGCGAATGCGGTCGGCCTCTCGTTCGTCCATCGTCCCCAAGATCTGTACGACCTCCGGGGGGCCTTGAAAGAGCTGGATGTGCCGGACATGGGTATAGTGCTCAAAGTGGAGACCCGGGAGGCGGTCCACCAACTGGCGCAGCTGCTCCTTGCAGGGCTTGAGTTGCCCAACTTCGGTGTCATGATCGCGCGCGGCGATCTGGCAGTGGAGGTCGGTTTTGAGCAGTTGGCGCGTGTTCAGGAAGACATTCTCTGCCTTTGCGAGGCGGCGCACATCCCCGTGATATGGGCCACGCAGGTGCTTGAAACATTGGCCAAGAGCGGCTTACCTGCGCGAGCGGAAATCACCGACGCAGCCATGGGCCACCGGGCGGAGTGTGTGATGCTGAACAAGGGAGAGCATCTGCTCGATGCCGTGAAGACTCTCGCCCACCTGCTGCAGGCAGAAGAGCCACATCATCTGAAAAAGCGAGAAGTTTTCCGCGAGCTCACGCCTCAGCATGGAATATTCGTCGATTCAAGGGCGCAATCCTCATGACCCGAGTGAGCGTCGAAACGTGGCGGCCAATCCAGATCAGTTTAAAGGCCGCACGGCTGAAGTCGGTGGAGAGATCGTCCCATCGCTTGCAGCGCAGAATGATTCCTATCTGCTCGTGCTGGCTGTCCGATTCGGACAGTGCCTCCCCGGACAAGGCGACCAGATCCAGGACTCCCCCCGCATGATCCATCCTCGAATGGGCCGCTTATCGAGCAGACCTACCGCGTGTAATGACTTGTCAAGCAGCGGCCCCCGAATGCGTGCATGGCGTGTTCGGTGATGATGGGGTCAGTGGCGAGAGAAACGTTGCCAATTTTTCCGCCGGTGTCAGGCCCTGGAGAGCCATGGAAAACCGGTCGAAGTTGTAGCGATGCTCCCAGGCGCGTAGGGCCTGAGCGGCTGACGTGAACTCCTCAAAGGTTGCGCGACTCCAAAATTCCTCCTCGTCGATGCGATGACTGCGTTCGACTTTGCCGTTCTGTTCGGGCCGACGCGGTTTGATGTGCCGCAGGCGGATACCGGCTCCTTGCACGGCCGGCGCAAAGGCCAGGGGGAATTCCGTCCCATTGTCGACCTGAACCTTGCGAATGGGAAACGGGAGGATGTGTCGCACGGTGGCCAGGAAGTCGAGACTGGTGCCGTGATACTTACGCGGATAGAGGCGTAAGACGCGATACCGCGTGCAATCATCGAGGGCCGTGTATTGAAAACATTTCTGGCCGGCGACTTTCATCTCCTTCACATCGATCTGCATGCACTCGCCGGGGTGCTCTTTGCTGAACAGGATCGGCTGCCGAGGATGTCGCAGGCCCGTGCGCCGGATCGGAGGATAGCCGAGATCTCGACAGACCCGGCGAATCGTCGCAGCCGCGACACGGATGCGATGCACCCGGTCCGACCAGAACCGGGTTCGCATGGCGCCGAACTGCAGCTCGCGGCGCGCCTGCTCGATCAACCGTACGGCCTCGTCGGAGATACGTCGGCGGCGTGTGCGCGGATGACGGGGGACTAATCCCGTCGGCCCGCTGGCCACCCAACGGCGGTGCCAGGTCCGGACCGTCTTGCGATCCAAGCCGAACCGCCGGGCGGCGCCTTTGAATCCATACTCGTCGGCATAGCGCAAAATCGCTAGCCGGCTGTTGATGAGGCGATGATGTCGGGTGGCGATGCTCAACGTTCTCAGTTCCTTCGTCGTGATCAATCGCATTGGCTCCTCCCTTGTCATGGCCTGTGACTGTAGCCCATGCAAGGGGCCCACTCTCAACAAGATATTTCTGTCTAGCAGGCTGTTGACAAACTCGCCGTTTGAAACAGTTTCATTGGCACGGCTGTACTCACTCAGGTCTCTGTGTGGCGATTGGTCTGTCTGCTCTGGAGTGTGAGCCGGCCATTTTCTGT